>Ga0233342_1000304_pt1 | contig 14522 bp, 12 predicted proteins | sample GEONDECOMP273_FD_180706 | JGI IMG/M metagenome (GOLD analysis project Ga0233342, IMG submission 180706) | Leaf litter microbial communities from Shasta-Trinity National Forest, California, United States - GEON-DECOMP-273 | ecosystem: Environmental > Terrestrial > Plant litter > Unclassified...
AGTAGCTGTTATCCTGGAAATTAGTAAACCCAATTAATCCATTATTCTCTTTGATTTTCCTATAAACTACCTATTCAAATTGAAAGGACAAATAAGCCGGATTGACACAACAAAATCGAAGCTGAATTATCAAGAATATAAAGTAGAGTTACTAGTGCACTAGTTCTAATTAGCATTAGTGCAGAAGTAGTTCAATCTTTGTTATAATTAGCTGTAATGCAACTCTGAGTCCCGTTGAGAAATAATACTTACTTATTATTAGTGAACTCTCCCATTGAAATTATAATTAGATTTATATAGGTGGCGATCCACTAGCAGCTTCTTAAGCGCCTTTTATAAAGGATAGAAAAGGTGAACGCTTCCGGGAGGACTTTATCTTCGCTTAAGGGCTTAAGGCTGCTGGTCTTCTTCTTCTATTAAGGCTCAGGGGCTAAAGGTAAGGCTATCTCATAAGGAAAGCTCCTGGGCTTCTCTTCGGAGATCATTATAATAGCGAACCTAGGTAGGTGCCTGCCCTTTTTGTAGTATTTACATATAATAATCATTGGGGGGAATCAATAGTATTTTATTCTTACTGAACTAGGCTTTTTCAGGAAGGTTCCCTTTGAATCGAACGAACCACCCCATTAGCCTTCCTATAATGATTAATCCTATTTACACTTTTGATGCCGGAGAGTAAAGAAAGATATGCTGCCTTCTGATATTATGGGATTATGCCTTAGACCATATTCTGCAGACAGCACTCTCTTACCGGATCGGATGGAGACAGCCTTAAACTTCTTATATTACCTTATTCCACAGCCTTCTTAGTATTCTCGGTCCAGCGAGTCGACCACCTCACCCTTTTAATATGCCGGAGAAAGACAGACAGATTAAATGCTGCCTTCTGATATTAATGGAGAGACACCGCAAGTCTTCTTATATATGAGATTACGAAAAGAAGAAGGGTCTCCAAAAGCCCAAGACCTGTAAAAGATGAAGGCCCATACGTAAAATAAAGCTTTCCCTCGCATCAAAGGTGAGAGGAGCGAGGTAAGAAGCAAAAGCAGTTTACTTTATTGAACCAGAACCCGTTAATTCACTTTACCCCGTAGAGGTATAGATAGCAGAGGTAGGGGTGGGCACGGAGGCAGGTGCAATTGTTGCCCTTTAATCAGTGAATTAGCCAGATGTTGACCAATTTGATTGCAACCACCTTGCCCAGCATCTCCTTTAGTGCGAAAGCCAATAGTAGCGGAGAAAAAGCCTGTTGTTAAAACTATTTATCCACTTGATCAAGTGATAGATTCTCCAGCCTCAGATCGAGATTGGAATAAAGACCCATCAGTATCCAAGCTAGCACTTGTTAATTCTGTTGATGGAGCAGATTAAGCTGTTGATTACGCTGTTGATCCAGTAGCTTATATATAATATGCTATGTACTCTTTGGTGCTTCGATAGGAGATCCCAGCGTTTTCCTACTTTTTTCACATTCCTTCTAAGCATAGCTAGTCAAGATAGGGCTTTATGGAATATGCTCTTTTACAACTGGATATGAATCCGCTGCTCGATCTCGAACTGCTACCTTTGATACTGGTGATGCTACTGGGACTCGGTCAATAATATAAATAGCTTAAACCATTGGTGCTTTTACCACCTTAGCTGCTTTTGGTTCTGCCTGTGCCTCTATCTAAGCAATTGAATCCGCACCTATCTTTGCAACTCTATTTTATTTATGCCGGCCGATGAAAGAAATGGTCAAAATGGGATCTTCCTCAACCAACTGTTCGAAAGGCTATTTAAGACGATCCCACTTTGAATTCCGACGGTTGGTTTATTTATTTGAACGGCTTATATATGCTATCCATATCCTATTTATTAGAGAGGTCGATCTCCCGAAACGACGCGGTTAATACGTAAATAAGATAAGACTCGGAATCTGCAAGTTGGACCTCTAGGAGGAGAGCTAAAAAGGTTGCATTCGACCTTCATTTACGCCTGCCCGATTCCTCATTTTTATTGCTCGATCTTAGGTTAAATGCCTACCGTCAAGAAATGATGGTTCAATGTCCCTCCCCGGTCTGGGCGGAATGGTCCGGTAGGGAAAGAGGCTGGCGTGGGAAGGCGCTCGACTTTAAAGGAAAGGCACTCACAACCCGTTGTTTCATTGATCACGCTCGATCTTTAAAGCTATTCCGGCACTCGACCGCTGAAAAGAATTCACTCGACCTATGAACTCTCATTTCCAACTCTATTATATGTTAGAGCAACGTGTTCACTCATAATTCATGCAATCCCCTTCTCGCTCGAATTTCCTTTTGATGCGATCCTCCAGTAGTCTCAGCAGCAAAGACTAAAGAAGTGCCACAGGGGTTTTATTGTGCGGAGTGGATCATCCTCCGAGTGGCATGAGTGAAAGTTGTCTAAGTAGGAGTAGCAGTAGCATAAGGGGTGTGATATAAGACCAGAATAAAAGGAAGGAGAGGAAGCAGCAAGAGCGGAAGTAGCAGTAGCAAAGGTATAAGCAGTTCCTGTTAGTAGAAGACAAGTCTAAGTAAAGTAAAAGTTTAGTAATAGTATAAGATACCTAATAGAATTCCAAGTAAAGTCTAAGATCCAAGTAAGAGATTCCTAATAATTATAGAAGAGAAGAGTCCTTATCTAGTCTTATTAATCCATGCATAAGTAGTTTTTCCTGAGATAGGTAAGTGCTTTGATATGTCTGTCTAGGTAAGGGTGCTTTTATTGGTACGAGTACTAATAGAAATCGTTGTGAAAGTGGAGCTCTTCTAAGCCATGATTTCTTGGAACTCTTATTTAGTCATGTCATCTATTATGAATGTATTGGCACCATTGTATGCTTGTGATCCAAATGGTTAGTTCGAAGGTCGTGTATCAAAACCATATGTTGGTTGGTACATGCCATTTAGACCTTACTTTGAATCATCTATTTTTAGATCATATTGGTTTTCAATTTGTTGGAGAACATGTGGGTCGTCATGAGTTAAAGGTGTGTTAGCATGTTGACTCTCATGGTCCTCGACTTTTCTAATAGTAGTTTATCCATCAAACTACTAATCAATTTGTAGACCCATATTATCATGATCTTCATATACATTATCTTCTGGGTCCTCTTGTCTGTCTTGTTCTTCAGTTTTGTAAGCAGCATAGATATTGGTTGCATTCCTAGTAAGCATGTGCCTAGTAGGATGTGACTTTATTTTCTTTTTTAACCATGAGCAATTTGAGTCATACATAGCAAATAGCCTATTGGTAAACTATTCATACTTAGGTATAATAAGGTGAACAAAAAGAAGTTTCATGTCAGGTTCACCAAGAATGTGGTGTGAACACGATGTTGTAGGTAGGCTAAAATAAAGTAACACACAGGTTTAAAAAGGTTAATATAAATAAGTTTCATGTAAAGTTAACCAAGAATATGGCAGTCCAGAATCGCAAACGTGATCCAAGTGACTCAATACTAGGCCAACTACACCTCTTGATGATGCAATATACATAGGGTTCACTAGGTGGTTTATCTGAGGGCTTACTAATCCAAGGGAGTAAAAGCCTAGATGCCTACTATACTCCAACAGTTGGATAATTTTAACAAATAAAACCCTAATCTCAATAAATAAAATGTAAAGGTCGTCGTTACGATGGGGAGGCAGAGATTACTAATATTATACCTAATAATCTCCACTCATGATGGTTGAATAGAAACATACATCTACAATTGGTGTTTCGGAGGATATGTACGGTGCAAGTAAAGGAGGGGGGAAGAATTGTTTAACCAGTGGTTTGGTGGGTCAAAGCCCCTGCCCAGGCTCTCTGTAAATCAGTTTACATAACGGAAATAACCGAACCAAACACGACGCACTTACCAACCAACCAATCTATACGCATGCCATCCAACCCATTGGCCCATACCAGCCTAGCAGGCTTTGCCTTTGCTACTGTCGCCCCCACCTATGTATCCGCATAGGCGTAAACTTGCTATGGAGGGGATCCAGTTGGGAAAACTGATGGCTCTCCAACATATGATTAAACGAGTTAAACTACTGGGTCAACGGATGGAACTACTGCCTTCCCCGTTCCCGCTAATGGTGCTCAAACTGATGCCTTCACTTATGTGGCTGCTTGCTCGGATGGTGATTCACCTGGGTGGTCAACTGGCTATTACTATGATGCCTCTGTTGCGGGGTATACTGCTATTTGCACTCAAACAGACTCTGCTACTGATGGATCATTTACTAAAACTGCTTCAACTTAACCTGTTCCTGAAGCTGCCTCTCTAGTTGCTGCTGACGGTGCTTCTTCAACTGCTTGTTTCAACCTCACTATCGAAGTTCGAACAATGCATCCGTCTCTAGTGCATCGTCTATAGAGATAGATGTACGAGCTACCGGATTCATGGACGTAAGATCATCGCGGTCAGAATCGATTGATCTCTACGGAAGCCGATGCTCCATTGTTGTTAAACCAAGTTCTTACATTTATCCTGTCTCTTAACTCTTCTGCTTGCTACTCCAGTACTTGCTACTCCAGCACTTCCTACTCCAATCAGCCAGTTAATCAATTAATCAACCATAAAGTAAAGACTCAATAGATAAAGATGAAGCCAATTCCCCGGGTCCTGTGGCCCCCCGTCGGTCGGTCGCAGTATACCGATGAGTACAACTAGACTAGCTAGTGGCATCTCATTTTCCGTATAACCTTGCAGTGTGAGCCCTTCGCTACGGTATAGCTGAGTCTTTCAGGCCCTTCGCTTTGAAAAATGTATGATCATACACCGTGCAAGATACACAATGTATAATGATCTTATTATACGATGCATTATTCGTGTTTGCATTCCTAGATTCTATGGTGTAATATCTGATGTATTGCGTGATGCACGATTTATCATTTTTAACCATTGCTGTTGGTTAAACGCCATTTCTATTCCTAAACCCTATGCTCTGCTACGGGCATTGGGTCTTAAGATGATGCTGGTCTGGTAAAGTCCAACATTTTTTTAATAATCATTATGATATTAAAGATGCAGATGCAAATTAGCAGATTCAGTTCCTGTTATTTCATCATATTCAGCGGATCAAGATCGAGAGCTAGGAGGAGCACACGTTTACCAAAAAGCACCCATTGATTCGGTTGACCTTGACCTTATAAATGTTTTAGTCGCAGATCCACTTGCATCCTTCCCTGTTAGAGAGTTAGTTCCGATTCCAGGCGCAGCTACGGATCGAGATCCAGATGCAAAGGTAGTTGTTCGAGAGCTAATAGCCTAGGTTGATTCATAACCCTAATAAGTAGGTAATCTTGATTCCGTGCCGAAGAAAGATTCATAACCACCAGGTGTAGATTCTCCAGGGGCATACGCTCTTTTTTAAGTCTACAGTGTTGCTTGCTCTGCTGCTTGCTTTTCTGTTGCAAATAGCCAGTTGCCGATTCCATGCATGATGACCTATGGGCTCTGATCAGTTCTTCTGACGACATGATGTGGGTTTCTATTGGTTGTGATGCGCTGGAGTGGAGCCCAGCTAGGGGATTCATGTACACACTCCCTGTAGCTGGTGGGCATTACTGACCTAAGCTATGACTTAATTAGAGAGGCAGGCTGGGCCTTAATCGTTAGCAGTCAACTTGCATCATGTTTTTGTGTGTCTTTGTGATGTCTTCGACACTGATCCCTATGCTTTTATGTTGTTCTCTTCTGTCTGGCATGCATCTTTCTATAGGTTCTATCCAAAAGAGAAGGGGCCAAAAAACCCTGACCACAACTATTGACTCACCCTCGAGTAAACCCTTATGTGTTTCCTTTCCTTCAAACAAAGGGGCTAACTTGGGGACAATCTGTAGAGCCTGGTGGCAAAAAGACCCGAACTGTTCCAATTGCAATGTCCATTTGCTAAAAATAATAAAGGAACCAACAATGAATGCTTGTGCCTTCTAACTGTCTGGGTCTAAAGGCTATGTATTCTCAATGACATTCCACTCCACATCTATAAAAGAGTCCAAGTGTTACAATGCAAGGTATGTAAAATATGCTATGGGTCGAAACTTGAAAAGCGCCTTCTAATCTGCTACTACCACTTCATGTAAGGCATCCAACTGATCATCGGTAGCCTAAATCTCTTCATACTTGGCATGAAACTCTAGAGGGTTAGTAATGGACTCTGTGTACACATTCCTCTACTTTGATCCGCTCCCTCAGTTCCTCCATAGTATTATTCCATCTTTCCAGCAAGCCCATTAAATCCTGCATAGCACTTAATATTTCCTTACTTTCCATTATGGTCTTCTGTAGTTATGATCATGTAGCATTGACTTCATCCACCAGAGGAAGTAATAGAGCCATAAGTTCTTATTGTTGTTGGACTGAACTGGCTGATAGATTTACTCTTCTTACCTTGACTTATAGGATTTATTCTCACTTGCCTTGCCCACCCTCAATTTAAAAGCTTATCCATTTTCAGTAGAGTAAGAACTACTAGCTTATTAGTCTTATGCAGAGTACTATTAGATTTTCAATATATGGCATGAATAATTAGAATCTCTATCTGTCTCTCTATCTAATTATTGGGAAATAGGAAATGGCAATAATCTCATTTCAAAGGATCACCTATTAAATGGGGCACATTTCAACTTATATATGCCGGTATTATATATGACTGGCAGCTGTATGAGACAAGGACCCTCTGACAATGAACTTGAGGCCTGGACACTTGAATAGGCCTGGCCATATACGCTGGAACATGAAGAAAGAGACGTGGTCTTATTCCGTGGTCAGGACATGCGGAGTTAGCTTACACAATAGTGATAGTGCCATATACAAATATAACAGGTTTTCCCCCTTCTTCTCATTCGTCCTTGCCACACACAGATTTGAATGGACAAGTTAAACGTAGATATGCAATCTTGGCTAAGCCTCAGATGAGTATCGGCGACATACTCCTGCCACCAGGAAAAACTTATTTCAAATTTATTGTTACAATGGACAAGTTAAACTTATATACGCGAGTTTAGACCAAAATAGCAAAGAGCTTTTTCTTCTTATCTTTTTCAAATGGAGGGAGACACAATGGGGGCGGGCCACTTTGATTTAACTCTAACGGGCATGGGACTAAAGAACGCTAAGAACCTTGCTGACCTTACCTGCAAGCGGATAGGTGGAAACGTGTCTGGCAATGGGTTATTGCTGTTGGTAAATCCTGCTGTTAAGATCTATTTTTTTACCCCTGCTTACATTGATTGAAAACAGTTCCTACATAGATTACAAATTATTATGCAAGGACTATCGATGCGCGTATCGAACGAAGGAGGAAGGTGGAAAAAAAATCAACAATCTCATGCGGAATCATCAAATCAAATAGAGTATCCGTGCACCTGACACACACTCTCTTGTATGTGCTGCGCGGGTTCCTTACGCGAACGGGGATTTATTAGCGGACTTCAAAAATTGATGACATCCTAGTCATAGATAAACTTCCTGAAATGGCCTAGTTAAGTAAGAAAAAATCCATATTAATTGAACCCACTCGAAATGAGGGTTTTACTATGGCAAAACGCCAGCCAAATGGGAAAGGTTTTGAATTCTGGCTTCCAACTAAACTTATTGCCTGGGCTCTGGAATTATAGTTCAAAATAATGGCAGGTATTAAACGTATACATGCGTGAGTATTGGCTGTATGGCAAGGGGGACCAGACAATGTGACTGGCTATGAGACACCCGCTATTGGTGGCTGACCGGAGATTTTAAAATATGGCCTATGGTTTATTTCTGGGGAGGATCTCCTATAGAGAAACTACCTGAAGGCCTTACTAAAGAATAAAAATAACTTTTATTCCCCCGAGATATGATGGGGGTCTCCAACCCCCTAACAAAAGAAGTTTCATTGCTCAACAAAATAAAATTATAAGAAGTTGTCATCTTTTCCAACCAAACTTATTTGTTGTGCCTCCTGCCCCGACCGAACCTGAGGCCATGGATAACACATGTACGGAAACAACTAACTAACGGGTTTTCTACATCATGGATGGGGTACTACTACACCTCTAGCGGGTATGTTGGGAAAGGGGACTTCTCTTTCTTGAGAGTAGTAGGTTCCACATGGAAACTAGCCTTAACGGACACTTTCGGAATGACAAATTACATAAGAAGGCTAAGTTACATGGGGGGCGCTATAATGCAATGGACTAGAGGCAACTACTATAGGGTCATTCTAGACTGTCCAGAGAGAATAGCTGATTCGCTTACGCCCAGGGAGAGGGGAAGGGGACTAAGTTTGCTTTATAGCTGATTCGCTTACGCTCTGATAAGGTTTCTTTTTCTATTCTATTTCTTTTTCAATGGAGACTGGAAGCCTCCTTAAAAGGCTTAGGCAAGTAGTGTCGTACCGGCTGGACTTGCTTACGCTCTTAGAAGTAGTAAGGTCTCTTTTTCTCTCTGGGGACCTGCTGGAACCGTAGGCAAGTGGGACTTAACTAGAGTCTCTATAGGAGTAGGAATGGCTTTCTCACTCTGGTGGAAAACTTGCTTGTTGGACTGGACCTGGTGGGCAAGGTGGCCTCTCTTTTCGGGACTTGCTACTTCCTTCCTCTTCCTGTGGGACTGGCTTCTGCGGTGGAGAGGTGAGGCAGATTGTGCGGCAAGGGCAGTTTATCCTAGTGATAAGGAGGAAGGAAGGTGGGAATGTTGTACTTGCCATGGAAAGGATGTCTCGATGCAATATCATATAGTAATAGGTTTTGTAGTAGGTCTGACCTGGGCACGTGGGAACCTGAAGAGCTATAAGTCCTCTCCCTGTGGTTGGACAATTCCAATGGGGAATAATAAACACCCATTCCATAGAGACTAGCTTCAGTCCGTCGTGGAGAAAGAACTACAAACAGTCAGTACTATTGACTTCCTTCCTTCCATAGCTCTACGGTACGGTCAGAGCTTCACCATACAGTAAGCCCTAAGATATTTGCCTTAAGCCATAGCAGCCATACGGTATTTGAAGTCTCCATTCTAATCAAAATAGATAGTTAAAGCCATACAATATAACTATTATATAAAATATAACTATTATTCCAGCGAAAAATAAGAAGTTTTATCCTTAGTCCCATGAGCTCTAGCGAATAAGCTTTATAATGTGTCCGTGTAGTTCCAAAGGATAATACCTAGCGGGGAAACCTAATCAGCAAACCTCCTCCGCTACGCTAAATCTGTTTTGTATTAAGCTTCAAAGGAAGGGGCAGTTCCTACGCCATGATCCCATCCCACCACAATAGTAGATCGTCTAACTGGCAAAGAATAAAGTAAATACGAAAGGTAAAAGTGCCTATATCCACCTCCTAAGATCCCTGAAGCAAGTGGTATAGGGCAACCAGGTCGGTAGTATGGTGGATGGATAGAAGGTAAGTAGGGCTCTTTCTGGCCAAGCCAGTTAAAATGAATAAATAAATTTCTGGCTTCAGCACTAGGTTGGTGCATCCATTCTTAAATAACAAAGAAGGGGTGTGGTTGTTAAATCGAACAGGGTTGGTGGTAACAGTAAAGTAAAAGCAAATAGGCATAGGTAATACAACAAGTATAAAGAAAGTGCGTACCCAAGCCGATAAGATCTAATAAGTAGGGCAATCAAGATCGAAGGTATGAAATAATTTTTTGTAAGGGTTTGGAATTATAAATCATAGCAATAAGAATGATATTCTGAAGAATAGTGCCTGCCTAAAAGTGAGGTGCGCAGCAAGAAGTGGTTCCGGTGGTCTATCCGAGAAACGTTTCCAAACACGCATTTTGAAAAGAAAGATTTGGTTGGGACGGGGTCGAAAGGCTCTTTTTTCCATCTGGGTTCAATAACTCGGAATTTGGCTTTATCCTAATAGCCTTGTTCCAGCAAGTTCGTTCTGGTCGAACCCAAGTAAAGCGCTCAATTAATTTCACTGCGTCCCTCCGCCTTTATAAAATGGTTCCTTCAAAGTGTCCCTCCCGGCGGGTCCAATTGGCTTTCTCCCACCCGGTCCCACCAATTAAAAAAGTATCCCCTCCTCATCTGATAAAGCAAGAAGTGCCCTACCTTTCTTCAAGGCATAAGAATAAATACCTTCCTTAATCATTTTGTCCCTAAAACCATTCCCTAAAGAAGAATACCAGTCCTGCCTTAGACCCTTTATTGCTTGATCCACAGCTGGCCCTGCACTGCCTAACTTGATAAGAACCCTCCCTCTAAGCTATTTCTTCCCTATTCTCAGTCAAGTAACCTTACCAGGAGAGGAACATCTTAGCTCAGAAAGGCCCTTTAGCAAGTCATACAGATGCAAAACAATCTGCTGGGCCCAGAGGCCATGAGAATGCGCCTCCCTCCTAGTGCCCAGCGCTCCTACTCTAAAGTAGATCCTACATCCATGCAAGCCGTTATTAAGGATTTTTTCTTGTGTGCCAATGTTAAACCACCGCGTCTTTAAAGGTTCCTAATAGATATCATTATAATATATGCTCATTATAAAGGTTCGTTTCTCATGTCCCTAGGCGGAATTTATAAAATGGCTGGGCAGTTTCAGAAGTACGCGTTGAAACTTTAAACTCATATATAATGAGATAGATACATGTTTGAGTGTCAGTGAGTTATAATGTGCACCTTGGAATAAGAGCAGTCTGGGCGGCTGCTTTCCATGCCAGATTCGTCCCTATGCTCGGAAAAGAATAGTTGTCCTAGCAATCAATCTATATCACTTATAAATTGATCCCTTATCCATTCTGACGCGATTTAACATTACTGAAACATCTATTTCATCTTCCCTCGCCCCTCTATCTGTTGCATATTTCCTCTCTCTCCAAGCAAGGAAAGAAGCAGACCTATATACAATCCAACCCTTGCTGACTTACTTCGATTGGCTTCCTTTTCCAATCCAGTATCAGAGACTTGGTGGGATTCTTAATTACGTGAATCTAGAAAGGGTACGCATCGTTAGAAATATCTATTGCCATTTCCAACCTATAACTGATCTGGAACTGAGCATAGATAATTACCACACTCACAGACCTTAAAATTAAACTATGTTACTTATAGGCGACCTGGCAAACTATACAAGGAATAGAAAACCAGATTAAAAGGTTACAGCTTCTTTTGAATGGACAAGTGTGGATGCCCGGCCTTTGGAGAGCACCTGTGTTCCTCCTCTTTCTTCTTCATGATGGAGATGCTCGGCCTTCGGAGAAAACAACACCTCTTCTCTTTCAGTTCTTACTAGAGTTACCTTGGGAAATACTATTCACTGCCGTTCTTGAGGAAGAAAGACCACCGATCTATCTCAAACTTTGCATTTTATCATTGTTGACTATCTTGACAGACCGAATCAATTCCTTTGATCACCATCCGGATTCATCTTTCCACTCACTAGGTAAGACCGAATCCAGACCTTCACCATGCGGATTCACCCTTCCACTCACTAGGTAAGACCGAAACCAGACGTACAGACTTAACCCCAGAAGCTTCTGACTAGTCTTATTGGGAAGAGATCAGATTGGGGAAATACTGGAATGGAACCAGACCTTTCTAAATCGCAATTATCCTCTCCCTTATGGTCGAGCCTGCTTGCACACCCTCGATAAAATGAGCATACCATCGACGGAGAATCGAGCAGCAATAAACACCTAAATTGTTACATTCGCCGCCGCGCAACTCACTTTTTTTCCCCTCGGGAAAATCACCCTCTATCTCTGCGCAAGTGCTTGCGCAAGTGCACTTTTCGTCCCCTCTATAAAATGTCCTTTTATCTCTGCGCAAGTGAGTTTCGGAGAATGACGCAATAAATACATGCAAGGACGAGCAACTAACTATGTCCTTTAGCGGGAAAGAAGGAGACAGGCAGCCTTGAGCAGTATATAAATCCCAAAAGGTCTTGCCCACCTCTTCCCTCGCCTGAGAAAGAAGGAGAAGGTTGAGGAAGACAATTGGTGGCATATGTACAGAGAGTCTCTGGTAAACCCACCCAGTAAGGTCTTGAGTGGGGAATGGAGGTTCAGCTTCGCCTTCTACCCATTGAAGAGTCTATGATAACCGATAACTCATCTGTGATAACTAATTATCTCGATAGGTTCTACCTCTTAGAGGGGCTTTATATAGGGGGTTTCCACCTCCGTGACCTCCGTCTTAGGAGCTGACGGCGCTGACGGAGTTGACGGAGTTTCAATCCCCCCAGGAGGGGCTGACTCTGAGAGGTTCCACCCGCCCCACAGAGGAAAGGCCTTTAGGTTAATCCTTTTAGAGGGGCTTATTTCCTTAGGTTTTTGGCCCTAACTTTAGATGGAGGGGCTTACCTTGATAGGGTTTACTCTGATAATAGGGGGGAACTAAGTTTAGGGAATGTATCCCTTTTACCCCCCCAATCGCCTGGTCACACGATTTTGGCACATCGCCTTACCTCGTACTTCGCTCCTATTGGGTCATTTTGTTACTGCTAAAATAAAGATAGGGTGAGTAGATGAAATTCCTTATTTGGGTCTTTAGGAGGACTTATTATTATCGGGGTAGATAATGATGGCCCACTTCTGATTCTGATTCCCGGGATGGCCCACTATTGACCGCTTTTTGTTCCTATCCATTCGTTCCCATCCATCGGTCAAGTGCCTGTCTTCATATGAATCCCAGTCTGTAGATTCACCATACGGATGGCGGATATAAGTATTAAGTAACGTAGAGACGGATATAAGTGCTTTCTTTTCTCCCCTAAAAATGAAGTAACTTGCCTCATGAACAGACACCATTCTATTATGCACGGTCAGTCATTAGCTAAGGTCCTCCTCTCCAATAGCGCATCTCCAATAGTAATATCTTTGAGTTTTATAAATAAATATGCCTTCTTCTTTCATACCTTAGGTCCTCTCTATAGAATTGTAGGAAAGTAGGGTTTCTCCTTCACTTCACTACTAAAGCAAAGAAATGAAATCTAAAAATAAATAGAAAAAATAGAATACTTTATTAAACTCCGAAATCCTACACAATCTGTAACTACACAATCCTTCACTCCGCTATAAATGAATCAATCTGTCTCTCCATAGTATCTCTTGCTGGATTAAAGTCCATAGTATCTCTTTCTGGTATGACTTGCTTTTATAGTGCGATGCACCTCACTCGTCATTTCAATCCATTTTACCGCCAATCGATAGTCTGTCTACCTGCATTGTAATATAAAGTAAGTTATCTAGACAGATAAAGAATTGAGAAGCAAACCCATAAGATGTTGCCCAGACCCTCGGTCAATTGCAATCCAACTCGATAGGACAGTTAGCGTTTGGTATCCGCGCTCCCATCACATGAAACATCTCCACGTACCAGCCTTGGAAGACGTAATACGTATATGATGTTATTGAACGATGCATACTTCCACTTTTTAATGATCTCAGCTCTCTACATATAATCTGTCTAGCTAATCTAAATAATAATAATCTGTATAAGTACCCACCTCATAGATTTCTTTTTTGTTGTTAGCAACCCGAGCCCGAAGCGAGGACCCCGACCATAGGGAGGAAGCTTGAGCCCACCTTAGACTGAAGGGCAAGCTCTCTCTTTTTATTCCATCAGAAATAAGTAATAAATCTATAGTTTGCATACGTGAATAATTATGTGTTTTCATGACTGATCGGTGAAGTAAACGTTTATAGTTCATTCCCTTCTCTTGCTCTCTGATTTCATATCTAATTGATTACCTATGTTTGGATGGTCTAATTGATTACCTATGTTTGTATGGATGGATGGAGCCCTTTTGGTAAAGGCAACGTTATAACCCCGGCCGTCCGCCTCCCCTTAGGTAGAGGGTAAACATCTCCATATGAATACTGACTACTGGTTAGCCCTTGACGAGCAACATATGACCTTTGCTGAACTAATCCCTGTTTTCCGTTTCCATCGCTCCTTGCTCGAACCAAGAGTTGATTCCGCTTCTGGGTGTGAGCAGGTCCGTTCGAAGCCCGTTGAAGCTATGAGAATTTCTAACCTATTAACTGCTAGCCTAGAATATGTGTAACCTCAGTTCCTCTTCTATGAGCTCCTTTGATATGAAGGTGTTGATCTCAGCTGTTGTGATACATACCTGAAGAAGTCTACAAGGTAAGGTCTTGCTTGATGAGCATAGGTAAGGTCTTGCTTGATGAACATAGTAAACGAAGCCATGGTTCCCTCACCTGGTCTCGATGCTGTTATTGGTATTGTATGATGGTCTCTCTCCTGCTGACGTTGTTTGTTCTAGGCCGTCTTCTTGTATAATGAATGTCCTCACCCGCTGCTTGGTGACAGTAGATGAATGGACAGTCCCTAGTAGTTGTAGAGATAATATAACCCGACTGAAGAGCTCCTTCATCATATCATGGGTACCACGAGCTCCATTGACGAATTGCTTTGCCTAATGTTGATAGGTTTGGTATGATGGGCTAAAGTGTTAAATGGGCAGAAGCATGTAGCACTGCAGTGTATCTGCAGAACAGGATTCCTCATCGGATACTTGAGGACAAGACTCCAGAGGAGGCCTTCACAGGGAAGAGGCCTGAGGTGGGGCACCTT
>Ga0233342_1000305_pt1 | contig 14439 bp, 12 predicted proteins | sample GEONDECOMP273_FD_180706 | JGI IMG/M metagenome (GOLD analysis project Ga0233342, IMG submission 180706) | Leaf litter microbial communities from Shasta-Trinity National Forest, California, United States - GEON-DECOMP-273 | ecosystem: Environmental > Terrestrial > Plant litter > Unclassified...
AAGGATCCAAAGTAAGGTGGGAGGGCGCTGCGGAAAAGGAGTGTGCCATAAGGCTTTAGGTGAATGCCAATGCACTCCATGAAGCTCACATCTCCTTAAAGAGAGGAATCTCATTTATTAAGTAGTCGCTCTATATAAGTAATTGGTGTTAATTCATTTGTCAATTTATACCCTGCAAATGTATAGCCCATTTTAAAGACAGCATTTTGCCCAAAAAAGTCTCCCTTCCAGGTGGAGAGCCAGACCCAGCAGCGAGGGCAAAGGTGGGTACAGCTTATTCATTCGTTGAGGATCGTTGATAATTCATACGTGCCTATCATGCATGCCGCCATAAGCGAGGTACAGATACAACATGCGGACTCATGTAGGACAATACACCCCACCATGCTAGAGACAGAGAGGAATACCTATTGAACACTCCCGATAAGCTCAAATGCCTAAGAGCCGCTAGACGTCTTTAGGGCAATAAAATAGAACCCGATTATCTATGTAAGAATCGTGCGTAGCCATCAAGTCCATACCAACAACTGGCAGTTCTCCTTCCCCTCCTTTGTCGGGAAAGAGCTCCGCACCTTTTTCCACGGGTTTAGTTATTCTGCCATACTGGTCTGGGTTCTTCCGTTGCTCATGTCATTCTACCCGGTTTTATTCGCGTTAGTACTAGGTTCGTCAAATCTTTATGTAAAAATGACACTTTTCTATATATATACATCTGGTTGATGCTTTTTTTATGGGGATTATGGAAATGTATACCTGTTTTTCGGGTTCTTTAGTCAGGGGATTTGGCTAATTGGTTACTGGTATATAAGAGGTATATAATAATGTATACCTTTTTCGGGATATTTGTATACTTAATCCGGGTAGTTAGTTACTGATGGATAGGCGGGAATGTATACTTGTTTTTAAGAATAAAGATCAAGGAAGACCTTTATTCCTGCTATGTGGATAGATAGGACAGTTGTAGAGCGGTTATCCGAAGGAGATTGGGGGAATACAAGGCAAGTCATAAGGCAATGAGAGATGATAAGGCAAGTCAGATAATTGTCATACTTATTATTTCAGTCATATTATTTTCTTTACTGATAAATACTTATTACGTATATAATAATCCCTTATATAGTGGTTTAGCGTTAGCGATTCCAATGGGAAGACCAATAAATTACCTACGAACTGGGTTCGGGTAGTAGAGTACCAATATGTAAGTAAGAGTAAGTAATCTAAAGCCAGTGAGTAAGTCAGTAGAAAGGGAGGAGGGACAAGGAGAGACAATGTTATAGAGTAAGTCCTACGGGTTTATATCTATTTTTTCTAAGGCGGTAGAATATGAATATCTATCCATTAATGGGAGATTGGAGATGGAAATAGTGATACGCACTAGACGTACCTAGACAGTGATAGACTGGCCTTCCTAGAGATAGACTGACTGACTGACTTGGATAACTGATTAGTATTTCATTGATCACTATTGTTTCACGAGACAATGTATTCCCAATGACACGGGGTACGAAGACCCGAAAAAAAGGACTCTTTATGACACTGGCTGGGTACGAGGACACGAGGTCCAGCTTCGCACAGTATATCTTTACTTTTCCCATTATAAGTCTCATTCCAAGGAAGTCCCAGTCAAAGTAGAATTCCCTGGACACTCCCGTAGGTTTCTTTATTTCCTTCCCTAGGCAGGCTTATTCCCAGTCTACGTCTTCTTCCCAGTCAGAAGTAGCACGAAGTCGACCAGTCTAAGTATCATTCCAAGCCAGTCAAAGTATCAGTAGGCTTCTTCTCAGTCTCAGTCTAAGTAAAAAGAAAGTAGCAGCACGAGGTCCGGTTAAAAGAGAATAAGCCCAGTCACATGCTTAGTAGGCTTATTTACTTTCCCTTTTCGGGTAAGAGTGTCTGTAGGTCAGTTCATTCTCTGTTCCATTCTTTCTTTACCAATATAAGGGAAGGATACGTGCTGGTAAATAACCAAGGGAATACCAATTTATTCTTATCCAATTCTCTCTACAATTTACCAGGTATCCAAGCGTATTATAATTTGAACTGATAGGACGGAGGGCTCACCTGACATAAGGAGGGCGAGGTATAGGTTCAATTTATCGGGTCAATTTCGAGGATCGAGGGTTTAGGTGGAGGTTATAGGGTCTAGGTTTATGTTCCTGATTGCGTCGATGTATAGGTTGAGTTTTAGGTCTAGGTGTAGGGGTTTCCGTCGATTCATAGATAAAGTGCCTTTGCAGGCTACTTTTCTGACGGTATGGCTCTACCCTCAAGGCTATGTCTGTTATGATTGGCTATCGGCAACGACCACCAGCTATGACCACAGGCACTGACCTTATTTTTGTAAATGATTGGCAAGGACTAGCTGCACTGAGTAGAGCTTCTAGCGATGACCTTCCTTATGGCTGCAATGAGACAGGCTATTGACCTCCTGGCAATGATCACTGACTATCGGTGACCACTGACTATCGCTGACCACCAGCAATGAGCACTGGCTATCGGTAATGATCAGCAGCTATAAACTATGTTACTTTCTAGCAATGATGAGACTGACTGGGGCTAACAGCAAGGACCCACTCTCTGGAAGGACCAGCTTTCAATGATTGACTATTGGCTGCCCTTATGGCACTGACCAGCGGCTATCGATGATCTCCCGACAATGATTGTTTCCATCCCGGCCCAACTGAGCGACCCAAGCCGAGTATCCAAGCGCATCCCATATCATCCCATGAGCCCATGATCCCAGCCCGGGAGCTAAGCCGGGTAGCCGAGCCAAGCGGCCAGCCCAGTTGAGTATCGTAGTTTAGTATCCCAGCCCGAGTAGCCACGCCCAGCCCAACTATGATGGCATCGACACCTGGCATCGAGTGATCAATTCTTGGATTGACTAGTGCCAAATAATCCTGGCATCGACTCTTGACATCAACTACCGGTATCGAAACCTGTCATTGAGTGATAAACACCCGGCATTGCTTTTAGATCTTGCTTCAGGCAGGAAAGATTGCGGGCGGGTACCTTAGCTTGATAACCTCTGGTGTTATTGGCTTATTGGACCTATGGTGTTGCAGATGTAGAGAGGCTCTAAAGAGAGTTGGGTCAGTCGAGTGATCATATCCTATTCCTCTCCCTGGTTTGGGTATTAGATCTAGGAAGAGGTGGGTGTTGGGACCTAGAATTCTTGATTTGCTCCCCTACCCTCTATCGTTTTTCCATCCGTCTGAAACCACACTCTAATAAAGCGTCGAACACCCCTGAATAGAATGCAATCCTAAGTGATGTACGAAGCATCATGGCACGCCCTGTTGTATATGCTATCCATTCAATTTGATGCATAGCTCGGATACATATAGACATGGATGTTCTAAATGACACGAATACAAATCCAATCATCCATAAACCGAGTTAGAGCAATTTTGGAAACCGAGCGCGAGTTCATTCCAACATTGACAAACCCTTTATAATCATATAGGAGTGGGGGATTCATCTCATTCAAGTCAGGTTTCTAATTGTCGTAACAAAAGCTTGGCGCGCAATAAAGAGTGGGAACTATTTCTGAAGGTAAACCACTGCTCTATTCGGGTCGAGTATTCACGTAGAACTGCTCCCTACTCCCTTGCTGCTCCGATGATGGGTGGGCTACGGTGAGCCAAGAGATAATGTTGCCCCTAGCTCTCTTGTTCTTAACCCCAGCCATATTAGTCCTAGTAAACACGATGGGTTTCTATGGTGGCTCTGGGGTCTCATGAGGTGTGACACTCAAAGGGGTTATATTAAGACTAAGTGAGCATATGGTGTAGATGAAGTATCAGCATAGGGCGGGATAGATACCACACAGGTATCCCCAGAGTTAGTCCAGAAAGAGTGAGTGTGGCCATCACAAGAGTGCCAACAATGCCATGAGGTGGTAAGAGGAAGGGAATCTGAGTGATGGGGGTCCCTAAGTGGGGGGGATGTGTTGGCCATTCCAATGGATAGCTTGGGTTGTCAGGCGTGGATGACACACTATAAATGGTGGACAATGTAGATGGTATCTCATATTATAATGTGATAGTGCACATTACAGTGGATCATGTAGGGGGAGCTCGGGGTGGTGGGCCTTGGTATGCCCCCAGCAGTGAGGAGTCTTAAAAAAATATTTCTCCCTTATCTATTACGATGGGATGATGATAGGTAATACATTGTCTAAGTTTCCGACCGAGTGGGGTTTTTAATATGTAAGCTGATCTAAAATGATTATCTTGTCATCATTATGGAACATAATAGTGTAGAATATAAAGGAGGCAACCACCTTCATGGTGTACATGTAACTACGTTTTCGAAAGATATTATAATCAAACGGAGTGTCATCTACTTTGATGCCAGTTAACACCATCTTGCCTCTTATCTCGATGAGGACATTCTATAAGAGCCCTTTAGGCTGAGAGGGATGACCATCATAGGCCCAAAAGGTTATACTAGATGGGGTGAGCTTATGAGAGCCTAACTTCTGCTAGACCATGGTAGACAAGATGCATGTGGATGCACCTTTGTAAATGATACATTTAGAGATGATGAGTTTTTGATTATGACAGGTGTTTTGAATGCAATGGATGATGGTAACCTTGTTTTAGATTTGTCTAAGTGAAAGGTCATTAAACTTGAGTTAGAGAAGTCAATGGCACCCATCACTGATAGTAAAGCCTTCTTTTGGAAGGGAAAGTTAGGAGTACCTATAAGGAATACATGGTAGCTGGTGATTGAGTAAAGTTGTATAAAATACTAAAGCTGTGAGCAACCCTTGCATGTGGGTTATGAGCAGTGCAACGTAGAGGAACCCTTGGTACATGGGGCGTAAGGTCACTACTAGGACATGGAATATGAAAAAGGCTGCTAGTTGAGGGTTTAAACTTGAGTGTCATCGTGCTCTGCTGTATTTGGCTTGAAGCAGATAGAAGTCCGGATGCGAGTTTGAAGGTGGACATCGGATGAGTTCGTATAAATGTTCTAATAGGGATCTCCTAGTTGGGAAGGGTTGGGAGAATGGTAAGAGCTCATAGGTTGAGAAGAGGTGGGGCCTCTTGTTGGCTAGTGATAACCCTCAGCTAAGTAACTAAGTAAAAGGATTTTGCAACACTATGCTAGATCTTTTTATGGTGGAGCCAGCACTTCGTATAGACAACCTACATATGGGAATTACATATGGGGCATTATAACCCTCTCACAATGATGCCGACACATCCAGTTCCAGTCCATATCTCTCATAGCATGTGCATGTCCCATCATGCAATACTCAAAATTGTAGTGATAGAACATCATCATATGGACCCAACCAAAGACTTCCCGAATGCATTAGCTAGGAGGTTTTCTATAATATAAGCTCTGATTATCCGACGTCGTCACCTCCACTCATGTATATTATAACAATGTGAGTATAAGTAGTCTATCATAGGGATGTTAAGATTGAAATGTAAGTCTTTTAGTGTATAGGCAATGGGAAGTGTTTTAGTAACACAAATGCCAAAGATGAAAATGAATTAGGAGATGCATAGGGCAACTCCGAAAAGATTTGTCTTGCTGAACAAAAAAGAGTGCAATTGGGAGGTCCGCCCTTCATCTGCTAGTTAATAGGAGGTCTCGACTAAAAGGAGAGGGACTTTCCTGAGGTTAAGAAGGGCTCTCTCCCCCAGCGTCTCCCATCGATAGCTACTCCAGAGCTGCACCAACTAATAGTAGTAATTAGGGTATCTTTCCCGCACCAACTAATAGTAGTAATTAGGCCCCCGGATGGCTGCTATTTCACCACCTCGTCACCTTAGCAGTACTCTGGGATCTCTCCCAACCCTAAGTCACAGATAGCTTGCTCCTTAACTGCCTCATTCTCATAGCAGTTATTAGAGTTCTCTCCTTTATTGTAAATAGTCAATCTTGAGTGGGAAAATGACCAGTACCTCATCAAAAGGAGCCATCTACCTTACACATTTAGGATAATTTCCACTTCTCCATATGCACCTTCGTAAATCACACTTGCATCACATCTTGACACGTAGTCAAGTCCCTCATTTACGAAATAACATGCTTTATACTCACCTATGTTACCATATAGGAGTTAGCCTTCTCTATCGCTAAGAAGATCCAATAGGATTTGACTCACTCTCCCACATCAAACAAAAGAGATGTTACTTTACTTTACCACTCACATATTGCCTGCATGGACACCTCATGGCATTCTAACATGACTCTCTTGTTCCACATTGACATCTTGATGCGCTTTGATCTGGACATGAAGTGAGATCTTAGAGGCGCTACTATAAGCACCTGATTCTTATCGTTATACAGAGGCATCTTCTCTTCCTGCAAAGGCCTGATCTCGTTCATACGCTTACTATCGCCGGGAGTATCAGATGATTATTCCTAAGCTGACTAAGGAGTTCTAAGGTCTAAGTTAAGGAATAGAATATTTCTAAGTTTAATATTCCTACTCTTAATGTCCTACTATTATAAAAGGTAATAGTAATAAAAGATAAGACTAAGCAAGGATAGCAGCAGAGCTAGGTGCATTATATGCTATAGGCGCATCATATAATAAGAAAAAAAACATATTTACTTTATTAATCTCTATCACGATCATAAGCAACTGCAGAACCAACTTACTCAACCGAATAAACAAATGAAACTACTGATGCTATTGGATCTACTGGTATTGGACCTGGAACAGGATATGCTGCTTATGGATAAATTGGTCAATCAACAGCATCGACTGGGTCTACTTAATCCACATAACCTGGGACTGGGGGATCAACGGACTTTTCAACTGCTTAGTCAATTGCATCAACGGCTGCTTCTTCTACTGATGCTTAAACTAGGGAAACTACAGGTACTGCGGGTGTTTCAACGGAATCAACCACTGACACTACTCGTGCTTATGGGTATAGGTATGAGTCAATAGCTGCTACTAGTCATGCCGTAGCTTTCGCCCCGTATACCCCTGCTTGCTTTGGTGCTGGGTCTCAATATGGAAGGTACGCTCGCTGTTAAAGGAAGGAAATACCAAACCGGGGTGCAAGCCCAGGTGGTGCTGGTGAATCTATTGCTTAATCTGGACCTGCGTATGGCTCTGTCTCCACTGGTGCTTCTTCGGAACACGCTATCAATATGTGCATAAAGTCGGAACAGTAGAGGATGCGCAAAAAGTCGGAACAAGCTATCGAACCTGCTGGGCGAAGTAATGCCTGTCCACTGCCACACACCAAAGCGCCCACCATTGCCTCTGCTGCCTACTCTAGGTCATCAAGGTCAGCCGGAACAAGCTCTCGATCTGGTGGTTCTGGGTCATCAAAAGGTGCTGAATCAACTGAATCAATAAAATAAACTGCCCCATGCCTTTGCTGCTTTAACCACTCGTGCTGCTGCCTCTGCTCTTTTCTATGCCTCTGTTGCTGGTGCTGGAACTGGAGCTAGTACTGCAGCTGGATCTGTTACTGGATCTGGAACTGCTCGCGCTACTGTCTTTGCTGCTGGTTCTGGATCTACACATTTCATTTTCTCACTGTATGGCCTGGTAATGGGTAAGCTGAAGGAGAATAAAAAGAATCGGCTGGTGGAATAGGATCTGCTGGGTCTGCTGGATGGATCAACTGGATCATTCACCGGTGCTGGATCACTACACCGTATAATAAGAGCATACTATATTTCCTATGCTGAATTGATGGGAAAATTGATCGAAATGAATCGAAAGACTCAAATGATCAATTTCGGTAGCGAATAAATAAGTTAATTTAGAAAGTCTATAAACTTTAGGAGCTAGTAAGTATTTAAAGTATTAAGAGTTTTCAAGAGTATAAGAAAGAACTATTTAGTATTTAAAGTAGTAAGAGTAGGAAGAACTTAAAGTTGTAAGAGCTAGTTATAAATTGAAGTATGAAGAGTAAGAATAGGAGCTAGTCAGTATACTTATGTATAGGAAGATAAAACTATATATATTTGTGTAGGTCTAGGAATTAGATAGCTTTGATTCTCCGTATGTATTGAGGATATTCTTTAAGTATTAGTTAGGAATTGAAAGAACTATTATATATTTTTGAGTCTTAAGAGTATAACCTAGTTAGTACCCTTCATAAGATAAGAGTAGGATCTATTATGTAGCTTATGTATAGAAACTACTATAAGCCGGTATGCTTAGGAACTAGTTAGTATGGTTAGTATAGATCAAGACTAGTATGTTGCTTATGTATAGAGACTATAAGGATCTATTAAGTCTCTATTGTAAAAAAAAAGTAGGTATTGCTATAGGTTTTCATGTTGGTCTTGTTTATGAACTATAGCTCTTACTCCACTACTAACTAAAGCTCCTACTATAAAGAATAGTTATGGGACGGCAGCCCGATGAGGAGAGCTGATCGACTCGGTAAGCTTGGCTGCTATTATTTTATTTATTGCATGGACTTAATGCTTTTAGATAGATAGCTTTCATGCTACTGCTACAACTGAAACCACTACAACTCCTATTCTTTTCTTTATCCCACTTACTGATCTTTCTTCCACTTACTGAATGGCAGGGACTCCTTCTCACCTTATCAATCAGGGCAGAAACCTACCCACCTACCTATTCAATTTACTACCTGATCAACTGGGGGGAACCCATTAAACTTGGGGAATTCACTCTCCTTAACATAGCCAGCCATTTTAATCCTTTCTTTTTGGTGTCAGAAGCTCTCCTGATCTGATAATGCATGAGCCAGCTCTCAATCTATTCGACTTTCCTTCTCCAAAAGAACTGATGATGGGTTTTCATTGACTAGGTTCGAAATGACTGAAGCACGATCAAGAAGCTCAGCTACTTTCTCGTCCATCTTCTCGGAACTTTAGTTCAAATTCTTCAGTTATTTCTTCACTTTCTGCAATTTTAGAAAGAGTCGAGCCATTGGAGGACCTTTCACTGTGCATCCCCAAGCCCTAGAAATTCTATTTTTTGCTTCTGACTTTTCCCCCCAATGATTAAAGAATCGAGAAGGTCTGCCTTTTTTCTCTTAGAGGATCAAAGATGAATATAGAGATGGGCCTGTGATCCAATGACAATATTAGCCACAAACTACAAAGAATGTTTGTCCATGGCATAAACCACAAACTATTGGCCATTCTTTTATCTAGTTTCGCCAGAATACGAGCTCTACCTTTTCTATTATTCTACCAGGTATATTTCCCCTAGTTTGGGACATAAAAGAAACCAAAAGATTACCAGCAACTAATGAAAGTTGGATCGCCACCCATTAAACCACCCAATTTTTTATCCAAACCCAAAGTCACATTCAAATTTCCCCCTTCCAACCAAGGCATATTTTCCCTATTTAAAAACTGTAAAATACCCCATGGTTTCGCTCTTTCCGAGCTTTCATTGCTTCCATATACCGCAGAGACCAGAAACTATAACCAACCAAAATAAAAGCCAGTAACAAGACAAATATCCTTCCTATTTAGTAGCATAGTTTCAACCACCCCGCCGGGAAAGTAGTTTCACCCACCCATTGGAGAAAGACAAGTATAACCTCACCTTTTAATTAGGCTAGGCAAGATACCGATCGCCCTTCTTTATACCGAGGAACTTAATCGAGCCTTTTCTTCAAGTGGGACCGGTGGCACTCCAAGTAAGCTCAGGGTCAGTTCGAGGTTAGCTGCAGTTACACTCAAGATAAAATCAGCATGCAGTTGAGTTTTAAAGCAAACTTTTTAACGTGGCAATCATGAAGGGAAAAGGAACAAAGCACAAGCGCCTATATAATACTTGCAGAGGAGAGCTCCTTATCAAGGGTCGATCGATTGGATAGTGCTTGGATAATTTTTCCTGGGCGGGCTTGTTCTGCTTCTACTAATGCTTGTTATATATAACGCTGGGACTTATGCTGGGAGGACGAATGCTGCTACTCATTAGCCAGGTGCGCTGGTATTAATCACAGGAGGGATACAATGCCAGTCATAGAGGAGATGGATTACTCTCTCCACTTTATCACTAGACTCAAAGCCGCCAATCAACTCGACGTGGTTACTCCGACACCGATGGGGATACCAGTTATATCAAATATCTTAAGTTACTTATTTAGTGGGGGGGGGCGCGATAATCAAAGTATGTGATCTCTACTGTTCTTATTATTTAAGCGGGTCCCTTTAATCCCCACCATGCCCAAAGTGTCCATCTAGCAACAGGGGAGGTCCCGGAGTAGAACACTCCCGGCTATATGGTCTAAAATGCTAAGGATCTTGCTCATTTCCAGATGGGGAGGGGCAAGCAAATGACCAAGGCTTGGATGTGGCTAGTCTCTAACCAGGTAGAGGGCGACCTATGACATTCTATTGCCAAGAGGGGGCATAATAAGTTTTCAATAAGTCGAGCGAGTTAGAAAGGAGCCTTACAGCCATATATGTAGATCGGAATGCATCTGGTCTCCGGAGTAAAGAGAGAGGGCAGCCGGTTCCCTTACTATTTTGAATTCCAGCATACCCTATATTATTAATTGCTTACTAATATATAAGGCCTAAGGGGTTAATAGTAAAGGGCCATTATTTGTAGTTATATAGTTAGATCGTTTTAGCAGAGCCATCTGTGGAAAAAAACCAATATGGCGTTGTTAAGAATCTGGCAGTTGTAAATACGCCCAACTATTTCTATTTAACAACCGGTTAGGTGTGGACGAGGGACGCAACGCCCTACCATTCTAATAAGGGCACACTTCAAAAGTGGAGCCTAGTAGTGTCGGCCTAAATAATTATTTATTAATGAAAAATTAATAAGGTGCGTAGCTCTTTCCCGACAAAGGAGGGGAAGGGCCAGAAGAGCGCTCGTAGGCCGAGTTACCTATAGCATGTACTAGTTACAACAGCTCGAAGGGAGGTCTATTGTTTAGTTTATCCGCAGGAGGAACAAGGAGTAACGTAGTAGAGCAGCATGAATTAACTGTCTTGGAAACCTTCGTCGTAAATCCAACTGGTCATAGCAACTATGGTAAAGACTGACGAATAGACTGATTGAGCTAGTATGACTTCGAAGAAAAGTATCCATTCAGAAGCCTTAGTCCCTGCTATTATGAATTCCGGGGGGAAGATGCAATAACACATTGTATAGAAGGGCATCTTAAGAGATACCACTTACCTGGGCATACAGAACCAAGACCACGCCCTTTAATAAGAGTAGGGGGCATTAGTGGACCTGATAAGTTTCGTCGTCTCCCCTTTTAACCAAAACTTCCCCGGGGGAGTTTCGAGGTGGGAGATGGGGAAATATAATGCGAGGAACCTGCTTGCACCTTCTACTATCGCATTATGAGGATGCAATAAAGAGATATAGGGTGAAAATGCAGTTTCTTTTACTAATTACCAGTGCAATAATAGATTTTCCACTTGGTTTATACTGGTTATTAGCAGACGATTCGCCAGTTATTGCATTACCAGTTCTGTTATTAACGCCAACGAGGAAGCGCAAATAACTCGATGCAGGCAAGAACTTCAACCTGACGATACTGTATATTGAATAGCAGACGGTTTACCAGATGGATAAGGAAGTATTTTTTTGACCGGTACTCCCTATAATAATGCCAAAGAAATAGTGGGTTTCGATGGGTCCTACTGCTTGAACCTTTATAATATGGTGAGTACAGGGGTCATTTTCAGTATTTGAATAGAAATGCCCGACCAAAGGGAAGGGCGTGCTTCGCTTCCTTTTGATGACGTTGACCTCGTGGCAGCAGGCCTAAGAGGGTTGGATACATGCTGCACTAGAGAGAGAGCCATTCATGTATGATGATGCATGCACCTTCTCTAAGTTGTTCTACGAGTTCTGCACCAACCTGAACTCAACAATAGGGGACTTAGTATGAGCTTATTTACTCGCATATATACGTTGTTTAAAAACCGTTCAACCAGAGCATCCTCCTGAGAGGTCTCCCTGCTCCAACCCACATAGGGGAGTGTTAGAGTTATCGTATGGGAGTTCGGAGTTCCAGTCCCATTCCCGCCCGTTCACCCATGCTTTTGCCATTATTTCTGTACGCTTTCTGTTCTTTCTGTTATTGCTTTTCTTGCTTTTCACCCATTCCCGCTTTATGTTAAATCCGCACCTGCCAACTACCCTGGTTCATATTGATGACTGGTAATTCATTTAGCCCCGGTAGTTTTATAGCCCTTGAGTCATAGAGATGAATGGGTGTTACATATAGCTCCGGTTGTTTTAGAGCCGACCGCATCAAGCCCTGCATCAAGCCCCGTATCCACGACATCCATTCAGTTCGCACCCACATTCAGGAAGCCCGCATTCTGTCCGCTTTACCATTACCTCCACTTAGACCCTTTCACTTGCCCTGCTTGATTTTACACGATGCTGCTTCGATGCCTTTAGGTTCAATGCTTCAGGTTACACGATGACGTACGATCCGCTTGATTTAGGTACAATGCTTTAGGTTTACACAATGATGTTACACAATTCGGGTTCAATTAGGTTACACAGAGAGCTACATTATCAATTAGGTATAATGCATGATTTTACACAATGGTCGGTAGGAAAAGAAGATGCCAAGTTTTGATCCCAGCATGGACGGGATGGAGGTCACACCTTGCTGCTTATATACGAGATTATACCGTTATACCTCTTTATTTTCAATAGGCCTTCCTATATTTTGTGTTTGAACCAGACTGCCTTATAAAAGAAAGGGGAGAGGGAGGCCCTCCAACTGACCCATCCGCCAATCTCACGGACCCTTCGGCTGCACTCCAACTGAATGGCTTCTTACAGGGGCGCTCCGCCGGACACAGCAAACATCTTCCGAGATAGTACACTGGATGGACACAAGCAACTTATTCTGAGAATAGCCTTACCAAATGCCCCAGATTCAAAAATAGGTGTTACCAATGAACAATCCCCATCTTCCAAGATAGGTGATACACTGGACACAGGACGCATATCCACAAATAGGCCATACATAAATATTAGCTATATTTATACTTTATTTATATATTGTACCAATACGAACGAGCCATCTCACGTCCCGATAGAGTTCAAATATAACGTACCCTGCATTCCCAGCTCACAGCCCCCAATCAACCACACAGATCACGTACCCATCGATGGATTCTTCTTGGCTTTCTTTGAACCGATGCACAAATCTTACTTACGATCACCTGATAACTTGATAATGCACGGAGGTGGAGAATAACATATATAATGCAAGCTGAACAAACTGACCCATCTTACGCGATAGGCGTTACCACCAACTACTGCCACATTTTCCGGGAGAGGCATTGATTCATTGGATTATATCAACTAATAATTCTTATGGAAAGGGGAGTTACAACTGAATTATATCACGTCACAATCATTCCCACGTTCCCATCATTCCCACACATCACTCCCAATACAATTCATTATTGAAATACCAATATGATTCATTCTCACAGAAACATCTCAGACTAATTAGCCCTCTTCATCGAAATCCTTCCTGCCAAAGGAGATTAGACTCCCAACCTAGGAGTTCAATTCTCACCTTGGATGGTGATCATAGCATGTCACGCTAGAGAACAACCACAATTGAGCTGTAGGTACCATAGAAGAAGGAGTCAATGTGAGTTAAGTAAAAAGTTGTCCTGGACAAGGCAACTAGAAATAAGAAAAAAAGGAAAGAGAAGAAGGTCCGTAGGTGCTTGTCCGCATCGGGCAAGGAGTAGCCCACAAGTTATTCAGTAGCGGAATAAAACCCTGGTCTTGCTAGTAGCATTGGTCTTTCTTTACATTGATTGGGGAAGGGCGGTGGATGGGGAAGGGCATTTCATACTGCCTTGACCTAGCACAGGCTGGTGGGCGGGGAAGGGCTAAAGGTGGGGTAGGTTCATCAGTATGGTACAGCTTAGTTCGCTGCTTCGTCCATTGATATGCTTGGGCAGGTCTCTCTCCCGTTTGGTTGGTTCGGATCGAGATGAAGTGGTACCGGACAGGTTCACTTAATAGACTCAATTTATATAGTATTCTTCCCTCTCCTTTTAGTCGAGACCTCCTCTCCTTTTAGTCGAGCCCTCCGGACCTTCCTAAGGACCATGTTTTTTTTATTACTTCTTTGAAGCAGAAATGCAATGTCTCAACAGAGGTATAAAGGTCTTAAATATGTTAGACTCGCCACCCCCGTGATAACAGTGTGGTTGGATCAGCTGCTCCTTTAGATGATCTCCCTCGAAAGGATAATTTATATCATGATGTGGTGAATTATTCCTATTCTCTCGAGACCTTAGCTCAGTAGGTGCAGATATTACTCATTCAGAGTATTCCATATTGGCATGGTCTGGTTCATTACTAGCAAGGGGCACTTCCAGATACATTTCCCTGAAGCTTAAGAAGACTTGCCCTTGAGTTAGCTGTGCCTTAAAACTTGGGATTCGAAAAGGTAGCTTCGACAGGTTGTCTTTGTCAGTACAGAATCCCCAGAGGGGGCG
>Ga0233342_1000306_pt1 | contig 14349 bp, 6 predicted proteins | sample GEONDECOMP273_FD_180706 | JGI IMG/M metagenome (GOLD analysis project Ga0233342, IMG submission 180706) | Leaf litter microbial communities from Shasta-Trinity National Forest, California, United States - GEON-DECOMP-273 | ecosystem: Environmental > Terrestrial > Plant litter > Unclassified...
ATGGTGCTCAGGGGAGGTCCCGATAATGAAACGCACGTGGTGGTGACTATGGCGGTTCCTTCTGAACCTAGAAAACGTCTGAAAGCACCTGCTACGGAACTACCGAGCAAGGGCAACAATACTATGAGTAAATACATGAAATGGACCATGCGAGAAATCATTCTATATTTGCCAAGAATAAGGCAATTATGGAGCGGCCTGTGATTGAGCAAAAATGGTCAATTCTTCTCCTTTTTATCGAGTCACTCACTTTTATCGAGTCACTCACTATACCGCGAAATATCCTAATCACAGGCCGCTCTACTATTGTATGACTCTTGGTTTTATATTATTACATAACATTACCATGTTCAAACTCCTTAGGTATAACTATCGCGCATACACAAAATTATTGTACAAATCTCCTTGCCCTAAGAAGCGCAAGCAAGACCTCCGGACCTTTTTAGGAGCATTACAACTTAGTTTTTAGGAGGATTGAATGGTTTCAGGCGGGCTCTATTTACCCATCCATCTCGAAGTTCCCCATCCAGTTGCACCAACTTGACTTCCTTTAAATCCTGGATTGTCGTAACCAGGAAGGGTCCCAACCAATGCATCTATAACTTACCGGGGTGTTTTGAGGTACTTGCTGTTTTAAATAAGTACCAAGTCATCTATCTTGAAGCTTTTGTATTTTATAAGGTGATCATGCCATACCTTCTGCCTTGATTTATTTACCTCCTGGTGGTACCACACTAAAAAGTGGTCCTCCTCTAGTTCCATCAGTTTTGCAAGTCAGCTTTGGACCAACTATTCCTCTGTCATCTTAGTTGCTTGCGCAATGAACAAACTTGGTACGAGGAACTATGCTGGCATGACTGCTTCCCCACCATAGACAAAATTGAGGGGAGTTCTTTGGTTTTTTTTCTTATTGGTCATCATCCAATATTCCCATAGCACCGCGGGTATCCTTTCATCCCAATCATTGTGATTTACGACATAGACCTTCGTAAATCCTCATTCCGGTATTTTAATTAATACTTTTACAGTCCCATTAGCTTGCAGATGGTAGGGGCTGCTATTGTGGTGCCGCACCATAAAATCTTGCATCAGAACCTTAATTAATTGTATTTATCCTAAAGTGCTTACTCTGATCGGTTGTAAATCTCCTGGGACACCCAAATCTGGATATGATGTTCTTGAAGATTAACCTTGCAACTGTTTTGGTGCTGCAATCCTGAGTTGGTGTTACCTCTGACATTTGGTAAGGTAGTTAGTAGTGGTGATGATGTATTGGGCTCTTTAATATCTCACAGGGTTTATGGGCCTTATAAAATTAATCACCCATCTTCTCTCAAACGATTGTAGCATGACCACCAAGTGCAACGGAAGTGAATCCCTTCTGGATGGTCATCCGGTTCTTTGGTAGATGTCACAATATTTAGCATATTCCTTAACGTCTTTGAACAAAGTAAACCACCACGATCCTGTTTGAAGTACTTTTGGTGTTGTGTCCTTCCCACCGCAGTGGCCCCCTGCTACTTCATTATGGATCTCCCATAGGATTATCAGTCTCTTATGGTCCATTACAAAGCATCTGATATGGACAGTGAGCGAGAAAAAGATTTCAATGAGACTTCCTTATCTAGGTAGCTGTATTGGTGGGTGGGAACTGGCTTATCTAGGAGCTGTCGAAATATCGCTTCGCTTGCTGTACTCCCCTTTGGGGAGGGGATACATAGATGGGCTTTAGACTACCGGGAGAATAGTGAAAAGCCAAAGCTGTGAAGTGGTTATCTAGGGAACTTGCTAATATAGGTAGTTAGCTTGGTAGGGATAGGTTGCTTGCTTGGTAGGTAAGGATAGGTGATCAACCTTATATAGGAAGCTTGCTAGGTGGTCATGGTATAGGTATTTGGGATTGCTAGGGCTAGATAGCTTGCATGGTAGGTAGGGATAGGTTGCTTGCTTGGTAGGTAAGGAAAAAAGCAGTTTCCTTAAGGATAAGGTTGGGTAGGCATGGAGCGTATCACTCTGGGTGGTATCGTGGTGCTGAAAGGTCTGTAGATGCCGTAGAATTGGTATTTGGAAAAAAGTAGGAAGGTCACCTCAGGTCAGATCTAGTTAGGTCAAGCAAGTCAGAGAAGAAGATCAAGTCAGCCATAACTTGTTGCATAACCTAAATGCCCTACCTACCTGCCATCTTCCCTCCTTACCCTAGTCTATCTACCCTAGCCTAACTGGAGCACCGGGTTCGGGTGACCTTGACCTTGCCTTGACCTTTATTCCCGACTTTGCTTCTGAACTTTGACTTGCCACGTTTAGATCCGATAGGACCAGTGTTCATTCGCTGTGAGGAAGAGTTCCGAGAATTGTGGTGTTTCCCCTTCTTCGTGCTGGTTACTTCCATATGCCGGGTGGGCGCACTGTTTGGATGGGGTACTCCTCCAGCTGAATGGCTTCTTATGTGAAGGCACAAATGTATGGAAAACAGTCTTATGGTTGCCTGGGTGCATTTACTAGACAGGTCTTCCGCCGCATGCGTGGAGTAAACTTATTACGGGATTGGCGTTGATTGATCGAAGTTATTTATTCATTGATTATTTCTTCCGATAAAACCGTAGCCACATCTTTCAAAATAGGCATTCCACCAGCAACAGGAATAATCTCCCCAAATATGCAGGTCCACAGACGGACGGACCAATGAAGACTAGTCAGCAGACCTTACCATAGAAACCAGACCTACAACTCCAATGACTACTCAAACCTTTAAACTCATCCTTGATTATCCTCGGCACTCCAACTATACCCTGGAACAAAAGTTAATACCTATTGCTAGGAACATGCTTACTAGCTGGCTGGGGAGTAGTAAGCTGATGGAAACAGGAGATAAGATGGCCTAGCTGGGTGGGATTAATTAGATCGCTTGCTTGCTTGCCATTCATTGCTCGCTGGTGGAAATGAAAGAAGCTAGCTAGTGAGCTTACTCGCTGGGGTCCTCGCTTGCCTGGGGGCGTGTGGTCTGGCTCTATTTATTATTTATTCCCGACGGTGGCTATACTATATTAAGCTATATATTCTCTCTATTCTGCCCGGTTTCCTGCTTTTTCAGGGGTTGTGGCGGTGGACCGGGACTCGCCCTTCTATCTTGGCTTTTATGATTCGATTACACGGTGCAGTTATTAGAGCGGTGACTCCTAGATTGGCGGGCTGGGAGATGAAATGAAACGGGCTTGCTTCAGGGCTAGACCCACCCGAGATCTTCTCAATTTAGAACTGCCCGATAGCTGGCTTATCTCTAGACTCAATTGATTATCCTTCCTCGATTGAGAACTACAAGAGCCATAACAACAAGCCCACCCATTCCCCAAACTCCATTGCGGCCAAGTTGCCAACAGACGATATTATATAAGCCCCCTCATATGAGAGAAGGAGAAGGACCACATAAATGGCCGGGGAAGATAAATAAGGCCCATCGTTCCACAGTTCACTAGTAATTACAAACCTTAGGAAACCAACCCATACAATTTATGAATGAAGACAGAAAGCATTGCTACGATCTTTAGATGCTTGCTTAAAATAAAGTGCCTGCTACCCACCGTGTGTTCTTTTTATTACCCTTTCAAATCAGGCCAGGCTCACAGACCTTCACTTTTAGATTTTGGACTAAGTCGGGTTGGAACTTTTCACATTCTAGGAACTTTAGCCTATCCAGCATTATTTAAATTGACCTACCAACAACGTGTTAACCGCCCTTCTTTACTTACGTGATTGGCTGTTGGGTACGTACGCACTTTGACCAGTCGTATTACCTTTTGAAGCCAGAAGGCTTTTGAAGTGGGACTTACAGCAACCAACAACCTGACGTTGGCGTATTCACGACCCCTTTGATAATGGCTCAGTTACTTAAATTTAGAGCTTTGTATGGGCTTCAAAAGAAGATAGATAATGGATACATTGTTGGACGGGCGTTTGAAAAAAAACACTTGTTTTACCAAATCTGGGGTTAAGTGACACTTTTAGTATTCATTTGTATTTACCCTTTAATATCTTATTTTAATAAACTTTATGTTGGATGAAAGGAAAGCTACCCACACTACTTTTCTTATTGCCCTCATTGATAAAATACTGCCAGACCAATCTTGGAAGGATGGAAGCCCGGGGCATAAAGTTGTACTGAATAGAAAAGAAAAAAAAGCAAGCAAGGAAGCAAGGGTGGGAGGAATAAAACCAAGTAAAGTTAGACCAGAAGAGAAGTAACGAGGAGGTCGGTGACAGACATATCGAAGATATAGATGGATTTACAGATATCGCATTGATTGATCATACCTTGGTTGCTAAGCATATATAGATATCGATACATATAGGTATATAGAGGGGGAAAGTAAGGTGGGGTGGTAGCTAAAAAGCATGAAATCCAGCACTTTGTTTCTCGCTAAAGCCCGCCTAAACGATCGAGTGTCCGTCCTTCCCGGACTCCCCCGACCCCCTTATGTATAGTAATTTACTAACTCATAGTTAGTCCCTCAGTTTCCAACAACATATTTGAAACAGCAGTTCATAACTTCCCTGCTGCTGTTCGCCCCGTTTAAAACGTGAATATGTATAACCTAACCTCTATTGTGTAACCTTCATCGTGTAACCTCATGCATTGTGTAAGCTAATTAACTCATAATATATGTATTTATACGTGTAGCTTCGATGAATACTCCTTCCTCAGTAGCTATAGTATTAAGTCTCCTCCTATTAGGCCCTGTGTATTATTTATCTCCCTGTGTATTAGGCTCCTGTGACCTGTAGCTCCGTGGAGAGTAGCCCGATTGAGTATCAGATCAAGTATCAACATAAAGTATAAGCATGCAGTACATCTATCCTATTGAGATATCCTACCAGCATAAACAACACTTGTATTGACAGCATTTAAATAAAAGCATCAAAACTTGTATAATCTCTTGGGATCAAGTAAAAGCATCAACCTCTTGGATCGCCAGATAGAGTAGCCCCCATTGAGTAGGCCCATTGATTAGGCTCCTTATCTGTGTATTAGCCAATCGGATTGGATCAGCAAATAGATCCGGGTAGCCTACCTATACAAGTGTCCTAGTGTATCCAAGTATAGTATCATAGAGTAGAGTAGCCCAGCAGCCAAGTATCCAATAAATGAAGGTTACCCTTTAGTTTAGGTGCGGCAATATGCGTTATATATTATATTATATCCATATTCCTCACATGGTTCCGTACCAAAAGGCATCTCCAAAACCTAAAATAAGACATCCAAGAATAAATGCTCTATCGGTTCCAAAACAACGTACAAGAATACATTGACTCCTGGCATGGAATACAAAAATGTAATACCAGGATTTAGTACATAAATACATATGGGACTGGCTCCCGGCAATGATAAGCTAGAGGTGGAAATAAAAAGGGAATAGTTTTTAGGGTAGATAACAGGGATATGTGAGATCAATTCAAGTAGAAAGAAAGCTAAGCATAAACATAAACACTGGGATCGAACCTATCTGGCATTGATACTTGGCATCAACTGTTTGGATTATTCGCATTGATTATTCCCCTTGCTCCTCTTATGGTCTCCCAGGTATTGGTAATGGGCGGCTATCTATAAACTCTATGACCAGCCAGCTCAAGAAGCCCACTAAACCTCATAGCAATATTTTTACCCATTTTATATTCATCATCAGATTGCACCTTCAGATTACAAATTACAATGGAAAAGTAAAATGTAGATATGCACGAGTATTGGCTGTATGGCAAGGGGGACCCTATGACAATGTGACTGGCGATGATACACTGGCTATTTATTGGCAACAACCGGTAATCGACACCACTGGCTCCTGGGGATCTCCTCTAGTTAAACTACCTTAAATGGCATTATTACTCCTGGTGGGTGTGCTTATGATGTCTGGCTTGTAGGTGGGCTGTGGCTATATCATTCAGTGGGCTATGTGGGGTGTCCCCTTGCTGGTGCCATAGCTTCTTGCGGTGTTTGGTGGATGTGGCATTCGGGATAAGTTGCCTGTTTCCGGTGGGATCGCTTCTCTCGGAAGGGGCTATAAAGCAATCAATCACTAACCGGTATAACCTACCTCTCCTTTACAGTCACAACCTTCCTAGCGTTAAATGGATTCATTTCTTTTTGGTTCAGCGCCTTGATCCTTCCTTTGCCGGCTAGAATTTTATTTCTAGTGGGTGGAAGCCAGGCGGGCTGATTTAGTTAGATATCGACTTATTTATTGGTTTTATTTACTAATAACATCTACAGATATGGGGGGGGTGGTCCCAGGACTAAAAAATATTATATATAGGTTACCACGGGCGGACGAATGAGGCCTAACCAGGAGACCTAACCATAGCAGCCATACCTCGACCTCGAACTCACCCTACGGAACACATGCTACTCTATTTGATTTATTATAATGCGTTACTTACAATGCACCTGTTTGGTTTGCAATTATCCCCCCAAATAGTTGCACGCTAGTAAGGGTGTGACAGTAATAAAGAGGCTGCACTGAATACTTATTGATGAGATTATTTCCAATATCCTTAAAGGGTGGGGCGGCGGTCCATCATCCATCCCAGTTGTGTTGGTAGAGACCCTCAAGCGATGCCTTAGCGGAACCAGATGGGATGCTTTGTTTGGGGGCAAGCAGTTATATTACCGAACAATAAGGCAAGTGTAAGCGAGGCATGGGTATGGCGCGCGCTAGCGAGAATGATGCGGGTTATGGCGTGATAGCTATAATTACCCTTCCTTGAGGCAGGCGAAGCGATCATTTGAGATATTATTGGCCATTGCCAATTGTAGACAAGCTAGCTGATGGGCCTTTGGGGTCGCGAAAAGATCTTCTATTTTCTATTTATTTTCCACGTCCTCCATTTATGCTGTATGTGACTGCCCTACCTGCTTTACTCCTCTACTGCTTCTATCGAAGAAGCCTTCCGACGAAGAGCTTTACAGCGGCTTCTTTTACTGACTATCCCTTTCCTTTCTTTCGCGTTCCTCCTTCTCCCTTGGCTTTAACGCTTCGCGCTTCATAGACATGTGCTTCCCCCAAAAGGAAGGATCTTCAAATCATGCCCCATAGCCTGAGTAGTCCCTTGTTATCCTGATTCCCATACCACTAGAGGGGAAAAATTGAGCTACACGTAAAGAAAGTCCTTTTTTTCACTAGCACATAGAGCACTATACGTAGCTGCACATACAGCACCTAACATAGCCGTGAGTTTGGTTGTTTTAAACATTACATTTTAAGTTTCCTTTGTATTTCTTTTGTCTGAGTCAAAGTGGCTTACCAACCTCTCCGTAGGTCCAAACTATAGGTCTCTCGCCAGAGAGTTCGGAGTTGCCTTAAAGGAGGCGCAGGCTGGATAACCCTGACTCTCCCCCCCCATAGGTCTGACGAAGATAACCGTTTTATTTTTAAACAATTCCACAGAAGAAGAAGACAGAGCGGAATAAATTAGTAACTCTGACAAACTCTATCTAAGAGAAAGGGTATTTAATAGGTCCTGACAATATCACATTGAGTTAAACAACAAGTATAGGCCCATCCCTTCCCATTTCATAAAATATTGGCCCAGTTTAGATTGAGGACCTGACAGACCGTGCGGCTGTTGTCGATTTTAGCTTACCTTCCACTAGTTATCAGAGTCCATCGTTCTTTCATAACAGGAACTTTGGTAATCAAAGTAACACTGCACAGTCCGATCCGTTATACCATTGGGTCCACATGAGTAAAGCTGATGGTAGTTCAGGGGCTAGGGGCACCCATGCTCTCCTGCTTATAGTGCTCCCATGGGAGGAGTAAACCCCGCAGTCTTTAGTATTATAGCTTATAGTTTGCTACCCTCTGTCTTCAGAGTATCTTTGGTAGAAACCTTCCCCTCAGTTTTAACTCCTCATAGTGGAGGAGTAAATTCGGCGTCGTTTCTCAGGGTAGCAACCCTTTCTCTTTCGGGATGCCGTCGGCTGGGATGACACACACGGCTGCTAGCAATCCTTTTACATTGCCAAATTTGAACACTCCGGCAGGAAGCTTGTAAACCCCCTTCAATACGTTCCATTTGGAGGTGGACACACCCTTTATCTGTGCCCTTTGTAGGAACTGGAGCTCTCCCAAGCTCTAGTATGCCTCAGGTAAGCATGCCCTTTCCCGGAATGGGAAGCATGATCAGTGTAGCCTTCTCGCCGTGCGGATTCCACCGGGTTATACTTACAACCTTGGTTATCAAATAAAACACCTTTCGCGCCCGGTACTTTACTTATACTCCAGCTAATTACTTCGTTAACGCAAAAATTCTCAGGATATGCTAGCCTAGCTCCTGGAAGTTGGAATACATTTGCGATACAAAAACGTTGCCGTTCCTGGCGACATTTCATTTTACAGATCTAACAAAGACGAAGCACTTTAAGGAGTCACAACTGAGGAACAGGCCATCATAAGGGCCCAGCAGTTGGACCTGGTGTATTCCCAGTATAGGATGTTGTATGATATTTTGCTTACGGCTCCGCGAGCGGATACAAATACAACCCAACCAAAACCTGGGCCACATGCCGACGGCGTGATTGGCTCAGTGGATAATGCCGCTGTGAAATATCATAATATTTCATTTTGTGCAAATAAATAAGAAAACGTAATACTTCACTCCTTGGCGATATCATTGTTGTGCCTCAATGGGATTACCGGCTTCGACAATTTGGTGTCCGGGTTCCTCTTGGCTCTGCCCATAGCACTACCCTTCTTCACTATAACTTTTCCTCCACAAGCTATTGACCCAGCCTGCCTCCTTCTTTATTTATTCGCCGCCTTTGCTCCAATCTGGTGGGCACTAACAACTTACTGGGCACGTATTAGAGTTTAATGCACATATATATAGTTCATGGAGTAAGTTCACGGATAGGTCCACGTTGAACTGGGCAACTGTTCACGTACAATGGGTACTACCGCTACTATAGTTCATGCACGGTAGTTATTTTTAAAGAAATGAGAAGAGTTCTCGCATAAAAGAGAGCTCTATCTGAAAGGCTACTTGATTGTTGCCTATGGGTATGGCTGTTACTGAAACCTGGCCAGTGAACCGACTCTTGGATCGACAGCATTAGATACCATAGTTGCTCAATTTTTGATAGTGCGTTACTTACGATTCACCCTTTAGAGTAAGCCCCAGAAACATAGTTGCATTAACAAACAATAGTAAGGGAGTGACAGTAAGATAGAGGTGGTGGCACCGGAAACTGATTGATTCAATGGATATACAGTATCTAAATTACAGGCGCACAGCGCGTTAGCAATTTGCTTGCGTGGGACAAACAAAAATGGAAGGAGGTGGTTGGGCACATACACAGTTACACCTACAGCGCACAATGAAACAAAAGGACACAGTTAACCTTCTGTTTGATCCAATTTATTGAGATATTGATTCACGGCCAGGCTCGACGCAGGCACTATAGTTTGCTTGGAACAAAGCATTCACTATTTATATATATATATATAAATATTCTTGGGGTTCACACAGGAGTATAGTCGTCATCAATGGGAGGAAGTACTCAAATGAACTTTATATAACTTTCTAAAAATTGGCATTTCATGAACTTTATCTATAATTGGCAGGATTGAATCTTTTGCTTTATATTTTGTAGCAGGAACATCGCTGCTTATTATATTTATTAATTGCAGGCAAAAGGGAAAGAGCGGCGGAAAAAGCTCTTCCTTAATTGGATACCCTATATAGTAAAACCCCCTAACACTGGACCATTGGAAGGAAAAAAAAGAAAAGATAAGAACCCTGTTCTTTACACTCAACCCTACAACCTCTACCCTTGAACTAGCCACCACCTAACATAGCCAGCCCTATCCGAAAGATAAATAACAGCTCACGTACTCATAGCTTAATACAGAGATGATAAATTAGCTTTCTACTTTCATTTATATAACGTCCCAATACGAGGTTCAATTTAAAAGATCTTAGGTTATGTAGGTTCGAGGGTAGAGGTAGTTCTATGTATGGCTGCTCTAGGGGATTACACCTCCTTTATATGATTGGCTGCTATGACTTCGGGCTATGACAACTGGCATTGTCTATTGGCGGCATCTAAAGACCTATAAAGTAGTGCAGCAGCCCCAAATAAATTCTGGAAAACCTGTCATGCAAGGCATATTTTACTGCAGCAATAGATGACTGTGAGCTGCCTGTGATCAGTAAGTCATCTACAAAAATAATAACTACAAACAAGAGATAATCATCCTGTCGTAGTATGTAAACATTAGGATCTGAATTACAGTGAGAAAAACCTTGGGACAACAAGTTGGAATCCATTTGCTTCCAACTTTGTTTAAAAAATAATACACTTGCGCACCGAACAAGTTTTCTGCAAGGGGAAAGGGGAACCAGCTCCCAAGTTTGGGTCTTCATTATACTCCTCATCCATGGCAGCCTCCCAATCTGGATTTTTACTGCAGCTTCCATATAAGTCTGTGGATCTGCAGCAATGACCATGTAACAGTGGATGGGCGTCAAAGGCTCTGTAGCAGCGAGTGCCTGTGGAGCACTTTGAAACTGAGAGCGAGTCCTTTTCTTCATATAGATATTAAATCTCATCTGAGGCAATTGAAGAGGCATCAGTGATATATGCATCAGCAAGAACTGGATCTGTAGTAGGTTATTACTCAGCTGCATGCAAGGGGCCAATTTTACATTCCTGTCAATGAATAGCTTTAAAGTAAAAAAGTTTAGCAGTCTTTACCCCTTAACACCATCAAGATATCCCACAAAGATGCACTCTTGACTTTGGAATTTAAAGCCTTCCTTTATATATAGGAATGTGTGAGTGATCTGAGCAGTTGCTTTACGCGATTTTATAGGTGTCGTCGGGCTTTTCATTAGTCTTCTGCCCGGGTGGACCGCCTGACCCCTGAAGGATGTTTCCAATCAATTTAATAACCTTGCCTCTCCAGAATACCATTTATTTGTAACTTTCCCCCCCCAAAAATAAAATACTCATCAGTGTTAACTCTGCTCTCTAGAATACTTAATAAGTTGTAACCCCTCCTCTTGGAAGATGCTGGCTGGTGCGGACTTAAAACGGAAATGCGTGGATGCGGATGAAAACGGCAGGTAATTAAGGGTACGTGATCTGTGGGAATGCCGGGTACGCCTATATTGTAAGATGGTTCTTCAGTGGTTGAAACACCTTTCTTGTAAGATGTCAATTTATGGGCTCCCATTATATACTATATTATACAACACCAAAATAGGCTCGATCAGCAGTAAAGTAGCTGCCCGTCCATTGTTCTTAAGGGGTGGTATTACGTTACAAAAATTCTTTTATCAAAGTTAGCTTATGCTATTCAAAAAGTTCTGGTCCGGAGAGTCTAGCCAAATATAACGCCCACGTGGCGTGGATGGTCAAAATGTATATAGCGGGTATTTCCTCGTAGCTACGTATCAAAGCAACTACGCCCAGTATAGTATCCCCAAGCAGCTTCATATTCAATCTTCGTATGCCCACGCATCGGCCAAAGAAAGCATCCCGTGAAATCAATATATAAAGTTTCTGAAAAGGTTAAATTAGTAAATAAATAATAAAAAAAAATGTGAAATGTGACTGTTTTCTGTTATATAATAAAAAGCAACTATCTTGCCTGCCTTGATTGATCAATCTATAAAATCTAGTGGCATCCATTCGTGCATTAAATGAGGGAGCATAAGACGAAAAAGCATGTCTTTCATTAAGTCGCGTGGGTTTCAGGGGGGGCGGAGCAGAGTATTTTTGTGCGTTCCCTTTTATAATATGTGTAAATTTATGAGCGTCCATTATATATTATATTATACAACACAATAGGCTAAGCAACTCGTAAAAAAAATGAAATTGTCAGATTGCGATGGATATTTCCTTGAATCAAATGTATGAACGTAGTTTTTCCGTAAGCGTTGTAAGTGTGAGTTGTAGGGCCGAGGTTATAGGGCTAGTGGTAAGTTCGTAGAGAACGTGTGTGGCTTAGAGGATCCCTCACATCGGGTAGTTAGCTAAATGAAAGTATAATTTTGAGCTAAGCATCTAAACAGTTGTATTGAAGCCAGGCATCGCATGCTATGAACCCTTTACGCTACGCCCCTTGCCTCATGAGTTATTCCAGGTACCACTCCGTGCCTCACTTTTGGGGTACCGCGTATCTATTACTTACGAGCATCCACCTGGTTCTAGACTTTACCTTAGCTTACTGCTTTCACCCAATAACCTATGGATTTGACCTATTTATGAAGGAAGCCAGTAACACCTTCTTTTACGGGAGGCACTATTCACTAATTGGTTCCACACTTATTACCCACCTTAGGCACTAAACCTGTTTAACCTAGTCACACTTGATGGAGTAGTTTCATGGCTAATGTGCACTATCCCTTCTCTTTTCGGGTCGGGATTAGACCGGACCCTTACCCTTACTGAAGTGCATGCTACCTGTTCTATCACTTGCTACTCCCGTCACCCTAGGACGATGGGATGGATGGAGGGAGGTACGAAGTGAAATGCTGCCATTAATTGACTTGTCTAAAAGATCAATAAATTTATCAAACGCAGTGGAAGATGATGCCAACAACCCATGTCAACTGACAAAGGGCCAGGCTAGAGTGAGGTAGTGCTCTGGGCAGAGCCAAGAGGACCCCATTTAGGCACAAAAATTACACCCCCGGATCCAGGGGTAATAATTTATTTTTCTTTATGAACAAAAGCCATATCGCCGAAGCTCGTTACTCTTTAAAAAGTAATATGAAGTCCTCGTTACAAACACATGCAACAGATGAATAAGTCGAAAAGCACTGAACTTTTATGGTTGATAGGAGTGTTTATGGTAAGGATAGTTCTATCAAGCGAGGGGCAAGGAGAGAGAGAGTACGAGCCGCTTGCCCAACGACCTAAGAAGGAAGGCAAGGATATATAGAACAGCTGACACTTAATTGCGCGTTATTGGAGCTGCATACTCACAAAGGAGCCCTAGTACCCTCACATGTTAAACCACACATAACTTTTTAGATAAGGGGCTTTAATAACAAGGGGCATTTGGTAAGGTGCTCTTGTAAAGCGAAGCGTTATGCCACGGTATTATCAAGGTCGAGAAAAGGCGGGCAGCAATAGAGAGAAGGCACAGGTCCTGAAAGGCAGTCCTGCCCTTCTTTATTATAATAAGGGAAGGAAGGGTTGGGTGTCAAAAGACTAGAATAATAAGGTTCTAAAGTCTCCGTGGCATATTAAACAAAGGTGAGGTGAAAGGGTGCTCCCCCACCAATAAGTACTTTGGAGACGAACCGCTCCCGACCACCATAAGGGGTTTTATTCCTGAACTAAGTAATCGTAGTCCCACAAGCCACCAACTTATGGCCTGGGCACCTGTAGAGTAAATGGCCACGTTTCCAACTGACGACGAGGATAAGTTACCCATGTTCCCAACATACCTGGAGAAATAATAAGGAACACCCACACTGGCCCAGAGAGTGAGAGGTTTTACTGCATATCCCGGAAAAGAGACTATGCGCGTGCAGTGCACGGCTTCTATGCGCGGTGGGTGTAATAATGGCTTCAGTGAATGGTTTCAGTGAATGGCTTCTGCAGTGCTGGTTTATATATTATATATAATATATTACTATAATCTCTACTATATCTCCTCATCGGGATAAGGAAAGTCATGAACTACTAGGTTGAGAGGTTGTTTAGTAGTAACAGAATCAATTGCCATATCTACGTCCTTCCATTAGTCTGATGTTATTTCAAATCCATATTTAATAAATAAATACATAAATTGAAATGTCAAATAGTGGAAATATCTGTAAGTTGTTTTATTAACCTATGAGGTGCCTCAACATTAGCAGACCCAATATAGGTTTACCCACTTTATCCCTGCACGAAAGACGCTACTACTTTCCGGTAACATTTGTTTCTACCTAAAAATATTTCTATTTGGCTTCCAAAAGGCCAGTAGTTTTTCTTTTTCTTACTAAATTCTGTAAGAGCTAAAATTCAATTGAACTGGAGGCAAGTAGTTTCAAGTTGTTTTAGTTCCCATAGTCTCTTTGTCTCTCTCTCACACTGTGCAGGTAACGGAAATAGCTTACTTACAAAGGAAATAAAGCCATCCCTTTAACGAATCAACAAGATAATTACATATAGAAAGAATGAACGGAATACAATTAACACAGTGTTATTCCTGTTTTATTCCATACCGAGTGCTTGCATAATTACATATAAAAAGTAATGAAAAAGCATAATTACATATAATAAAGTAATGAAAAATGACTGGAATAAATTACTGAAGTTTCGCCCTATTTGTCTCCACTATTGTCAACCTGATGCAACAGCGT
>Ga0233342_1000307_pt1 | contig 14282 bp, 8 predicted proteins | sample GEONDECOMP273_FD_180706 | JGI IMG/M metagenome (GOLD analysis project Ga0233342, IMG submission 180706) | Leaf litter microbial communities from Shasta-Trinity National Forest, California, United States - GEON-DECOMP-273 | ecosystem: Environmental > Terrestrial > Plant litter > Unclassified...
TAGAAAGGAGCAAACACCAATATATATATATATATTCCGCCTCAAATAAAAATATCGACGATTGAGAACTAAATAAATGTAATGGTAATAATGACAAGAATATAAAAATATTAAATACAGTGATGAAACACCAAAGGGTACATACTTCTTCACTTCGTGGCCAGTGAGTGCATATAAGTGCGTAGTCACGAGGTTTGTTGTATATCATCATTCTATCAACTATACTTTATTCGATATATTCTTATTGCATAAATCTTCTAGCAATTCATAGTTATCCATTGCATCGGTATCCGAGCAATTCCGGGTTAGTTATGAATAACGCTCACATCCATGGTCCAAACAGTCTACAATTGACTGCGACCACTACCAGGCATGCGATATCCACTGCAAAACTAAGCACTGTTGTCTTCAGTGGACACCCTATGGCCGCCTCAACTACTGCTCATATGTTGTCGTAAGCATACTCTGTCATCATATTTTTGAGTGGGTCGTCATTGCGATACATTCCATACACTCACTCTTTGCCGTACATTTTATGTACTCAACCACCTCCTCGTACTCAACCTCCCCTCCATACTTAACTGTCCTTCCGTTGCTAATTCCGCACGGCCCATACCTCATCCATACACCGCACACTCTTCATTCCATACCTCCATACAACCACCATGCATTCTATCAACTCAAGCATACAACCGGCCTTTATTGTGATAGCTCGTGCCCTCTCAACTTTTTTTCTTTTTTCTTTTTTGGTCTCTTATAGCCAAGTTTGCTTCAATGTTGATTATTTTTTTAATAGCTCGGGTTAAAATCAATTTAAAAAGGGATTTTATTTTTTGTTTAGAAAAATGTGAACTTTTCCACAAACACTAACAGATAGGTATTTCTCAACTTTCTACAACTCACAATTTAGAAAATTTTAGTAGATCTCTACTTCGGAACTTTCCACCACTCACCATTTTGAATGTTTTATATAGTTTTTTTTGTCACGTTAAAACTCCATAACCTAAATGTAAACCCATAAAAAAGATCATCGACTTCTACCGTCCAACCTTTTAGATCTATCAATCTTAATTATTTTAATACATATCCAATTCCCAACTTTGAGTGATCATTTTGTGCACCTCACAAGTTTTAAGTAATCAATTTGTGACCTAAAGATGTGATAACATCAATTTTTTTAATATTATTTAAACTTCTTTCACCACGAGTATAAAGAACCTAAACCGGCATAAACGTGTTGGGGCTAGAATATTACCACGTGTTCTTAACTCTGGTCAAAACATTAGAAATGTTCAGTAGGGCAACCAAATAATCATTGGAACGATACAGTATTGAATGGTTATCGATATCAAATCATTCAAATGCACGACCGGCTTGATGGTGATTTATGGCGCATCCGTTTTTCATTTTGACATACATATTTCTGCGTTTGAAGATGATTTTATGGCCTATCTGATAGATGTGATTTGGTTCCACGTGCCGTCTCCCCTTCCAATGCATGTGCCGTTTTGTCGATAGAGTCTATTTCTGTTGTGTGCCAGTTAGCCGATAGGTCTAAATGCTGTGTCGCAATAGATTATTCAAATGGTCTATATGCTGTGTGTCGTAACAGATTTATTCAAACCGCGTGTTCTCTGTTGTCATGGATGGTTCAAACGGTCTTTCTTTCTGTTGTCGTAGTTGTTTAAACGTCCTCTTTCTCTCGTCCGACGTGGGATCTGCATGCATGTAACGATGGGTTGCACTTGCAATCTGGCCGTGAATAGACTTTCAACGTATAGATATGTGTTTGAAATGGAATGGCGCCTCCGCCTCCACTGTACAGATACATATCCGAAGGGGAATGGCGCCCTGGCGGGTCGCCTTCGCCTTATAGATATATATTTGAAGCGGAATGGCTCGCCTGACCAAGTCAATTGACGCCCACCAAAATTGAAAAACCCTTGCAAGATTGTACGCGGTGTTTTGTTGAGCAGAAAGGCCTTCCGGGAGGCTATAAACGTTGGGATGGGAATTCAATTGGGAGCAAAAGCCCCTTCCTTCCATTCCGCCAGACTACAAATTCGGATCGCAATACAATTTGAGGGCATAAACGCCTTCCATTCCACCAGGCTACAAATTCGCTGTCATCCGGACTGAATTGAAAGCAAAATCACCTTCAACGAGGGTTCAAATTCGGATCTAATTAATTCAATTGATTGAATGCTAAGAGGCCAGATGGCTAAAACTCAAGCTCTGTGCTCATTCTGCATATGTTTTCTTTCACTCTATCTTCTCATCGGAGTTGCAGGAGCTTCTCCAAATCTCGGTAGAAGCAGCTTTCCAAAGGGTTTCAAATTCGGTGCCGGGACATCTGCTTATCAGGTTCCAGCTTCATCACCAGTCCCTTCCCCTAGACTCACGCATTGTACTCTGTAGCCCTCTAGCCTTAACAATTTCCGATTGTTTTTACAGGACGAAGGAGCTGCCCTCGAGGGTGGGAAAGGCCCCAGCATTTGGGATACATTCTCCCACATTCAAGGTTCGATCTACACAGTCCTGCACGTAGATATAGCTCCACCATCATTAATATCAGGGCTTTCATCTCGCTGTTGCGTGCTCTATTTATTTATTTGTTGTTATTGAACGTGAACTTGCAGGTAAAATTGAGGATGGAAAGAATGGTGATGTCGCAGTAGATCAATACCACCGCTATAAGGTACAGCTTAAAATTAAAAGTAGACAGGGATATTCTTAATGGCACTATTTGTTTTTATTTTCTGAGAGAAGTTGATGGAATTAACTATCTGTAATGTAACCTGCATGCAGGAAGATGTTCAGCATCTCAAATACATGGGAATGGACTTATTTCGTTTTTCTATTTCCTGGTCGCGCATATTTCCCAGTAAGTTAAATTAATACACGTGAATAACTGGACAATGGATTTTCGGTCATATTTGGCTCTCTTATTTCCATTAAATGCTGTTTTCAGAGGGATCACCTAGACACGGAGGAGTCAATGAAGAGGGGGTCGCTTATTACAATAATCTCATCGACGAGGTGCTCAAGAATGGTAATCCAAAATCATTTACTCGCGTTGGGTACAGCTTTATTTCATAGAGCATGTATTTGGTCATCTTTATGTGGCATTTATAAACATGCATGACCATGTTCATTTGCATGAAGGTATGGAGCCTTTCGTTACACTGTATCATTGGGACATGCCGCAAACTCTGGAGGACGAGTATGGGGGATTCCGTAGCAAAAGAGTCGTGTAAGATCCATTGCCACAACTCTGTTTTCGCTCCTCTAAAATATTGAAACACGCGGGTGGTTCTGACATGATATATATCATTCTCTTTATCAGGGAGGACTTTGGCAGATTCGCAGAAGAATGTTTTCGAGCTTTCGGAGACCGTGTGAAGTATTGGACAACTATAAACGAACCGCTGACCTTCTCATTATATGGCTACGATCTAGGGCTTCACGCGCCCGGCCGCTGTTCGCCCGGATTTGGAAACTGCACAGCGGGGAATTCTGCAACAGAGCCTTACATTGTAACCCATAATATGCTTCTTGCACATAGCGCCGCAGTGAAAATATATAGGACTGAATACCAGGTGAGGTTATGTTCTGCCGCACTAATATTGAATGGCAACACATGGGATCTTTTGAATAATTCAGATGTTGGAAATGAATAACTCAAACGTTGGAAAATAAATTGTAGGGAAAGCAGAAAGGTTCCATAGGCATATCACTTGTGGTGAACTGGATGGTGCCATACTCAAACTCTTTGCTTGATCAAGAGGCTACGCAGAGAGCAATCGACTTCAGAATAGGATGGTAAGCACAGACTTTCCGTCGATCATAATACCGTAGGAGTGCTCATAATAAAATCAAAGACTCAGTTTTGACCCTGAATCAATAACTTTACAAAATGTGGAATCGACATGAATAGTTTCAATCTACTAAACCTTGGGTTTGTTGACGTGCAAATACCAATTTTGGAATCTCGAAGATTAATTTCAAGTTAAACTTTGGGATGCCGAAGCATTGGGGTTTCACGCTTTGGGTGGAAGCTGGCTCTTAATGGTTGGCTTGGATAATAAAAATCCACATGAAACTTGTTGACGGGGAGATTAGGCTCCGCACAGTTAGGAAATGTTTACTTCGAACCTTGAATTAGGAGATTGGGCTCTGACTCCACGTCTGCTTTCCTAGAGCCACATTCATATCCATGTCAAATCTAGATGCAAAGTGTAATTTTTCCTTTTGGGATTTACAGGTTTCTGGATCCGTTGACGTCCGGGAAGTACCCTGATTCTATGAGAAGCTTGGTGGGAGCACGCTTGCCCCGATTTAGCAGTGAAGAGGCCAAAGACCTAAAAGGCTCATTCGACTTTCTTGGCTATAATTATTATTCAACGGACTTTACCATCAACAATCCCATTCCAGAAAATTCCCTGCACACTGACTACGTTCTGGACGCCCGGGCTAATCTATCATGTAAGCTCAATTTTGCAGCGTTTTAGGCGCTTACTTTCCTAGCAAATTAGTCGCTCAAACCTCAACGGGTCAAGCAATTCATGGTCTTTTAATTGGTATTAATTTGATTCGTCATATATTTTGGTATTAAAACTTGTTTGTTTGGTGGTTCAGATGAAGTAAACGGAGTTTACATTGGATCCGATGTGAGTGTTTCGAGACTTGATGTATTCTATAAAAAGCTATAATGGACTAGACGAAATCGCGTTTACAATTTACGGTAAATAATATTAACGACTCTCCGTTTGCTGTTTGCAGGAAGGTGTCAGCGATTTTAGGTCTTATCCTGCTGGATTAAGGGACGTAATAAACTATACGAAGCACCGCTATAACAACCCTACCGTCTACATCACCGAGACAGGTGAGCGACTTTTAATGTTCAATCATTGGTTTTACTAATATTATGTTCTCTAAAAAAAAATATGGCTCTGATCATTACGAGACAACATGAATCTTGAACAGGGTATGGAGATTTCGACAATGGCACAACCCCGCTTGAAGAAGCATTGCATGATTCTAGGCGAGTGGATTACCATTATCAACATCTATCATACCTACTTGAAGCCATAAGGTGCGTGCAACATACACTCATATTTGTTATTGTTTGACCCTGCCATGTGCGGTATGGATTACTGATGAGTGCTTTGCAATTTGATAAACTGAATTACAGGGAGGGAGCGGACGTCCGAGGTTATGTGGTTTGGTCGCTTTTGGACGACTTTGAGTGGGCGAGTGGATATAACTCACGATTTGGTTTATATTATGTTGATTATAACGATAACTTGAAGCGATATGCTAGGGAATCTGCCAACTGGTTTAAACACTTCCTCGAGTTGTAAAATATTTATTCCTCGGCGATGTACACTGTAGCATCTTTCCGATCTTTCTGTGCGTACCCCTGTTCTTAGCCCCCACAGTTTCACCTTCACTTCAAAAAATACCATTCTTTCTTTCTCAAAGTTGTAATAAAACATCTGTTTTAATAGAAACATTTGTTTCTGCTTCGCAGTTGTAATAAAAAATCTGTTTTAATAGAAACATTTGTTTCTACTTCGCATTAAATACTCAGTTGTGTTTTAACGCCAATCTTCTTTGAGTGGTGAAATAGAAAGCCTTTTCCAAAAGTTGTAAATGTTTGTAAAAATTTAGGCATTTCGAGTGAGGTGGGGGAGGTGGGATCAAATAAAATTTGGACATTGAGAAGGGAAATCTCTTTCCAAATGTTAAATGAACTGAATTTGAACATGTAATTCACCCTTGTTTTATATCTACCGTTTATCATAGATTTAATGGTAGTTTTATGGTTTGGAGAGCCAGGGTATTTTAACTATTTTTGTGGTGCATATATTTTATCCAAGTGATGTACACTTGTCACTAAAAGTACGTCAAAATTTCACAAGAGTTAAAATCAATCAAAAGTAGATTCTTACGCTGATGACATTATTTTGTATTTTAAATAATGTAACAATGTTCAATTATTTTAGATTTCAGTCATAAATCAATGTACTTCATAAAAAATAGAAGATGAAATTATAATTGAGTTTATAAAAAGGTAAAAGAAAAAATTTTAAAATTCCACGTAAGTAAATTGATAATTCTCAAGCAGAGTTTGACTTTGATTATCCCATGTTTAAATACCAAACAAGTTGGTTTTATTTATTTTTGTTCAATGAAGATTCACTTCAGTAGTATAGTTTGTATCAAATGATTGGTCATATAATTTGAGCTCATTTGGGCGAGGAGAGTTTCACCTTTTTTTATTCTACATGCAACAAATATTGGGATAGATATTGAAACTCCATCACTTGATATTGGTTGACATTGATACACTGATCATATTGTATTTCCAAATAACATGGCATTTAAGCAAATAAGATTTCAATACATTCCTTGTTTCTTCTTTCCACTGAATTAGAGAGATATAGTTTAGCTCCTTTTGGGTGTCTCAATTATCTCGGTAGAAGCGGTTCCACACTAGCTTAAAAGTATGGTAATAAAAAATCGGCATTAAATACCTCATTCAAATGAGAGCATAGAGAATTATATACAAAGTTAATTTGAATTCATAGCTAACTTCATTTAATGACATTTATTTTTCCGTATGAACAATGGTATGATGACTTGGTAACTAACGTTCAAGCTAATGAGATACACAAAAGTATTATTATTGCCTTAGTTATATGTTCAATCTATGACATCTTCGTAATGACATGCAACATGTCTACTATGGACAATTTCTAGCCAACTGTCTTAGTGACTACTTCCAGATGACTATTATGAGAAATAGAAGAATAGAGAATAAACAAAAACTAAGCAGACGTGAGATGACTCTTGGGAGGAGGACGCGAAAGAAATTTGGTATTTTTTGTTCCCGTCGCTCCTTTCGCTGGGACACATATTCTAAGTTCAACATTACGAGGTGTAACTAGGGATCCACTACGGATAGCTTGGCTCCACATATTAGCTAGTAGTCAAGGCCGCTTCTTGATGTGGTTAAAAGATCGTTTCTCTTTCATTTCATAATGAGATAATTGTACGCATGATGTTATATACAGAGAGAGTGATGCCATACAGGCCTAGGGTTCATGGAATAATCTCGTTAGGTATCAGACACTAGCTCAGGTGTTGGATGTCAAAGAAGCAAGGAACGCAAAAGCGTGGTCCACCTTGCTTTCTTTAAAAGTTGTGAACCGACCGTCGATTTTTTGAAATGGAAGATCACTGATTGAAGGGCATTCATGCGATTGCACACCTAAGTATTGGATAGGCCACAAAGTTATGATCAATTTGGATATATTGGTATAGAACCAAAGTTGGCTGTCTCATTACGGAAGGAGTTGTTAGTGTCCTGTTCGAGGTGAGTTCCTAATTCCTCTTAATTTGGACGAAAAATACCATAGGACTACAGTCAGGTGACTTAAAGCTGTAATTGAAATCTTGGTAATCATGATGCCCGTACGTGGGTTGCGTCAATACCATTTCGTGTTAAAGCATATAATACCCATGAGAAGGAAACACATGATATCAAATAACATTATCCCCCAAATGAGCGTGCTCAAGAATATTTGGTGGGAGTGATACGTACTACAGCGTTAATCGATATCATCACAAGCGAAACATTGTTTCCTCCGAAAGGACACATAAGAATATTTGCACTGTGCTAAGACTTATGGAAGAAGGGTCGAAGTATCAAAGAAGAATCCAAAAGATGATAACTCCTTTTGATCGTTTGAAAATTCAAATCTTGCTAGCTAAAACAATGATAGTAAGGGACATTGAGATAACCTAATCAACAAAAGAGGAGGAACAAAATGGCTTTGTGCTTCATACCAAAGAAGTAAAAACCCGCGAGTAACAGTGGAGGATGATCTAAGAAGTCATTTGAATACTCCAACGTGTTATAAATGGTTTTAATATGTTTGCAAGCCCCGAATTTCAACTTGCAAAAACTTGTAGTTATTGGAACCATATTTCTATCGGTCCAAAGAGAGCCCATAATGGAGGCCGTATACGAAAGTTATAGGGTTAGGGTTTGTATATACTATAATGTATTCCTCCTAGGGAATTTTTTTATTATTATTTACAAATTGTAGAATATTTCTTATATTTACAAGGACACATCTACAACCACACCCATTGAGGGTTGTGAACTTGGGTTTCTGCATTCATACAAACCCGGTCACCTCGTTTCTTGTCGTTAAACCGCACTCGTGTGTCTCCTCCTAGAGATTTTAGCATTATGATACACGATAGTTTTGAATCACTTGCTAACGAATTTTTATGGATGCGATTACGTAACACGTCCCATCTCAGAGATAGATTCCATGATTCTACCCATGACTTGTGTACAATACTAAATCACTAATATTCAAGAGTAATGGTATGTATGTTTCATTGTATCTTGTGTTCTCCTCTCGAATAGTATGTGTTCATTCATCTCATTCTCAAACTAACCTTTTCCGGTGCTATCAAAGCACCGTTCTCTTTGCCATATTTTATTATGTACGCTTGCCGTGACGCTAGGGTATACGAATATTTTCCCTTATATAGTTTAGCCTTTAAAGTACCTTCATATCTAGCATGCACAATTTATCATGAGAAGGTAAAATACATATGTGGGATGGGATATCCTATCATGTTGTTGAGCTAGGAATCCATATAGACACATAGGAATGGGATAATCTACCATTTTATGTGGGTCCTTCGGCAACTCCCAAAATGATACAGGGACCTTTGTCTAGCAGTCCTTTCAGAGGAATTTCAAGGTGCATATTATTTATGATACCACTATGTCTGAAGGAAAAATAGAAGCAAACTATTTGGACAGAAGGTTGGACTGATTAGAGTCTTAAATTTATTTCTTCATATATTTTCCGATAGTCAGAATATTACCCTTGCACTCCTAAAGTCCCCTGCCCATGTCAACCACTAGTGGCGTTCTTCGTATGCTAAATTTTTTGGAGATGGTCTGGGAGCACGTATGAGAGAAAACCCAAAGAGGGGGATCTTGTCGTGCCCTCAAGGAAGCGTAGTATCTCGTTGGAAACAATGAAGGCCCGTATACTAGTTCTAGAAAAATATCATTTACCATATAAAGAAAAAGATTGAAACCTTTTTGAAAAAAAACCTTGAAACTAAAGATCTAGAAAAGTAGCATTCCCTAGGTTTTATGGTGAAGGGATATGCTAATGCTCGACCTACAAAAGTAACATTCCCTAAGTTTGATGGTGATGTGGTATTTTGATGCTCGATATAGAAAAGTAATGTTCCCTAAGTTTGACGGTGAATGGATGGGGCCTCTTGTTATTGGCATGATTAAAATCCAATGTGCTGCATTTTGAGGACACTAGCAGGCATGCTCATGATAAAGTATGTTGCGTTGCATTTGAAGGGGGGCAATATAGAAAAATGGAGCTATATTGAGTTAGAGATTGAACATATAGGTAAACATGTGTAAGAGATGAATAAAGTCTCTAGAATTATATACAACGAAAAAAAAACCACATGTCAGTGATTGAAGTCCCTAAGCATCCTGGGTTCATGTTAAAGCACATAGTGAACTGTACACGAATATCACCATCAAAATAGATAACAAATCAGATGACTTCCAAGCCATACCATGTGTGGATGTTTTGAAATACTATTAGGAATAGGTTAGCCTCTTGAATGATTAATGCATTGCAAAGGGACTTTCACTTAACCTTGAAAAACAACGACTATAAAACCTAGTCCAATCACTTGGAGGGAGAGTATATATTGATTCCATAAGAGTAGCTTCAAACCATCCCAATCCTAGCTACCCTTTGAAATAAATCGAAGCTCAAGAGTATATACAACAATATTATTACATTGATCAAAATTGCATCAAGAAACCCTAGTGCAAATGTTCATTTTCCCTAGGAAAACCTTAAGGGGAAACCCCAAGGGATTATTTAACCCCACATTCGTTGACGAAATTCCCATTAAACCTGATAGATTAGACTACTGCACCTGTCCCAACAGGATTTGAACCGAGTGCTTGCTCACATGGAACAAGCCAAATTCCCAACAACATCAATGGCGACAAAGTGAGCCGAGGTAAAATTTTAAGGACCCACATTTATCTTAAAGTGTATAAAACTTGTTGAATCTTACTAATGCTTAAAATTTAAATCATAAAATGTTGATGGTATACATGTAAACATATTCAAATTTCTAAGGATTTTATATAGTTTCTAGGAATTTTTGACGAGTTTTAGAGTGAAACAATATTACCCTAGATAGAATTTGGGTGAATCGTTTTTAGAAAAGAGAAAAATCGACTAACATGTTTTTTTTTTCAATGAACATGGAGAATTATCCCATGGGGAAAATCAGCCCCTAAAATATTCCTTGGTTGAGCCAACCCCTTAGGCCATGTCAGTTCATGTTTTATATGTGAAGGTCCCTACATTGATTTAGGATGTGCTTGATTAAATTAAATATATTTGGTGAAGGGATTTTCATTTATTGTATTGTCTTGTATGTAACTCTTTCCCTTGCAAAAGAGAGTAATGTTTCTAAAATGAATTAATGTTTCTAATCATGTTTTGACACGCCTTGAGAATTTTATGTTATTTGCTGGAGAAATGATAATACATGGCCACTTAGTAAACATATGATTGCAACAGCTTAAGAAGTTTGGGTCAACTTATGGTTTAAGATTTATTTTTTAAATACAACTAATTTGTCCCAAATCATTATGTGTGTGTGTGTGTGTGCGTGAACGAGGATGTTGTCTTACCCTTTGCAGAAAGTTATACTAGGAAAGGTCTACTTTTCCTACCACCATGAACTCTATGCCATTATGAGCAATAGTGAACAACAACAATGAGTTACATCCATGCGAAGGAGACTATCATTCATTCCAAGAATAAACATTTTGCAATTTGTTTAGATATCAATAAGGTTGCAAAGTGCTTGATAATTGAAATGCATATGACATATTGAAACAATTCCATGTGGAAATCAAACACAAGAAAAGAAAATCCAATTATGAAACTATTAGATTGAGTAGTCGACCGTTGATCCATAACTTACATAGGGTCTTAGATACCCACGTGAATTTATAACAAAGAGTGGGCCCATTTTACCCCATCAATACAACCATTTACTTAATATATATTGACCTCCTCCAATGGATTTTATGCCTAGATTTTGATCTACGCGATGACATATACTTCACCTTGGAAAATTGGGCATGTTGATTGGTCCTAAACAATATAAAATCATCCAATAATCTCATTACTCTAGGATAATGAATCTCAATGTCCAAAAGACTGAGGTTTTCCTCCAAATATACCTCTATAACAATTTTGGTTGTCTCTATGGTTAGGCGTATCACTTTATCAAAGGTTTATGTTTTCAAATTCATTACCAAGCCATATAATAAGAAGAAAGAGCTATAGACACCCTTAATATTTTGTGATCACGGGTGTCCATTTGCATCGAATTTTTGACACGATGCTTGAACACATAAGATAATCATGATGCTATTCTGTTATGGCCAACCAATTCCATAACATGGAAATGTTAGTTGCATGTCACAAAATTCATTTGGCATTGGACGAATTTGGACTACCAACATCTATAAATAGTGACAAATATCACATATTTATATTTCAAAATTTTACTATACACTTTAAGACAAAGATTATGTTCGATACAAAGATCAACATGTTTATACCCTATTGTCCATGGACTAATGAACAAAACAGCTGTCATCACTAGCACATTTACTTATCTCTTTAGAATGTATAATCAAAAGTCTATGGAAAAAATTGAAGCCATCAATTGCACACGTATCCATATTCTTAGATAATATAGTCATAACCATATGTATACTTGGGTTGATAATTTGAGATTCATGTTTTGGAGTCATGTTGGTGGATGAAGTTGTAAGATCTAGGGATAGAGACCCGCTCATAACATACGGTGACACAAATTTTCCCCTTTCAAGTCAACAACTCCAATGGTATATTTCATATCCAAGTATGGCTCATAATACACATAAAAGTAAGTTTGTAGGCATATCCAAAAAATGTGCTAAGTACATGGAATATTTCATTAAGCATATCCCAAAGTAATGTGCGAAGTTAGAGAGAATCTTTCAACACACTCCCAAGATGTAATAACTGTGACGCACGATAAATGTGATATTTTACATAAATGGATATATTCCCACGTGATAGACATAATTTCCTACAGAAATGGACATTTTCCCATTTCAATATCAAATTATGTTATAATTAGCTCACCACGACGACTTCCTAAATGAAACATCCATGGCTAAATTGGAACATTAATTTCCAAAATATCATAATAGTTTAAAAGTAATGGCGAGAGACAAAAATGTTGGGAGAAAAGGCACTTTGGATTAGCGTTTGTTTTGTAAACTGTCAACTAGAAAGTATTATGCACATGTAAGAAATGTTGAATCTATGTTGCAGAGATTCACTTTAACCAAGAGTTGTCAATGATATTGAGATCACTAAAATTAATGTACAGAAGAGGATTAATCATTCTACGTCTATGCCCTTTCAAATTTTTTCATCATTGTAATATTGTTAGGCAATTTTTACAAAAAAAATGGAATTTTCGATTGGTAAAGTCTCTCCCTTGAACACGACTGCTACAACTGAATTGCACAATGTTAACATATGCTATATGCAATTCCATAAATTTAAAATGATTCTTATTAGATTGAAGGCGAAAAACATTGGTTTCCCGTCACGTTCTTTTGATCGATTTAAAAGGAGATAGTAATATCATATTTAGACTATGAATCACACACATGGAAGCGCACGTGCGTACACACACACACACACACACTTTTTTACAAGAATAGCAAAATTTAGAAACAACATTATAATATACAATAACACACACAGATAGAAAAATTTCTTACACCAATAAATTTAGATACAAAATTTATATTATAAAATAAAACACATGTAGAGACAAAGTTATGCATTTCCAAGGAAATATTTACAGGACCCCCTCGTATTTTTGGAATATATGGATGGTGGGCATGTCTCAACCACCATCCACAATAATGATTGGTAACCCAGTTGGACTCAAGCAAAAATTGAACCACAATTGAGCTAGTACTAGATACTTTACAGTAAATTTTTACTTGTAATAGTTCATTTGAACTTATTAACTCAATAATATTTCGTAAAAACCGAGGGAATCCATCCCCATATTTTTGGATGGCATCCATTGTAAACCTGCCATCTTAGAATAATGCAACCTACACAGGGATATTCAATCGATTCTTCGTTTCCATAGAAATAACCAAATTTCTAACATCATCGGTGAAAACATTGGTGTATGTGACCCTTTGGGAAACCCAGGGAATAATTTCCCACATTATGGATGAGATCTCTAGTAAAAACTATAAACATAGAACCGTGCAACTCATTCAAGGGGATTTCAATGTGAGTATCCATGGAACAAAATGAACCAAGTTCCCCCCAAAATTGGTGAAACTGGTTGACCTAAACCCTTGGGATTTTGTGTACATGTGTGTGTGCGTGCTTGGAAATAACTACGAACGGGCAAGTAAATTTCAAGGCAGTTGCCCTCATATTGAGCACGATACCTGGTGTAAAGAGGACACCATTGGCTTAGAGCGCTTGACCTCATGTGAATTGAAATGGGGACCTGAACACCATGTCATATTACATGCAGCGTCCAAACGACAGTCCCTAGTAAATTTCGAGGCACTTGCCCTCATCTTGAGTATGACACCTAGTGTAAAGCCGAGACCACTGGATTATAGTGCTTGACCTCATGGCCAGAATTGAATTGGGGACCTGCAAAAATGATGGCATATTACATGTAGTGTCCTAATGATAGTGGCAGTAACCGAGTGAGATAATGTTAGGGGATATGCACACACACACACACACACATTGACTGAATGGATTGTGGGGATAGTTTCAAATAAAAATATCTTGTTGCATAACACCATCCTTCAACTTGTATGTTTCTCATTTTTCCACTATAGCATTAAGGGAGAACAATTCTGTCGTTGATAAAATATTGAAAGAGGGACGTCATGCATAAAAAAGAAGCTATTTCTAGAAAGGAGCAAACACCAAAATATATATATATATATATATATATTCCGCCTCAAATAAAAATATCGACGATTGAGAACTAAATAAATGTAATGGTAATAATGACAAGAATATAAAAATATTAAATACAGTGATGAAACACCAAAGGGTACATAC
>Ga0233342_1000308_pt1 | contig 14251 bp, 5 predicted proteins | sample GEONDECOMP273_FD_180706 | JGI IMG/M metagenome (GOLD analysis project Ga0233342, IMG submission 180706) | Leaf litter microbial communities from Shasta-Trinity National Forest, California, United States - GEON-DECOMP-273 | ecosystem: Environmental > Terrestrial > Plant litter > Unclassified...
ACCGGACCTACTACTACACCTCTGATTATTTTATATGAGCTCGCCATTATGCTGACACTTACTATACAAGCTTGCTGCCATGGAGACATCCTTACTGCCTAAAAACTTTCTAAATTGCATCAGTATCTAAAAATTAATTCAATTCTGGGTCCATCTCCCTTCCCCCCCCCCCAATAAGTACTTATAGGATTGCTGTCAAATTTGGTTCTAAATTTGAACACACCTTCTTCGTTCCCATTGAGACTAATAAGTTACATTCCCCTCATTTCAGGAAGGTAGGCAGTTTCCTCCTACTGGGGCTTAGGTAAGGACACTACTTTCAATAAGGGTCCTCCGTAAGGTCGTAACGCACGCCATATAAGGCAAGGGAAAGGTAACCAACAATCCATATCGTGGGAAGCCCTGCAGAGCCAATAAAGTTGTGAGTGAGTGAAAGCGATCTGATTCCCCGTCCATATCATATGGCAGGTGTATAAACTTGAATATATACGACACTTTGTTTGGATCATCATCTTCACTTAATAAGCCAATAAGCCATCTGGTGCTGCTGATATGTGTCAGAGCTGCTGAGCGGCTCCTTCCTCCTCATAGATACTCCGTTGTTTGGTTACTCATGTGGGTCGCTTCGCAAGCAACAACTGATTTATTTTATACTCCTGGGGTATTTTTGGTATGCCTATTCTCTTCGCTTCTTTAATGAAATAGGGAATTTCATGTTGTTTCTCTCGTAGAAGGATGTCCAAGTGTGGTAGTGACATACGGGTAAAAGGCAGGTGTAATATCCATTAAGTTCCTGTGTCAGGTGCTATTAAGCGTATCTTCGTTCTACTCGCATGTATACTAGCTGCTGGCTCTGCCTCTGCTGTAACCGGTGGGTCTCCCTGCTCTCTGCTCCATTGATTGAATAATGTGACAAGGCCTCTACTATACAATATTGCATAGCCCATTGGTGGTGCCATTAAGCAGACCTCATAGCAGCCGGATTTACTACAACAATCTATACATATAATACTTGCATGCATACATTGAACTTCCGGATAAGACCTACTAGCTGGTAAACTTTAACTAGCTTACTTCCTTGCAGCCATATAACCATATCCACTTGTTTATATATTATATACCTTGGACCTGCTGGCATGAGAACCGGATCTACTGCAAACTAGTATTAAAATACAACGTTGCTTGCTCTACTGGGCCTGGTGCCTACTGCACACTTTAACTTGGACTAGCATCTCTACTTGGTTCATAGCAACCATCTCTACGTGTGCTTATCTACTTGGGGCGGGTTTGTAAGCGCATAGATAAGTTTTAACATCTATATTAATTAGAATATCTATGTCGTCTGCACCTTGGTTACCTTGATTCGTGGAAGCTGGCCTCATTGCAAGCCATATCTACGTTGTTCTCGAAACCATTCAACCATAGCTTCCTCCTTCGAGGTCTCCCTGCTACCCACCACCACACAGGGAAGTTTTTTCTCATCGTATGGGAGTTCGGAGTTATCCCGTTCCAGCGAACGAACTGGGCCCCAGCAGGATTCCACTGGGATCTCACTTGTTAGAGGCACTATTAATAATGATCACGCATAGATAAGTTGTTCTTACTCTAGTTATGCACTTTTCTCTACAATTAGACAACTAATAGAAGCAATTCTATATTGTTTTTATACTTGCATGGATTCTGGGGACTCCTACTAGATAGAGATACCGGTTGGACTATTACTCCTAGTTGTTCCACTTGTATGGTTCTGCTGGGATATAATAAATATCTACATCTGCTTTACTAATTGAAATTAAAGGCTGTGAAAAAGACGGGTATTTTCAAAAATAGAACAGATTTTGGGTCTATCTCTCTGGGGAAATTTGAAAGCTGTGAAATTACGGTAATTCTGAAGATTGATTCAATTCTAGGTCTGTCTCCTTTATATCACACTAGGAATTGCATAAATATGTGTCTGCTTTATAAATAGAATCTCCCATAATAGCGCACTTAGGCCTCCTTTTAGGGCCAATTAAAAAGTTAGTCGTGTGAGTCAAAGCAATAATTGCGTACCCGTTCGACAGCGCTAGTGGAGGGGGAGTTCCAACTGCCAAATCTTCCGGGAAAGAGGACCCCAGAAGTAAATGCCGCTTGTCAATCTCATTTCAGGTATCGATGCCTTCTTGGATGTTTTGGAACTGTCATAGCTAGTTGTTTACATTGCTGATAGTCCCCTTGGCATAGTCCTAGTATATGATACTTGCATAGTTGATTGAGCTAGACGACTAAAAAAGAAACCAGGCATGACGTGTTGTTGTTCCCACTGACCGGACCTGGAACTAATTACCGCTGACCATACTTGGACGTTATAAGCTGTATATCCCCTGTGTCCTAGAAGTGGGTTGGGTTGTCTGTGTGGACCCCAGTTATGTGAACAGGATGGAGTTCTACGTGACCACCAGTTATCGATCCGCCCGCCGTGCTGTCCAGAGAAAGGACGTGTTCGTGCCAAGTTCTTTATAACCTATACTACGTGCATAAACTATGGTCGGTGCAGGAATGAAAAGCTATAGATAGTTCCTAGTCTATGATACTTGCATATAATAGATACGTTAAACTTAGACTCGCATAGATAAGTTTCACTTGTCCATTTTAATAGGTAATCCAGATCAAATTCTATTTGTATTACCTCTCTCATTATTATTGTATTAGCGGAAGTAGCCTAGGGGAATAGAGCCAGCGGAATAGAGCCTAAGAAAGAGGACTAAGTTTTCCATGATATGCGACACGTAGAGATGCGCTAGTATCATAAGAAGTTGTTGTCATCTTGTCCAATAAAAAAGTATTCTATCTCTATTTTGGGAAATAGGGACTACATATATACGAGCTAAAGCTAAGGCTTGTCTATAGAGGCTATAGAACATGGACAAGTTAAACGTATGCATATTGTCCCCCGGTCTCGGCCAGCGGGGTAACGGGGACCTCCCATCATCCTGGGGATCTCCACCATAGATAGAGAGAGAGTTTGACTAAGTAGAATGAAAGGCAAGAACAAAGACTTCATTCAATGTGTTGTTTTATGAAAACGGAATTCACATCCGCTTCAGCTTCATTTTCATTTTCGGATTGCAGAGATTACAACTTACAATGAAAATGGAGTAGGCAAGTCTCACGTCTAGATACGACATCATATATAAATGTATTTATTTGTTGATCCTATAGTTATTAAAGGGCTGGCAGAGAGAAACGTGAAAAAAGGTGCGGAGCTCTTTCCCGACAAAGGAGGGGAAGGACCTTGAAACGCTTACTAAATAAACTAGAACCTTGGATGCTTACAAAGGAAATGAAGCCTTTTCAACACTACCTCTTTAGTTAGGCTGGTGAAACACATAATTCAATATGTTTTCCGTAAGCATCGTAATCAAAACAATTTATGTCAGTCACCTCTATCGATTGACCATCCATGAATCTAACCACTGAATCCACTCCATGTAACATCAGTGCATTTACGTATACCGAAGTTCCTATTTGAGCCCTGAACAAAAAGCAAAATCAATGCACATCCAGCTTTCTTAGGAGAATGTACAAAGACGCTTATCTAACAATGCAATCATGACATAAATTCTATGGTTTGATGATGGTTTTCTGATATCAATAGATGATGTAATCTAACTAAAATTTCATGCTCGTATCGTTCTGATTCTGTATTTCAAGATATAAAGGAAAAGTATGATGTTCACGACCTTCTGATCCCGCTAGCAGCCTATGTTGAATACCCAAAGCCATAAGCAGCAACAGAGAAAGGAACATCCCGCAGCAACAGATAAAGTAGCAAAGGTAGGGAGCACTATACAAGCTATGGAAGAACCTATCCGCAGTTACCACCTTCTACCACCTTATACTAGGCAGTCATCTTATAAAATACATAGGCAGTGATCGATCACAGAACATCAGGAGTAAACATAGGCAAAGATAGAATAAAAGGTCAGTCCGGTCGATAAAACATAAAAGGCTGTCTCTTTCTCCCTCCTCAGCTTTTACAGAAGATCCTATCCGCCCGGTAGCAAGCTTGAAAAGAGACTTCCTTTATAAGATAGAGAGATTAAGGTAGGTAAAGACCAATAATAGGCATATTTATTATATCACCGCTCGCGTTGTATTAGAATATTTTTTGAAGGCGACTTAAGGTGAAAGAGACAAGGAAACATAGCAGCAGTCAATATAAAAGGTGAACGGTAGCCCGTAACCATGAGTTTGATAAGGATCAAATGTAAAGGGTATTACATAAGGAAAGCTATTACAAGAGAGAGAGAGGAAAGCTTTCAATGAACATCTGAAGCCCATTGCTAGTCGAACATCTTTATTCCATCCTAATTGCTAGTCTATTAAATTCACTTCCCATCCTTTTCACTTCAATGAGTAATGATGCTATGCTGCTGGTTGCTTTTTTTCTGGTCAATTGGAAAGTCAATTTTGATATAAGAAGTCTTGGTCTAATGAGTCCATGTTAATCCCTTGGTCTTTCCTCTATGCCTTGGTTGGGATGAGGCCTTTTCGAATCAATAGGTCGAAAAGTGGAATCAACATCCACCGCTGACACCTTTTACCGTGGTACCCTCCCCGGGTTTTACTAGTTAAATAGCTCTTATGAACCAAGCCTGATCTTCGGTTCGGTGGTAAAAGGTCAAAGAGAATCTAAAGGTCCTTATCTATCGCATTGGTTGGGGTGAGGCCTTTAGAGGATAAATAGTCCGTGTTAGCAAAGAATTGAAGATCCCATTTTATTGCTTCATGTAATAAGAGCTGGTTGTCGTTGAAGGCATTTCCCTTAAAACCTTCTGCTCCTGTGATTGGTATCTCTCCTGCTTTAGTTGGTCTAGTCTTCTTGTATAATTAATGATAAGATATGAGGGTCCTAGTGTCTGTGATTTCATGAAGAGTGGCTAATGTAGTATTGATGAGGGATGCCCTTGATCGGAGTATATCCTAATAACATCGGTTGGTTAGCCGGTTTATAACAAGTAATAAAGAGCAGTTCATTGTAATTGAAGAAATAGGAGTTAATAGTTATATCATAAATAGCAGTTGATAGATCTGCTGAGTGGTAATATATAGATTCCGAGGAGAGGGTAAGAAGGTGCTATCATTAGGCAAGCCCCTTACGTTCTGCTCTTGTTGGTATAGTTGGCCACTAGTTGAGTTCGGTCTCCATTTGTGTGGAGGTTCATGAAAGAGTGAAAAAGCACCCTCCCCTGGTTGACGGTTGGTGCCCGACTTCCCGTCTCCTGCAATAATATGTATGACGGCTATTAATGATGATATGATTTATTCTAGTTGTTGCTCCTGCTGTGATAAGAGAATTCATGGCTAGGTTCCTGTAGTAATTCAACAAGACCAATAGTTCGTTGAGGAAAAGACCTATACTTGTCTAAGCTCTAGTTATATTAAAATTAAAGGCTAGCTATTGATTGTTTTATTACAGGAGCTATTGTTTGTAAACAACACTTTATATCGGAGCTCTTGTTTGCTTACAATACTTTGTTACTAAGGAGAGGAACAGAAAGCTCCATATAGAAATAAGATAGGAAAGGATAAGTTATATATTCCTTTAGTGAGCCTAGAGTTATTCCTACTCTTTATACTTATACAATCCCTCTCCCTTATGGTCGAGCGGCTCCGCCCCTTGATCAGGATATCGGGAGCTATAGTTCTAAAACAATCCCTCTCTTAAAAGCTATAGTTATCGAACAAGACCCGAGTATTTAAGCTCAGGCTTTTTTCTCCTACTTTGCTGTTTTAGATTAATATATAGATGTGACGTATATTCTATTGGTGGCATAGTTTAGAGTGTTGTTAGCTGTCTCTTGTCCGTAGGTTTTTATTTGTTGGTTAAAGTGTCAGTAAGAAGCCTAGGAGTAGCTTATCTTCAGGGATTGAGAGAGTGTTAGTCTAAAGCCAGTCTTAATTGCTTGCTGCATAGAGTGTGCGTGTCCGGATGTGGGTAGGAATGGTGGTTTATCTAATCAAATATTATCTCTATGGGATTTGATAAGTCCCTCTGGTATGGTGGTTTATGATTGGCATCTGTTAGAATCTATTTTTATATAGTGAAGTTTCTCACTTATCTCCTTGAGCTAAGATAATAGAAGATATAATTATAGGACCTTCTATCTATTAATAAATCAATGCAAGGTTAGTAGTCTAGTGAGCATCGTATAGAGAAGCTAATGGTACTTATCCATCTACAAGGAAAGAATAGAAAGATGATCTTATTTCACGATGCACCCTTGTCATTGCTAGTTGATCCATCCCTCAATGTGAATATGTAATCTTGTTGGTTTGTGATAGCTTAATGATGATCTTGTAGCTAGTTGATAGATCCAATGTGACTAAAGAATCATGCCCTCGTTTGTGTCCATAATGTAATCAATGCGAAGATCTTGGTTTGTGTTCATAATATGTAATCAATGTGAAGAAGAATCTATGGGTGGTTTCCATCATGTCTTCAAGGAGAGAGTTGCCCATATGTTGCTATGTGAAATAATCATAGTTTTGTTTGGATTGATACATGTGAAATATCCGCCCCCGGAGGGAATAAAAGCTGCTTAGAACCGAGGGACCGAGCGAGGCAGCATCAAGCTGACTTTCCTATACTTACCAACCATCTGACTTAGTGTTTATACCGAACATCGACAACTTGTTTTTATACATTAACATCCCCAACTTATACAACTCCCCATGTCTTGGTCCCCACTTAACTGAACATACTTCACTTTTACTTGCTCTTCATACCCAACTTCCACAAATTGTTTTTGTGTTCTCATCAACCCAACGTTATACAACTATAGAGTCTTTCCTACTTAACACATGGAACTTTTTTCCTACATTCACATAGCTAACGATGATGATGGGAAAGTATCTTATTGGGTTGGTTAATGCTTAACATGCGCAACTAGCTCTCTCCTTTATACTAAACATACATAACTAGCACCAGGGTTCCCTTGGCTTGGTGTCTCTCCATTTTGAACTAAACTAGGTCTGCTGGTCTGAGTTGTTCCTATCTCTATGCTAAGTAACTATCTAAATCTCTCAAGCAAGCCTAACCAAGTCACAAGCCGTAAGAATATGCTCTCTCTTTGGTCCGAGCCTATAGGTACAAGCCAAGCTACAAAGAATATATAAGATCAGTAGGTTGATTCCATAGGCCGTAGAAGGAGGATCAAGTGGTTTAGCGCGCTGATTACAGTCTAATGAATAAATCATAGGTAAGTTGGCTCCTGACTGAACATACACAACGAAGTGTTCTTATCTGCTCCTGTAGTTAATGCAGCTATCTGAATAATCCCATAGTTGTTCGTACACTTGTATCTGAATAATGCTACTTGTTGTGTGTTCGGCTTGTACATAGATAACAGAATGAGTAGTCTAGTCCCGGTGGTTGTTGTTGGTTCTAAGGAGGAAGTCTCTATGGTAAGCCAGCCAGTAGTAAGAAGATTAGTAAGCATAGAAAGAGAGGTAAGCATCAGCTATAAGTAATAATAGTTCCAGCATTTGGTCTAGCGCTGTGGCCTATCCCTGATAAAGCTACTATAAATAATTCCCAACCCTACTAACCCGGCCGATAAGATAACCTTGCCCTTATTGTTTTGTGATCGATTATCAAGGGAGCTCAACATGATAAACATAAAAGAGTGTTAGTTGGTCCTTCATTCTTGATTGGTGAACATATAAACTGAACCTAATTAGTAAGATTATACTTGCTTGGTTATAAGTGTAGTTTGAGGTTTTTTACCCTCTCCCTTTGGTCGAGCAACTACGTCCCTGAAGTGATCTCAAAGTAATAGAATCGTTTATAGGTTCAAAGCCTGAGTAAGAGGTTAATAGTGATCAAAGAGTAAGAGGTTAGGGTCTCTACCGTATTTTGCTCCTTTATCTTAAAGCCTACCAACATACTTCCTTCAAAATACTACTACTCTTCTCAACATAATACTATTTCCTATCTTCTAAAGAATTCTCTTTCCGAAAAAAGTGACTTATAAAATAGCTACTTTGTCATCCATATAAAAACCTTTCATTTGATAAGTAACAATTTCATATCTTCTCCTAATCTTATACTATCCTATTATTATAATAATACTCTACTAGACAACAAAATGAAGACTTAGCAATCTCATTAAGGAATCCCCCTTGTGCCGAAGGAGAGCCGGCCTAAAGTGATAAGAGGGTTGGTGAAGTGACATCAGCCTCCCTGTTTAGTTGCCCATAGGCTAGTCTTTTTCTTTTGGACTTTAATATAAAAGTGCTAGTTTTTTTAGGTAACAAATAGAATCTTGGATGATCCTGTTCAGCTCCTGCCTGGTAGGTAGGAGGTGGGTTCAGTAGTAGCATGAATGTCCTAACTAGATGCTCGGTATTCTGAGTCTGATGTTTTAGATAGAGATCTAGGACGAGATCGAGATCTTGTGCTGCTAAACCATTAAAGGGGCTTCAATGGCTGCTGCAGAAACTGGAATATGAGGTATACTGCGATAGTGTGATAGAAGGAGAAATGCATTTTATTCTTGCGAAGTGCAATAGTTATTGAAACTTTCTATTTCTTAATTTGCTTATAAGTCAGGACCTAGAATTGAAGAGGGGGTTAAATAAAGAAAGGGGGCTTATGAGTGAGGTCGGGTCCGCCCATTGAGAGGGGGGGCGAGTTCAACATGTTCGAGGGGGATATAAGTAGTTAGGAAGGCTGGCCCACGGTCCGGGTAATTGACTAAACTACTTCCTTCCTCCGCAAGCACAGTGCCAACAGAAAATCAAATGGATGGTCCAGCTATGCGTATGCCCATCCTCACCCCCGATTATAAAGCGGGAATCGTATAACTTACAGTAGAGCTATTTCTGGGAGAGATAGACTAACTACTGGGGGTGCCCCCAAGGGTGCTTGCTCAGCATGTTCCATATATAATCTGGCTATCCGGTAGTTGAGGATATAGTTCACCTTGTTACTTCCGGCTTAAAGGATGGCCCGGTTCAATATTATCGCTTTCGCTTGAGAACCAAGGCAGCCCAGCAGGTTACTCCTCTACCAAACCCAACCGGATCTTATCACTTGGAATCCAAAGGACAATGGAAAATAGACCCTGGTTTTATTGCTCTAATCACCCTACGAGAAGAGAGGAGAGGAAGTTCAATTACATACCGAACCATTAGTGCCGGGGGAGACGTCAGTGAGATAGATAGGATGGCGGTCACATACAGCATTCATTAATTGAGTCCGTGGAAGAGTCATCAAAAACTTGGCTTCTCATGGAGGGAGAGCCTGGGATGATAGCCGTCCTTAGATCTCAGCACTGCACGGAACGGATTCTTGTTACTCTTCTAGCCTTAGATCTCGGCACTGCACGGTACGGAACAATGGGTTACTACCTTGACTGGGTGGGATAATAACCGAGAAAATAAGAATTGTGGCATATTTCATAGTTTTGACATGCTCAGTTCTGATGAACAGCTTGGGCTGCTCTGTTAGAATACTCTCTACTTGGGCACTTTGGTTACTGCACTGGGCTGGATACAGTTATAAATGCCAGGAGGTCTATTTCTTTTTGGATATTTTAGAAACGATGCACAATCTCTTACTTATGATTAACCCCCCCTTTTTAGTTTATGAGCCCATTTTTGTATAATCTCTTATATAATGCAAACTTATAAAATGAATGACCCATCTTACGGGAGAGGCTTTGATTGAGTCAACTGATTTCTTTTATTCTCTCAACTGATGAGTCTTACAAAAAAGCCCATATGAAGAGTCTTATGAGAAAGGCGGTCCCACCAAGCAATGATCCATATTCTGATCTCATAGCGTACCTATTTCAACTTCTGTCAAGAAAGACGTTCCCCAGATTCCCCAATCCGCATTCACGCATACCCAATACGACATACCCGGCTTTCAATTCAATTTGCACCTGCCATATTAGGGGGGGGGCGCTACTATGAACACAACTGACAACGCATACAAGAGGGAGGCCGCTTCGCTAGCAACTTATTAGTATTACCCCGGGGAGTGAGTTACAACTGACGCAATCTAACGTACCCTTCATTCCCCAGATCACGGCCCAATACATGATATGAGTGTGACACTCGTGTGCTAGGCTAGCTATAGAGTGAATACGAGGTAAGTGGTAGCAGTAGTAAGTGATGTTAAGTGATGATAGCAGTAGTAGAAGGAGAGGTATCGGTATGGGGTAGGAGTGCACAGTATGTATACGGTATGGGTCGGAGTGTCCAGTTGCCTGCCTGGTCCGAATCTGTTGACTATGCGGGGACCCCCCCTTACTTCCCTTTTAAACCTAAAAGCAATCGACAGCATGCCCCGGCATACCCCCCCCGGGGTAAACGACATAAAAGGGAATGGCTCCTTCCAATGAATGTCTGATTCAGGTTGAGATTATGGGTAACTTCTCTGCTTCTTCCTCTCGGTTATATAAATGGACAAGGTAAACGTCTCGATGCAACATCATATGTAGTTCCTATAGTAGTTGTTCCTCCAACTCTAACTACTTCATTTATATGCTCGTTAATTAACCAGCATGGGTGGGTGGCCCCAAAGTCTGTCTTCTGGTTGAGATGGGGAGGGAGTTATCTTCTCCTTCCTATCAGCTATGGAAGTGGGCCAAAGGTGGTGCAAAACAAGGTGGTGAATAAAACTTAAAGTGCTAAAGTTAAATGCCTCTATGGCGAGTGAGTCTGTTCCAAGGAATAGAGCTAGTGGAATAAGTAGATCCGAGGAGCAAAGTTAATTAGAGGATAAGCGTAGCCCCGTGGATTAGCTCGATGAGTCAAAATTAGCCCCTCCAAGTAAGTAGTCAATTAGAGTTAGGCCAGTGGATTAGAGCCAGCGGATTAAAGCAGCTGGGGATCCAAGCGTAGTTTCCACAAAAGCAAGCAGAGATTGATTCTCATAGATGCAAGTCTCACGTAGATGTGCGAATATAATATATATATATATATATATATATATATTGAAGTAAAAGTATATATATGCGAGTTTGGCCTTTGGGATTTGCTTGGATGGTACCCATGTTGATTGATCCGGTTAATGTTTATTGGAATGGCTAAACCTTCATTTGCTTTGCCAATAGATAAACTTCGATGGACGGTTCAACTGAATCAACAGGTACTACTGTTTATTGACCAATTCAACGGGGTACGGATCCCCTCTCTACCTACCGGCTTGTCTTGACACGACTTCAGTGGTGATATGGGGTTCCCTACCACGATTCTTCTTGTCGTTAATGACTGCCGCTCCTCGGTATAGAGAAACATTACGAAAGGGTATAGTTTATATTCTAGCTTTGTTGTATCCCGCGGTATCTATGCGGGTTGTCCCCTGGCCGGTGCCGTAGCTTCCGTTTAGGGTGTGCATGGAGAGCTAGCTAGAGATTTATTAGAGATGGAAGGTTAGCTACTACACTTAGTTGAACTCAAAGTTGCACTAATTCTCACTTATACTTATTACAAACTACTAAAATGGACAAGTGACACGTCTCGATGCGAGTCCAAGTGATATACAAGGCTATACAAACTAAATTTCTATTTAGAACCACCTATGCTTCCTTCCTCTTCTTATGATGCCATTCCCCATTACACAACGAGTAGTTATTTGGAACATGACAAGTCTTGCTCAACATCTAGATGCCATTATAGCATATCAATAAATATGTGCAAGTGGAAGCCACCTTTACTTAAAGCCTCTCACACTCCCCTAACTCTAAGGGAGGAAGAAGCATATGCAGTTGGCAGAAGCAATGGGGACATATCCACTAGGGGAAACGTCAGAAATGCCCTATTTATTGACATAGAAGTTCCACTTATTTGACCCAGATGAATCAAGGGGATCATCTCACCCATAAAAATGCTTTTTTTAACAAGGTGCGAAGCGCTTGTCCTTCCGAGGGCAAGGAAACATGCCCAATGAGAAGGACCCGGAGGGAATCATTAGTAGTAAGGAGGGGGAGGCTTTTGAAATCCTGCTTGTCCAAACCAAACACAACTATATATGCATTATTATTTTAAAAAGGACCTGTACATAAGCTGACTTGCCTTTGTTTATTGACTTTGACGCACGCTATACCCCCAACAACCCCCCTTGGGAGGGGGCTGTCAGAATGGATTTATTTATATTATTGTTCAAGGAGAACCACACGCCAGCAAGCAAGGGAGAGAGCAGCAAGCAAAAGAAGCGAGTAGTCAGCTCAATGGGGAGATTGCAATAAAGCTCATTATAAGAACTAGTTGAAAGAGTTAGTTAATGGATGAGATTGGAGTTATTATCTCATTTATTCTTTTGGAACACCTAGGACACAATAAACAGATTGTTCATTGCACCGTATGTTTATGCATGGAGAAGTTGTAAGGTGCACTCCCTTGAGAAAGGAACTTTATATCTTATTTCTTTATAATTAAATATAGCAGCAATATGTCTTTTCGGACAAGGAAGGATTGGATTTCTCAACCGTGCTCACTCTTTCCTCACGAACTGTCCGGGCTATTGCTGCCTTAAAACTAATCTTGTGAGTATGAGCTATGTAGCCTGCGTGGATTTCTGCAGGAGTTATCCCCTCTGTTAGAAGTGTTCCTTCCGCCATATAAAGGAGAGTACACCAAGAAACTTTTCCCCTTATTGCCTCAATCTTCTCCGGTGTTAGTCCGAGTACTCCTTCTATGGATAGAATAACTTTATCAATGTCCACCACACATTGACCTAATCCCACCAGATAATACGGAAAAGAACCCCCTGCAGAATCTGAATCTTGTTTCTTGATTGCCACGATAGATTGATTGCCGCAAATGGAAAGAAGAGTAGTCAACATATCACGTATGGAAAAGATAGAACTTCTATCAATATGGAAATGCACTATATAATATTTATCCCGGGTCGTTTTAGTCGCAAAGTTGCGGCGAAATAAAACGAGAAAGCTGCGTCGTATCGAGATAGTAGTTTCTAAATCTCCAGGTAATAACCTTAAATTGTTATTACTTTTAGATAAAGATTCAAATTGGGAAATAAGGATAGGAGGCAGAACCATGTAAATTGATAGAAAGTTGTCCCAGAAGGCTTTTCACGGCCTCCCGTAAATTGATTGATACCGGAAAGAGTAACAAGGGCTGTATTTATATATGTCGGAAAGAGGAGGCTGTATTTATATAATTTCGCTTCGCGAGAGGTAAAGAGGCGTCCATGGAAAACCCCTCGGTTCCAGGTCTTTGGTTCAATTTTCGAGGCCATCTACTTCCTTTAGTTACTGACGGTCACTTCGCTAAAGACAAAGAGGAGGCCCCATGGAAATCCCTCAATTCCATTATAGCTCGCTATCTTGACTACAACCTATAATTACCCAACCTACTATTGCCCATCATTTGGCTTTTAAACACGTTACTACCCGCCTTCAGTTGTTTAAAGCTGGAAGGATTGTAAATATCTTATTAACGTAATTATACCGAGCATTTTGTAAGCTAGGTTTAACAGAAAATAAGGACCTTTATTTCTTCCCCTCAAAGAGCTAGCTACAAGGGCAGGTCCTGATCCCTAAGGCCTTATCCCTAATTTCTTCCCCTCAAACTGGAAGGACCAATTGTCAGCCATTTCCCTTTCAGACAGACAGCCATCAAACTATCTCACCTGCCAAGCCAAGCTCGTAAGCTCCTCGATCGCTGTAGTCTCGCTAACGCTTGAGAAGCTATTTGACTGAAAAGATCTACCTTACTCGAAAGATATTATTAACGTAATTATACCAAACAATTTCCTTTCTAAAAGGAGCAGCTGGATGGATGCTGCTTGATTCTTATATTTACAGATCGCAATAGGCTAGAAGTTATGGGTATACCTAATTATCATAATACTTATCTCCATATTTTAACAGAAATATCCTTTAGAGGCATTGATTCTATTCACTTTAATAAACAGTATTCCAGGATAGGCGTTAACAACTGGATATTACGGGAAAGAGGACCCTTCAACTTTGCCATTTGCCCATAGTGCGGACCCTTTTTCACACAGCCAATATAACACAATCTCACGTACCCATCGAGGTCTTATCTAAGCCCCATGTTCTATACCTTCTGCCCTATAACCTTGAACCCCTCTACCCTGGTGGAATCACTTACGTATACGAAACACGAGTTACTACATCAAATGGATTTAAGGGGAATGCGCAATATTACTTACGATGGCACCCGTTGAGAGAAGTTGATGAGCCAATTGGTGGTGTATAATTACATATAT
>Ga0233342_1000309_pt1 | contig 14167 bp, 14 predicted proteins | sample GEONDECOMP273_FD_180706 | JGI IMG/M metagenome (GOLD analysis project Ga0233342, IMG submission 180706) | Leaf litter microbial communities from Shasta-Trinity National Forest, California, United States - GEON-DECOMP-273 | ecosystem: Environmental > Terrestrial > Plant litter > Unclassified...
CTTGTGAGTAAGTAGATACATGGGCCTAGCTCGCACCCATATGGTTATGGTTAGCGTGGTCTATCAAGCGAGCACCCAAGTCAAACAACCTGGGTATAAATCTTCTCTTTACCTTCCCTGAACTAATGGTAAGGGAAAAAAGTTAATAAAGGTAGGCAGTGGTAAGCATACAGTGGGAGGGAGTGGTAAGGGATAACAGTGTCTAAAGGTAGACCAATAAAGAGCATACTAATGTGACATAATGTCTACTGCAGGCTGGGATTCATAAAGTAAATAAGACTGGGAAGCAGTAGAATAGAACCTTTCAGCGGGAGCGGTAGAAGAGTCGCATCCAGAGTAGCGTAAGTGCTTCCTTCGGTAACTTACCCGCTACACTCGCTCCCTTTGGTCGCATTAATCCACATTAAATAGAAACCGTTCGGCCGCACACTATCACGTTCGGTCGCACACTATCACGGGTGAGCGGGCTTACCAAGGAAGGTATAACACTATCTATCTATACTGGGTTGCAAAAGAGAGAGAAGAAAGCATTTATCATTTGTTAATTCATTGTCCTTATGCTAATCATCTTTGGAAGGAGGCAGAGAATCTTACGACAAGCATTGAAAATGTCTGGAAAGAATAACTCTGTGGAAGCATGTCTAAAAAAGTGCTTTTTCTAAAAAGAACTGAAAGAGCTAAGGGCGTTGCCATGCCTCCTCATCTGTGGAATTTGGCTTGCTAGAAATGCTCAAATTTTGGCAGATAAGTGAATAAAGAATCTCCTTCCTGCCATACCTATTAGAGTCAATCTTTCTTTGGTTCAATAGTAACTTATAAATAAGGTAAATGGAACAGTTATAGGTGGATGGAGGTCCAGCTTCGCTTTCCTTCCATCTAGAAATAAGTAAGAGTAAGGCAAGTCATAAGGAAGGTCCCTGTCCCGGTCCCTTATATAAGGCAAGCCTGCTCCTGTCCCTGATATCCTGTCCTTGCCCCTGTCCCTGATAGCCTGTCCCTGTCCCTCCCTGTCCTGCACACCACTGTCCCTGTCGCACAATATTTACTAGCTCCGCAGGAACAAGTAAAAAGAGTATAGTTCGAGAGGGAGTAGCAGGAGAGAAGAGGTAGGCGTGGTATGAAGGGGAATGGGTATCTTACCCCGATTGCTCATAAGGTAGCGAGGTAGCTCTGAACCAGTATTAATTGTATACTTGCCTTATGCCCCATGAATTCAGCCCCTTTTGGGGTGAAGACACCATTTATTCTCCCAGATTCAAATCCCCCCTATAAGCGTTTGACCGAGAAAAGCAACAGTAACGAAATAAGTGGTTAATCCTAACTGAACCAACTGGTTTTAGATGAGAGGAAATACTCTTGCCTTCCCTAGCGTTATTGAGTACTTGCTAAGAGTAAGTAAGAGTAAGTAAGTCAGAGATAACTAGGAATAACCCTTCAAATAGAGTACTTATCACATTAACTCTCGGGTGGAAAAGAAAAGAAAAGGAAAGATAAGAGAATACACTCTTGGGAAGAAACAAGCTCTCTCAGCTATAGAGGAAATAATTAGAAAATAATAACCAAGAGGAAAGGAGCAAGGAAAGCCAGTAATTCTCTCTTTGGATCTCAAGGAAGGATATTGGATAAGATCTTACTCCAGTAAGGCTTTGAAAGGCACTTGATTCTAAGTAACTTATCTGGCTTCAGTGAGCGCTCCATTCGCTATTATATATGAGCTTATCCTTCCTATAAAGTGAGGTACAGCAGAGGAGGTGTTTTACTGGATGGATAGATTCTTTCTTTCACCATGAGGTGTTCTGCGAAGCCCGGACCATGAGGTTTCCTGCGGAGCTAACAACCAATATAAATATCATTAAATCAATCTACAAAGTAAAGGAAAAGCGTTTGAACCCTCCCAGAACTATGAAACGAAATGCTATTAACTGCGATGAAATTGATGAAGGAGAAAGAAGATTTCCCTAATATAACTGCGACACTTTTTGAAGTGGGTTTAATCCCTATTTTGGGTAAGAAGCATGTGGTAAATTATCCTCTATGAACCTGGCCTTATCATATGGTAAATTATCTTCTAAGAACCTGGCCTTATTCGGATGATAAATTATCCTCTATGAACCTGGCCTTATTCGGATGATAAATTATCCTCTCCCTTTGGTCGAGCGACGACCTCAAAGAGCTAGCTAGAAGGTAAGGTTATCCCTAAGTTACTTATTGGGGTAGGGGCCCTAAACAAAATAGAGGGCGGCCTGAGAGCCAAAGAAGATATAAGGCCAAGTTATCACTAAAGAGAATGGATGGTAATTACATTTATAAAGTATGCAGAGGAGCCGAATAGAAAAGATTAAAGCGCTAGAGAGGAGCAGGCAAGCCAATGATGCAAGCCCTCAGAGTTAGGATTCAGAGTTCGATTAAAGGTCCTTAAACGTGCCTATCCTTAAACGCCGCGCCTATCCTTTCCCAGTTACTCACTCTATCCAGGTACCCCGGCTATCTACCCTGGCTACTCATCCCAGTTACCCCGGCCTATCTACTCAGGCTACTCACCCCAGCTACCCAGGCTATCCAGTTACTCAATCTATCCCACTGAGACCAACCGATAGTCTAGATTCATAGATAATTATAGCTAGGGGAACAACCGGTCATTCGAGGGGGACATGTTTGTTGAGCGGAGCGAGTCCCCCGATAATATAGATAGGGACGAAAGCTTGTAAGGGTTATATAGATAGGGAAGACAGCTAGGCAGACGATATAGGGACGAAAGCTAGTTGGGTAACTTGGTGAAAAGGCTATCCAAATAAGTAAATCGAGGAAGGAGGGCGAGGAAGGAAGGCGAGGAAGGAAGGCGAGGAATAAAATAGAGAATAATAAGTGCTTTTATATCTAAGAAGTGTAACATAATATCATATATAAATGATCGGAGTTCATCCGCTCTATAATCCCCTCTATCACTTTACTTTTTCCCTCTCGGATACTTTATTGTTCTTCCGAATTTTTCCCTCTATAAGCGGTCGAGGGCGACTCGCTTTGCTCAACGAACGCCCTCCCTGGAGTTCCATTAGTCCAAAGAGTAGGAATGCGTGTACTTATATTTATAATGCTCTTTATTCTAGCACAGAAAGGGACGCCGCTATCATCTATGCCGCCTGGGCTCTAGCCACTTCCGCCTCTGTCTTTGCTGTTGGTTAATATGTATATGGATCTTTATCTGTATCTGGATCATCCGGAACTGGATCAACGACTGGATAAAAGAAGTAAACTGGGTATGGAATTGGCTATGCTTTTAGCCCTTACTTTGCTGCTTAAACGGATGCTATTTCTGCCGCTGATGGTAGATCCGGGTCAACTTCATTGACTAGCACTGGCATCATTCACTGGCTCTCGATCTGGGCGAGGCTCTGAATGGCGAAATGGAATTGAAACTAGAACTACTATTATCATCCTTCTGTCTTAGGGTTCGCCCAACCCAAAGGTTCCTACGTATCAGTATTCACGCATAACTCCAGCAGTTTTCCCCTCCTTCCGGCAATGCCCAGTAGCCAAGTGGACTGTGAACAATGGGAACACCCAAGCCAACCCCCTGTTATCAGTGGATAATACCAGCTATGCAAGAATAAAGGCCTAGCATCTCGTATGCCTTCCTGAGGAAATTGAATCATTCGATCATCCTTTAGGGACTAAATGCGCATGTTAGATAGTTATTATAGGTGCTGCCCCGTTTTCTTCAGTCTCCAGTCACTTCTAGCCCCATTCCCATCTGGATGCTGCATGCACCGTTGCCATCTGGTTAAATGGCCAGCACAGTTCCCGTTCACCCAGTTTTATCGGGATCTCTTTACCGCCTCGTCCCTGCTTTTGGTGGAAAAACCGCTACCACTGGGTCTCGATCTAGATATATAAAAGGTGCTTCTTTAATAGTATAGGGTGTGATCTGCTCGTTGAATTGTCTAGGTTATATGCTCTGGTAACGCAAGGTACGATGATCGGTTGATTGATCCTGCTGATGAATGCCTTCTCCCAGTTTGTGGTGTCCCTTCCAGCTTCACACCTTATAATTGGCACAGATCCATCTATTCCTCTGTAGTAGCCTCATCCTTTGATGCTTTAACTTTTGCAGAGAATGCGTCAGTGGCATCCTCCCCCTCCTGCGGTAAAGCAGTGATGGCATGGATGGTTTTTGCATTAATAGGGATCTTCTGGTCCAGCCATACCCCCAGTGTGAGTCCACAACAGCAACAGCCTCACACACTTCCTTACCGCCAGTGAATTTCCAAAACACGGGACATGTAGCAGGCTAGTAATCTTAGATTTAAACAAGGGCTTTTATAGTTGGAAAAAGCTTGGTCCGGCCCTCCCTCAGTTCCGAGTATTGCTTAGGAAAGAATTAAGAGAACACAATCTAGTTGTGGATATCGTAATCTACCAGCTGCACTTGCTCCACATAGCCTTTCAAGTTTTCCTTTTCCTCTTTGCTCACATGCACCCGCGGGTCATGTCTCTCGTCAGGCAAACCGGGTTCTGCACCTCCATGATGGGGGTATTATCCCCTCTGGGCTTGTTCTTCCATGTATCACGACCCACGTACCCCTGCCTGCAGCTGGTATTGTTCATGGAATCATTCTCCTTATGCTCCAATACTACTTTATACCAGAAGCCACCTTCAACCATTCCTCTTTACCGCCGATGGATCCCTGCTTAAATGCTGAATGTTGTTACAGTCCTTGAATCCTATTTCCGCCACTGGTCATCCTTCCCGAGCTCTACAACTCTGACTTATATAGGCTTTGCTCTTAAACTTCTGTAGTGCGTTCAAATGATATGTTTTCTTGCCAAAACATCACTCAAAAAGATGTGAAGGCATGCTTTGTAAAAAGATTGCTGGGCTTGATCATCCCATGCTAACGGTATGTCGGTATGTAATAACCGCAAAAACCATGAGTCGTTGTGGTGTAATCAAGAACAAAATTACAGATAAAATCGGATTTGCCTTGTATACTTTGCAACTGACGCAAAGTACTTGGTGGAGGGATTTAAAGAATGGCTTTAACTTTGAAAGGGGTAATGGTGAGACTCTTTTGGAAAACTATGAATCCCAATAAATGACCAACGGGCACGCAGAAAACACACTTGAGAGGGTTCAAGCAAATAAATATTAGACTTTCGACACTGAAGAAAGATGGTGCGAAGATCGTCTAAGTGCTGTGATCGCTTTTTTGAACGAGCAGTGAGATCTTCAAGAGAAGCTATAATGATATGAACCAAGTAATGAAAAAAATATTACATGGTGCGCTGGAATGTGGCTCCAGCGTCCTTTAATCCAAAAGGCATGACGCGATAAGCAAAAGTCCCCCAAGGAGGGGTGAAGCCGGTCTTATACTAATATTGTGGTCGAATTTGAATCCAGCTATACCCTGAAAAGCCATCCATAAAGGAAATAACTTCATGGCCAACACATTCATCAATAATTTTATCGATAAATGGAGTCGAGTAATTGTCTTTAGGACAGGCCCGATTTAGATAACGAAAGTCAGTACAGACATGAGTGGTGCCTTGCTTCTTGTCAACGGGGACCGGCGGATTATACACCCAAGTGGTATATGCAATAGTCAAAATTAATCCAGATTTACGAAGCTTGTCAATTTTTGCCTTAATGGCCGGAGCTTTGGCGGGATGAATAGGCCTTTGTTTCCGCCGAACAGGAAGAGTGCCGGGCCATGTATCAATACGGTGTTCAATAATGGCAAGATATAGTCTGGGCATTTCTGAATAAGACCACGCAAAAACATCATGGAATTCTTGGAATAGAGCTTTCTAATCAAAAACCTCTTCAGGAGAACAGGAAGATCCAAGAATCATTTTTCAATGACACCAAGGGTAACAGAAATATCCAGCTGATGGTGGAATAAATATTGGTTGGCCAAATTTCCCTTTTCAAAAGCATCTGGGGCAGGAATAATATTATTAAACTACTCCTTAGTTTCTACTGCGTACTGATCGAAGGGATTCTTAAGAAGAAGCACATCCTTAGGTAAAAAGTAAGAACGATGATTCATATCGTCCCATGGGTATTCAGAAGTACTGAGGGATAGAATAATCTCTTCATCGGAGTGGAACATGGGGGCACTAGAGCCCGAGGGATCAAGTATAACCGTTGACTTAGTTAATGGGAACGCAATGGTAGAACTAGTTCCACAATAAAGACTATAAGTGCGGGAGGTTTTACCTATGTAAGACACACCTACGAATGATGAAGTTGAAGAGAGAGGAAGGGACCATCCAAGACGAAGTCATGGAAACACTAAGAACTAATGGAATACCCATGCGTACATCGGATGAAAACCATTGCGTATCATACGGCATGGAACTGACCAATGTGGAAATATAACAAATAAACACGGAATGCTCATCACTGATGGTTGGAGTTTATACTACCTTAGGGATAACGTCAATTTGACGAATGGCTGCCAGCGTATCCCGAAAATTTTGAAGTTCAGGGCAATGATGAGAATAATGGCCATAAATGTCACATAATGCTGCACAAGGATGATTTGTGCGCAACGATTTTTTATGCTATTTTGTAGTTGCAGGAAGAGGGACTTCTATTATAGGTGAAGTATCATCTAACTGATTATCAGAGTCTTGTAGAACCTCCTCCTTCATGTCTGGGAGCGAAAGGCACTTATCGGTGGTGTGACCATTGATGTAACACAAAGCACATGGTGGTACAAAACGAATAGGTGCAGTGGTCAGATTGGCCATTGCCGGCTCAGGAGTGGAAGTACCCCTAGTTTGATTGTTCTGACCCCCAGCTGATTTGTCCTTGTTGGCCTTGGTTTTATTTGAAGGTGTCTGTGATGGTGCCGAGGGTGACAATGGTGGCACACTTAGCGGAGGCACAGGAGTCAGAACCAAGTTAGGCTATGTCAGAGTTTGAGGTGGTTGGAGATACCAAACAGGCAAACCAACTGTAAAGCCAGGAAGATTTCACGTGGCCATCACGGAATGGGGCCAGTCACTCTAGGAGGATAATAAAGGGATCTGTGTAATGGGATACCCTGCCCAAGAAGGCTGCATTTGGAGAACGTTGGCTTTGGAGCCAATCTGTTTATGTTTTGATGCATATTTCTCCACTGACCATCACCTTTTGGCATCTTCATTTCAGATTTGGAGGGTTTATGGTTGGAGGGTTTCTTTCCACACAGTCCTATGTATTTACACATTTGCAGGCATGCCATATCATCCAGCAAATGGATTTGGAAGAGTTCCTTGTTTGATGAGGATTTTGTTTAGCATGATGTGCATTCACATGGGTTCTTAAAATATTTGGAGGGGAATACCATCAACTTAGGGGTTCCTAAGGTTCTAACATGATATTATTTGAGTCTACATCTTGAGGGGAGCAACTACACTCTATGGCACACATATATAGTGTGCTTACCTTGGGATTCATCATTGTCTATTGGAGGGATGATATATTTTATTGAGGAGCACTCCATCTTGCACACTTCTCTAGCACGCCAACCTTCTTTTGAAGGGTTTTTTTGTGGTATTGCGTCCACATGATAAGCGCCTTGCATATTGTTGGTTAGTTTGAGCCATGAGTGTGTTCACATGTGCCATAGCACACTTTTTTGGGAGGGCGCCCACATCCTAGGGATCTTACCAAACTTAGGAAGGAAAATGCCATACAGCTCGTTTTTCTTTAGAAAGTTGGGCTTTACTGAAACGTTAGCAAGCGACAATAGATAGAAAGACAAGTATCCCCATCCTCTTATCGGAATTATTATCGGAACATCTTCTTATCTATCCGCCTTCTTACCCGCCTTCTTCTTATCTATCCGCCTTCTTACCCGCCTTCTTCTTATCGAAACATCTTCTTATCTACCCGCCTCTTACCCGCCTCATTAGAGATAAACGTAGCTCAGGTTATACTCCTGTCTACGAATAGTATCTTATTATAGTAGAGTGAACACAAGGAAATGAGGATAATGAATATAAAAGACGGATGCCTATGACCGACTCTAGGCCTGTTACCTTATGGTGCTAGGGGCTATAGAACTGATGATAGGTCAAAAGCTGTGCTCTCGTTCCTTAATCAAAGAGGGAGGATGGGAATGAAAACCGAAAGTGTTTATATTACGTGAATTAAGTATCTAATTTCGGTCACTAGCCAGGGCCAAGCCAAGGAGATAAGTAAGTGCCTCCATTATATTATCTTATATTCTCTTTCTCATTAATACTATTCTACTTAATTTACCTGACCCTATGCTGCTTGCTTGCTTTATTTTCCCCTTCTAACGGCCTTTCTTCCATCGTGGGACCACCCTTTCTTGTTGTGATCGGGCGGACTGGGATGAGTCGCCTTCCTTGTCTTGACCTTCTTTCCTCCAGAATTATTTTCATTTTGGATTCGGGTTGGTCTCCTCATTTCTACCTTCCTGGACTTGGCCTTATTCTATTCTTCCCGCTATTCTATTAGTTACCGAAATGAGACAAGTAAATACGTTAAAGAAACGCCAATTATTGGTGGCCATGAAAACACTTTCCTGGGGCCATTAAAAGAAAAGACTTCCCTGATTGGCCTTCCTTCTGCTTATTTCCTTGTCCTTGCCTTGGGGATCTTGTCTTCTTATGGCAATTGAAAGAACCTGGCTCACAAACCCGCTCGAAGGGGGAAGAAGCATATAGCCTTGTTCTTAGCATTGTTCCGTTCTCTGTATCCCTTCCATCCTTGTCCAAACTATGTATCCCTTGCAGCCTCGCTCAAACTATGTATCCAGCCATGTCCAAACTAGGTGTATAAAGCCCAGCCTCATTCCAATTAGGTTTATTCCCTTTTAGCCTTGTCCACACTAGATATCATTAAGTGTTCAATCAATCCTCTGCCCGCACTCAAATAAAGAGGTGGCATGGTCAAGATGATAGAGAGCATGAGCCTAGTATTGTTGATGGTCAATTCTCCTCTAATAACCTGGTCTTATAGTTGGGTCAATTCTAAGCATTTGAATCAATCTTGCAATAGTTCAAATTATGTGGATCACTATCCGATCGATCAAGTGTTATTACATATATAAATAATGCTCAATATAAGTACGCCTATATATTGATGCCAAAATAGATATGTCGTAATTATACCGAGCGATTTACAAAAGCTAAGTTTAACAGAAAATAAGGACCTTTCTTATTTCCCCTAAAAGCAAGAAGGGCATGTGGTTAGTTAGGAGTTGAATGGAATCGAGCTAGTACCATATTTGAGGTCGGTCGCTTTACTTGCTCTCATTATCCAGAACACCAACGCACCCTTGACTCCATTTGCCCAAGTGGAATAGGCACTAGTCTCGGTCTACCATCCATTTATGTTCTAAAGTTTATAATACACTTTCCTAAGGAAACCCCCTTGTGCCGGAAAAGAGCCGGCCTAAAGTGAGAGAGGGTGTTGTTGTGGTTACAATGGACAACCCCTCTTAGTTCCTATAAGGTTGCACTTTTTTTTTAGGGCTTTACCACTTAAAGTGCAGGTTTGGGAGGTAACAGGAGCCATCACAGATAAGTAGCGCATCATCAACAAATAAAAAATGGGTCAAGTAAAATGTACTTACTAGTTTGAAACCCCTTAGAGTTCCTGTTCTTTTAGCCTCTAGTATGGATGTACTTAATCCTTCAGCTATAAACAGAAAGAGCACCGGTGACAAGGGATAAAATTGCCTTAATCCTCTAGATGGCCTAAATAACCCCGATGCTGAACCGTTTATAATAATTGCAAATGAAACTGAGGACAAGCATCCCATTATCCAGTTTACCATTTGCACACAGAAGCCAATATGGATCAAGATAAGTCTAAAGTACAACCAGTTAGATCTATCATAAGCTTTTTATAAATCCTACTCCATAACCATTGCATTCAGTTTTTGGGTTATAATTGAGTGTAGGCCCTCCTGGGCCACCCCAATAGCTTCATGGATCTGTCTCCCATGAATAAACCCAAATTTTGCTTTTGAAATATAGTATTATAGGATCTTATTCACCCGGACCGCTATGATCTTAGCAATTATCTTGTAAATACGATTGTAAAGTGCTATTGGTCTTAAATCATCAAAGGACTCCGGGCTATCCTTCTTTGGAATTAAGGCTATAAAGGTTTCATTAAAAACCCCTAATATTTTAACTGCTCTCTGTGATTCCTCCACCACTATAAATAGGTATTCTTCCATGAAGTCATAAAACCCTATTAAAAACTCTACTGTCCATCCATTAGGCCTTGTACTCTTGTCCTTATGGAAAGCTGCCTACACCCCTTTCAATTATTCCTTTGTTACCTCCTCTATCATAATGTCATTTTCCTCCTCTCCTACAAAGCTGGGAAAATATGAAGTGATCTTCAAAATTTCTGCTATATTTACCCTTTTTGGTTCTTTGTACAGCCCCTTAAAATGGGCAACCCCCATATCTGCTATCTCCTTAAATGATGTAGCTATGCTCCCATCCTCCTTCTGCATTCCCCTATTGTTTTTTTATGTTTTTTCTATGTGAAGTCAGTTATTCAAATTTATTGTATGTTCATCCCCATTAGCTAACCATAAGGCCCTACTCTTTAGCCTCCATTGGGCTTCCTTGTCTTCCAGCAACTTCATTTTGGCCTGTTCCAGTATTTTTAGTCTATTCTTAACCTCATCTTCAAAGTTCCCTTTAAAGTATCTGACATATATATCTGCAATTTTTTCCTCCACTGTAATCAATGCTTTTTTATAACTTCTCTTTCAATAATTTCTTTATCCGTGAAACTCGTTTAGGCGCAATATGGGAATTCATTCTTCCAGGCGGCCTTGTGAGAAAGTCACCGGATTTCCAAGATCTTCAAGAGGTTCCAGTAAAGGGAATTGATTATTGACCAACACAGAGGGATTAGCCCCAATTCAAGATTCAGGATAATGTGACTGAGGAAACCACTATTGCAGCTTTCAATGAGGCCATTCGGGATGACCTTGAAATAGAAGTACTTAGAGCTGAGCCGCACACTTTTGATCAAGCCATTGCTACTGCCCATAAACAGGAAAATCTTAATGTCAAGCTTGGACTGAACACTTTTAAGGGTTGCAAACTCCCAAACCCTAGCCAGAACACTACTTCCAAGAACCTTGTAAATCTTGTCAACCTAACCATTGCTACTGTTAACACCCAAAGATAACCTAAGAGACTTAATCCTCAAGCTCCGATACCTAATCCTCAGAATGTGCAAAATCCACCTCATAATGACAAAGGTAACTAGGGGGGTACAGGCCATTGTGAATACTGTACACCTGCCACCTCAGCAGCCAAACCTAGTCTGTCGACTTGATGATTTTAAAAGTACGAAGGACTTATACATAAATTATAGGGAACCTTATTTAAATGGTGATATGTACCAACCACACAATCCTCCTTAATGGGTTGATTATCCTAGATATAACCAAACCCATACTATCCCTAGACACAACCAAAATCTTTGGTGCCCCATCCGCCTAATTAGGGGACATGACTTGGACTCTTGCAAAATATGAAAAGCAAAATAGTTGGCTGAAGATGACACCTCTCCCTAGTTGCCTATTCACCCAGACAACCAACACTTAGGCATTTACAGGGAACCTTTCCCTAACCATAGTCGTGACAACCCTAGAATCAACTCAAACCTTTCGACCAACTATGCCCAAGCTAAGTCAGTTGAGAGATAAAGATCCAATAGCCTCAACTCAGGCCCAAACCCATTAGAGAATGCCACGTAGAGAACCATCGGCCACATAAACTTCTATATTCCACCCGATGAGACTAATGCTGTCACTCGAAACCAAGCTGCTCAAACTAATGCTAGCTAGGCTGTGAACTTTTAAGGGGTAGATAGCAATCCAAGCCTTATACCCTCAACCAATAGAAATGCTGCAAATAACTTGAGAAGTGCCTAGAGAGTTCCTACGAAAAGATACTACATCATCATCGATAAGCTGAGCTCCACCCGCATAAGCATTTCCATGTTAGAGCTGCTTAAAACTTTGCTTGTGCGTAGGGATGCTTTTGTGAGAGAAGTGCTACTCCCGGTTTGGATCAAAAGAATATACTGCTGAACCTATTGACTGACTACTTTATGCAACTACTCGCTATAAAGCCTTAAAGCTAGCTCTCACTAACAAAGCCAGTTAAATATCTATTAGCCCATAGGGTATACTCTCAACCATTACTTGCCCTTTACTAGATTGTCTTAAACTTGTCTTATTGCTGCTTTGTCTTAGTGCTTTACTTGCCTTCTTAATTGTCTCTTAATAACAAAAAAGGAAAGAAGAAGCTGCTAGTACCAGCAATTCTTCAATGTTTGTATTAGTTAGAATGCAAGTATCCGCAGTTTCAATGGTAGAATGTCAGTGAAATGCCATAAGGGTAAATACCAGTCTTAGCAGTTTGAAATGCTTAACATCAGCTAGTTGCTCTAGTGCCAATATAAGAAGTTCTTCAATGAGCTTTAGCTCGAATACCAACATCAGCTCTCTTGCAGACCCTGCTTGCAAATAGAGAGAAAACTTATTAGTTAGAGCTAGCAGCAGAGGCTAGAGCAGCATATGATCCATCAGTGGCAAAGCCAGATGCAGTAGTTCCTATGGTTTACCCTGAACAAGTAGTTTCAGCAACAGTAGACCCAGCATTTAGAGAGCGATACCACCCTGCAAAGGCATGGGGAAAGCTATAGGCATCAGCAGAAAGGCAAGCAAAGGCGTAGGTAGCCAAATGGTCTAGTCCCTGCCAGAGAACAACTGCAGCTGAGACGAGAGCTGACAAGTGGAGGACGATGCTATAAAGATCTCCTTACCTTATTCCTCACCGACAATGCTCTCTTGTGGTGTGGTGGCGTCGGCGAAGTGGAGAAATTGAACAAGGTACGTTCACCTTGGGATGAAAGAAAGATATTAAGATGCACTTCTACCCTGAAAATGCCCGATACGAAGCTAAGGAAAAATTACGTTGCCCGAGCCTGCCTGCCTCCTTCAAACCTTCCTTCATTCAATGCTTGACAGCTTTCTTCATGCGTTCAAGGCGTGACACGTCCATTAAAAACAAAAACCCGAATCGGCGAATTGACTAAGTCCAAATACTCTTATTGTACTTCTATCAGCTCTAGGACGAGGGACTTTCTAAGCCTAAAAGGCGCTAGACGGCACTGTTGACGGCTTATTTTCTTTCAATAGGAACTCCTCGATACAAGTATACTTATGCATTTGAGTCTGTTCAGTCGTGCCTATCCCCGAGAGTCACTCCTTCACTTTCTCATATTTGATTACGAATTTGCTTAGACTGATTGGTTAGGATAAGTAGATCAATTACACTTATATCTCTATAAGCATGTATGACTAGTATTACCATTAGATCACTGGTTTCAACATGAAATGGAAAGTTATGTAGAAGATTAATTACACGTTTTAGCTAAGCTCTTATGTATGATTATCACCTAGTACTAAACCCATTCTATTTATAAACACTATTGGTACCTGCTTCTATTCAAGGGTTGATGTCCTAATCTTATGGGAATATAACATGAAGCTAAGATACATAGAGGCTTAGTTTACCCTATAAAATGAATACTAGATGTGTTAAGCTTTCTCATATTACTAGTACGGTTTCAATTCCATAGGTTGAGTCACCATATTGAGTTACGTATTATCTATAACTACTAAGTAATGTGTAAGTGATTACTATAAGCTGATTACCTTGGATATGGACCTAGCACGTATTACAGATCGAGTTAAGCTTAGGTCAACTGTTCCTACTATGGTAATCAAACTGGTTTAGCTAATAGATCACACAACACATGATGTAAGTATGAGGTTACTAGTACTGATTACACTACCTTCTTTCCATAACATCTCTATCGTATTACTTCAATAGTGGAAACTAGCACTAATCTTCCATTACCTTATCTACTTAATTAGGGTAAATACTATGATTCCAGTTCTTAGCTCTATGAAACAAGTTCATTACTATTACTTATTTTATTATGTCATAATAACACACATAGGGTAAAGCTGTAAGTAATATAAGGGAACAGCTAAGCTCTTGATTCCATAGAAGTAAGCAGCTTTTTATAACTTTCTTATAAGCAGCTAGTACATGGACTTGGTACCTGTATTCTATGAACAAGGAAGCTGATGATACT
>Ga0233342_1000310_pt1 | contig 14114 bp, 8 predicted proteins | sample GEONDECOMP273_FD_180706 | JGI IMG/M metagenome (GOLD analysis project Ga0233342, IMG submission 180706) | Leaf litter microbial communities from Shasta-Trinity National Forest, California, United States - GEON-DECOMP-273 | ecosystem: Environmental > Terrestrial > Plant litter > Unclassified...
GAAACAGACTAACTATAATGGAGCCAGCCATTTCTCTATTTATCAGAATTGGATATTCGATCGGCCCGAAATGAAAGAACGAATCCGAGTAAACGAATTCCTCCGTTCCGGGGCTTCGATGAAGGGCAACTATGATTGATGGTGCCAGATCGACATTTTCTATTGTGTACACCTTTCCCCTCCCCCTTGATGGAGCAATGCTAGCGCTTACAGAGATCCTTACGGACTAGTCCCCCTTGCAAGTATCCCGATTAATCAGGAGGACAGAAGCATTGAACCTTGAGTTTGCTTTGATAGATAAACTTCCCCATGAGGCTGGTTGGAGCGCTATCACTTCATCCTAGCTAATCTCACCGATCCTTAAGAGACTGCCTTACATTCAGGTAAGCTTCCTTTCGAAAATCTAGATAAGATGCAAGTATCACGTATATATAAAGTATCCTATTATCTATATGTCTTGATGTATAGATTTCTTCTCAATGAGGGCGGCTTAGAGCAACTTCCGGAAATGGGGGTGAGGTATGAACCGGTTTTTGGATAAAGAAAAGCATTGATAAGAGGTTCCAGTTGTGACATGATTAGCTTCGGTTATGTTGATTACTCTATTAGCTTCAAGTTATGCGTAGTTACTTGCCATGCCTAAGTATTATTTGACCGCCTTAGTCGGGACACAATGACTTTGCTTTAGTATTTATTTGAGCGACAGCGAGGAGTATTATGTGAGCTACTAAGTCGAGCTAATCGAAGAAGGGGAATAATCAAGGGGGACTAATACTAATAAGCCATGGGGCAGGGGCAGTAAGCTCTATACCTCACACAAGAGCGAGATGTACGACAGTTTGTTTAGTTATGATTCGACCAGTACATGTTTACAAGAGAGGTAAGAAAATACCACGTTACCGACAAACAACGAGATAAGGCCCCTAGACGCCAATATATTGAGACCGAAAGGGTAGGGATGGTAAATTGGAAACGTCGGAGTAAACTGCGGCTTGCGAATAGTAAGATGAGGTGATAATGGCCGATTGATGCTCGTATTTGGGTTGACCTTTCAGGATACTATGTAAGTGATTTATTTGGTAGAGGGGTTAAGGTAAAGGGCAATGGTTGCGTCGATGTATAGGGTCAAGGTGAGTTCGAGGGTGTAGGTATGGGTGCTATGTTCGAGGTCTACTGGTGCGGTATCCTGTCTAGTCCTCCTGGAATGATTGGCTATTTATCATTCGTCCAGTTGTTTCGGTATCAAAGCAAAAAATCATCCATGGGTAAAGCCATGCGTTACAAGGGGATCAAGGTAACGGTATGACTCAATCCCGACCCCAAAGGGTAGGATCATGAAATACAAAGTAGGAACAATGTTCCGATCGTGGTCTAAGGAAGGGTGTGAGGTCGGTCACTGATGTCCCTGTTTAATCTCCTTAATCAATAACCAGGGCTGTCTGTGTACCAATGACTTTCAAGGTGTTTGGCTCCCCGAGGGGATCATGGGGTAGGTGTGTAAACAATTCCCTCTCCTTCCCGTACCCGGGTCTGTCGATAAATTGATCAATCATTCCGCATGAGCATCCGATGGCTTTCCCAAGGTCTGTTTATAAATCAACGAATAATTCCTATATCAGCATCAATCAATCTCGAATCAAATCCATTCATTCCAATATCCATACCATAAAAGACCGCCCAAACCAAGAGAATTCCATTCCCTCCTGACCAGTGCCTGGCCTAACTTTATCCGATTCAACCCAGCTGATCTAAGACCAGCAGCCGATAAGACTATTGAAAGCCAATAGCTAAGGACGAACCAACCATAAAGCAAACCGTGCCAGCCGAGATGACCGTACAATACCACCATCATACCGGTAAAAATTCCTTATTCCTGGCCGTTTATGGGTTAAAATGATCAACAGTCCCCTCCCGTTGTCCAAAGCAGATGTTGACTGCTTGGCAGCAGTAGTGGAAGTAGTGGAAGTAAGCGGCAGTAGTCCCAGAATCAGAATCAGCAGTAGGGCCAGCAGTAGAATAAGCACCAGCGGCATAACCGGCATAAGCAGCAGTAGTATAGGGGGCCAGTATGTTAGGAGGTAGCGGCGCAGGTGTATTGGGTTCGGGTAGGATTATAGGGTAGCAGCGGGTTATGCTGTATTGGATTTTGGTGACTCTCCCTTACCAGACTTCCACGACAGGGAAGCAACATGGATGAACGCTCCTCAGCAACCTCACTCAATTGATTACTATTAATGGCAATTGATTCCCGGCCTGTGCTCCATATTTGTACCTCGCTCTGCTCTCTGTCAAAGTTACTGGTGCTTGCTTATCTGTAACCGTTGGTCGTTGGTGATGCGGGTCGGGTAGATAGCGGGCAGTAGCGGTGTCGGGTAGTATAAGTAGGGAAGAGGGAAGAGAAGAAGCCCACCACACCCCACTCAGCCTGACAATCCACCTCAACGGCCTCCAATGGTAAAGGTCAAGGTCAAAGTAGTCTCCACAGAGCTCCTACTCATTGCTTGTAGAGTAAATAAGCAAAGTTGCGAGCATCAGCGAGCCGAGCAGCAACAATTTGATCCTCGCCGGAGCGATAGCGACTCAATACCGTCTGTTGATAGAGAGGTGAGCAGTCTGTGGGCCCCACACATCCCTCCTGGTAGGGGTCTATCACTAGTGCATGGGTTTCTTGGGCATCCGGTGATGTGGGTCTGGCATCAGCCTATATCCATTGCTCAATCAACTGAGAAAGAAACTGCTGAAATGAAATGACTGTTTCATCATGCGAGTGAGTATTCCCCTTTTGCATCTCATCAAAGTGAGTAAAGTGAGTGGGAAAAGAGTTGGGCAGTTCCTCCTTACCTTCTCACCGGCCGGACAAGGCAGATTGTTCCCAAGTGCAATATCAACAATGAAGAGCTCTGGAGTGTAGAGCTAAGCGAGCTCCCCGACCCCTTTAGCAGTGAAGGGTTTGTAAGTATGGTAGGGTAGGTAAGTTACTAGAAAGTGTTCTGGCTGTAGTCCCATTAGGTCTCTATCTTAGGTAATAATTTCATTCTCATTCCCCTTGCCCGATGCGGACAAGCACCTACGGACCTTAAGTAAAGCTTGTTTTTGGGTGGAAAATAAAATAAATATAGGGAAGGGGCAAGTACTTACTGCCTTAGGGAGGGTAAGATAGTGGTAGAGGGAGAAAGGGATAGCACTACCACTGGTCTGATGCATTGGGCGGTTTTGCCCCAATCACCCGTTGGGATCACCTCTTTTAAGTCAAGGAAGCACACCCACCACCTACCTTAACTATTTAGCCCCCCCGCCGACCTAACACTTCACCTTTAATGAACAACTTATACCTTTTTGAATGCTTCCCTCGAAGAAGACGACCCACCGATGGCCCGTGTGGTCCGTCTCAACAGGTTTCAAGTAGTGGGGTTGCTACTACAAGTCTTGCTGAAGTTCCCTACCCGGAGCCTCCCACTGCTCTTTCGGTGTAAGCCCCCGACTCCCCTTCTTATAGTGTCCCGTCTTGTTTCTTATCCGAGGTACTTGGCTTGTTGGGTGGGCCCTCCACCAAGGAGGTACTTGTACACAACTCTTTTGCAGTGCTCAAGCAGGGACTTTACTTGAGTTGCCCATGAAACTACAACTCTTGACCTGGAATGTTAGGGGAGCATCAGGGGATAAAAGACGTGCCATTGTATCATGCGCCATCGCTGATCTTCGTTAAGATGTGCTCCTCCTTTAGGAAGTAAAAGTGACTGGTTTGAAGTTGCGTTTGCTCATGAACAATTGGAATGGAAAGTATGTTGCTACAGATCATGCGGACGGTAAAGGGGGAGCTATTTGTGTTGTTGCTTCGTGGTTGGTCCCGCATATTCTTTACAGAGGCTTGGACTTCATGTCTCGATGTTGTTGGGTTACTGTGATGTTATCAGGGAGGGTGTGGGGTTTCTATTCGGTTTATGCCCCCAACGATCTCCTTGGTCGCACACACTTGTGGCGTTGGTTTGCACAGTCTATCCCACCGGAGTGGTTCATTGGGGGATATTTGAAATGGTTAGTGGGATGGTGACCATGTTGGAGGACGTGAAACAAGGAAGGATCCATGGTGATTAAAGGCAGGCGTGGAGTGATTGTAAGCGATTGCTGGGTGTCTCAAATACTGTTTGGGGTCAGAAGAATCTTGCGCCAGCAGGGTGGTACACGTGGTCTAATAAGCAATGTGGTTCTTGCCGAATAGAGCCTAGGCTGGACAAGTTTTATGCAATTTTTTGCACGCTGCAACTTTCTTTTCTACTAGCGAACGTTCAGCGTCTAAATTATCATAGAAATTTTTAGTCTGTAAGGCTACTGTTGAGCCTCTTTCGTAGGTCAACAAGGTCTTGAGCAGTGACCCTTTGGCTAATTCTCCTTTGGTTCTTTGGGGCAGGCTTTATGCGAAGTTGTATCATACCTATGTACTATTATAACTAGAATTAATGAAAGTTGTCTGCTTTGTGAAGCATCTTTCTTGTTTATAATTCATTCAAAGAAGAATGCTCTCTTTGCTTGTTTGATTCAGAATTTAGGGCTTTGTCATTTGCAAGATTCAATTCAGGGCAACCTCGCTCATTTTATTATTTCCTCCTTTTTATCTTTCCCATCTGGATTTTGCACTGGTCATATAAAAAGAAGATTGAATGGTTTTTGTTTTAATAATTTTGTCTTATTGGCAAAATTATTATATTTAGCCTTTCTATTAGGAGGGGTAAAAGCAAAATGGCTATTTCATGGGGGAGTGGGAAGGGTGCTAGAGTTGTAACACTAAATATAGTGTTGTTAGGAGTCCTAAGGTTAGCTGAGGAAGTCCTTAAAGAACTTATTCCACCCACTCTCTAATATGTCATTGTGGGCCTTCAATGAATGGCCATTTGGTCGGATTGACTCCCCCCTTTCAGGTACTCGTTAGACTCTCTGGTTCACCTCCTACTGTATAAACAGGACCTAAACTGGATAACCAGAGAGGACATCTACTTACAGTTCATACAGGTCACTTGGAGGGCTCCCCCTGAGTGAGAGTCTTGGCCCTAATATGTCCTTTTATTCCGAACATTTCCTGCAGCTGAGAGACAACCTTATTATCAAGACAACCTTATTATCAAACTTGCATAGACACAGACACTGTATGCATTATCTCAGGATTACCCTCTGTCAGTTCTGGTTGGGCTCTCACAGGTTTTGGGTTTAGAAGGACTACCACATCCCATGGTCGAATAGGATTTGCCAGTTATGCCATTTATAGGAGACCGAGACAGAGTAACATGTCATCTTTACCTGCTCCATCTATTACAAGATCAGAGGGATTTATTATTGCCTCAATCAAGACTGAGGGAGTTCCCTCTCCACCTTCTTTTGGTATCTGGACTATAGGTGCCTTGCTGTCTTCATGAGAGATCTTTTTGGACTTAGATAACTGTCCCTCTCTCTGTGGTCTGACCCAGCCAAGGACCATCAGGGAGGCTACGCCTTCGTTATTTCCAGCTGTATTGTCAGCTCGGGGAAGCATACGACCAGCAGAGACCCACGCCACTTAGGCCTCCAGATCTGTGAGACTCTTCAGATGACATCATCCGACAGTGCATCGACCCCTTCACCCTTCTCCCTCTTAGCTTATGTTTTCTAACTATTTTCCCTATACCAATTCGATGAATGAATCACTTAGTGCGGAGGGCTACTCTTTCCCTTTAAGAACCGGATCACCTTACCCTTGACTTTTTGCATTACTGCCTTGCCTTATGAAGTTTTCCGGGTACCACGAATCTCTATCACCTATTTGGTTGGCCGAGCTCTTGCCCATACGATTCAGTAATTAGAACCTACTGGCTAGGAAGGAATAGATATACCTGCTTTTAATGCCTGCTACCCACCGGAATACCTAGACCCTCCCTATATAACTTTAAGGAATTGCTCAATGGGAATAGCTATAGGCACTTCTCTTATTAATTCTGGGTAACACCATTATCTATCCCGCTGAGGAGCTTTGCCAATACGATTCGGAATACACCGCATTCTAGGAAAGAATACACCTACCCTTCACATAAAAGCCTACACCTTATAGTTACCCACCAGACTACCTCAAACTACCTATCCCTGTACACTTGCCTCATCCATGCTTACTTAGTTGCTACTGCTCCATTAATGAAGATATATAACATTGCTAGGAAATTGATTTATATGCTTATGTTATGTTAGTCCCTTGCTTGCTACCAACCACCTTTACAACTTACCTTGCATAGGCTTATAGACCTAAACTTAGAGAGATTCAAGGGCTTCCAAACCCACCGCTTGCTCGAGGTAAGAGGGCACAAGGAGGAACGAAGTAGACAAACTGTGATAGATAGCCCACTGGTCAATAACCAAGTGGGACCAGCACCCAAGCTACAAGCAGCAGCAACAAAGCAAGCACCCGACTTCGCTAAGGGTCAGTTAAAGTATCCTTGATCCAACACCTCCGGGACGGGGTAGCCACTAGATAGAGGCCACCTTTCAGTATTTCAATTACCACTTTTACAAGCGTTTGAACTCTAACTATTTCCACCCTGATAGGCCACCCTTCCACTTTCTAATTTCCCACTTTGTCCATGTACAAAGCGTTATTACATATATAAAGAATCTCACATGAATGCGAAAGAAGTAGTATGGATTGCCCCAGTTCTTTCATTGATTAAATCTGTCCTCCGGTCCTCCTAGCTTATGAATTTATGTGCTCATCAAAAAAGAGTTAATTCCGTCATGTTTTTGCCTTTGTAACTCCTACAGGTACTTAGGGAACAGGAACTTTCTACCGATGGGATCGGCGTATTCCAAGCGTAGCAGAATAGCTAAATCTACCGTTAATAATTGTACCTAATTTGAGCCAGAAAAATTTATTAGAACACATAGAACAAAATGATCTTGTGCGGACTGGACTATTACAAATAAAGCGCAGTTCTTGAGCAAGGGACACCAACCTAACTTCTCATTCTATCTTCGTGGGCCTCTTAGAATAAGTAGATAAAATACAGGTACGATAGTAGAAGGGTAGGAAGGAATAATTTATTGTTCTTAGTAGGAGGATAAGGAAGGCAACTCGACGCTGCCTGCCATGCTTTGACATACGCTTCTTGGGGGGTTCGGGCAATAAGGGAACAGAGTTTCGGTAACTAGATAGAGATAGGAGGATTTCGAGATGGCCAGACCAGATGAGACATCTCTTTCCTGAGCTAGAAGGTTAGGTCACTTATATGAAAGGTCCCCTTGATTTCTGCCCCTCAAAGAGCGCTAAGGTGTTGTGTTCTCTCCTTATTATGCGAACTAAGGCAGTCTTTAGGGATTAGTTAGCGTGTTACAGCATGCTATGCCTAGCTTTTCATACGTGTAGCCTTTCAAGTGATAACCTGAAATTGCTTAACCCAAAAGTAAATAATAAAAGGTAAGGGTGGGTTGATTCATGTAGGTAGAAAACGCGAGCTGCACCCTGTACGTACCATTGAGTCAATACGTGAAAGAAACACTTATATAAATCGGGGTACGGTTTAATAATCTTTCCCATCCCCGGTACTTGCCCTTGCTTTCTGAGTTTCGTACCTATCTTTCTTATATGCTGCTGGTTTTACTGGTACTGGGACAGGATAAACTACTGGTTCAAGGTCAACAACTACTGAAGCTGCTGGTGGATATTATTTATATCCAATACCTTAAGGAGAAACCTTACCTTTCACTTCACCTATGATAATAATAAGGAAAGCGAAGCCCTATCCAATAAAATAAAACTAATTATGAAAGCTCGAGGTCAGGTTTTCCTTATAAGCCCAATGAGTACAGCTAATAGTAGGGCGAAGCCTTCCTTTAGCTCTGTTATTAAGGCAGGAAGGAGGGCAAGGTTATCTCTAAATAGGGCTGTAAAAGAAAAGTTTATACCCCTCTCCCTAACGGTCGAGCCCCCTCCGGGTCCTCATCAATTTGCTTTCCTTATGGCAATAAGATTTCCTTGCCTAACTAATTCTATTTCTTTCTTGGATTGTTAGAGGAAGAAGGCGTAGCCTGACCTACCAGAAAGACTAATAGACTTAATAAATGTACTCCCCTTCCTCAATAGATTAATTATACTTAAATTGTACTATGAATCGCACCAATAAAAAGTATTTCCCAGCTATATTAATTGGACTAAGATATGTAGGAAAGGCGAAGCCTGACCTACCAGTTGATTTATTTATTAGGAAAGCCAGGAGCACAAACTTAGGGGCGGAGCCGCTCGACCAAAGGAAGAGGGGTTGCTTTCCTTCCTATTGCCTTCTTCTTTTATTATCGCTAGTCTATAGTGCCTCCCATAATATCAAAACTAAATGTGAGGATCGTAGAGAATAAGAACAAAAATATAGGTGCGCAGCAAATCAAATCCTAAAGATGAGGAATGGAATGACCGCCAGTTCTAAAGAAGAGAAAACCAAAGTATAGGCGCGAAGCAAAGAGAAAACCGAAGGTGGGTTGCAAAAGAAGTGGTTTCAAATAAAAAAAAGCTTTTGCAAAATGACGATCCATCTGAATAGTGAGTGGGCTCCTAACGTCGACCCGTATTTGAAAAATAAAAAGTGTGTTTCTCTGGGTTCCGGGGCTCTCCATCTGGGTTCAAGAACTAACTGTTGTCTTTAGTAAAATCGATTCATTAATGCATTTCAGGTTATTCATCCCATCCATCCCGCGACCCTCGTCCAATCAAGCAAGCAAGCAAGAAGTAAGACAACCAGCCGTGCCATCCAGCACTCCTCAATAATGGATAGCTTGGGACTAGTGATCCTTACTTTTCAGGCCTTCCTCGCTCTACTTATGTCAAGCGAGACTCCGTGCTTTATATGTATGTCTTAATTTAAGTGAATATAAAGAGTGAACAGGCGGGTAATACCGGCGGGTGGAAGGTCGAACCTAAAGATGACCAATTCAGGAGCGTAGCCTTCGCTGTGTCGCGTTTTCTGGTCTCAAATGAGATTCATTTCCCACTACCTTTTTGAAGCGTTTTCAACTATAAAGCCATACCACTCCGAGTACCTTCCTTTGCTATTGGATCTGTTTCTCCTGGATCTGCTGTTGGATCTACCCATTCCACCTTTTCTTACTTCATTTACCACTCGGGATAGGCCACCCTTTCACTAGCCCCTGGTGGGGTAGGAACCGAAGGCATTTCATATAATTGAATTTAATTTGGATAATGCACCTATCAATTAGTAACGATCCACCCGCCCATCACCAAAAGAAGAAGAAAGAAAGTATACGGATGAGTGGGCTCCAAAAGGGATAAGTCCCACGCAGAGATGACCGGCCCAGTTGCCCAAATAGAAAAGGTAGTGACCCTCCCCCCTACCTTTGGGGACTCCCTCCGTGGAAAGAGAGAATAGAATCCACCAATAAATCTTTGACTCTGGATGACCCTATGCCAGTGACCCATTCAGATTATATATGTTTCCTATGACGTGGCATCCATCATACGCCCGCCAGCAAAAAACAAAATAAGGATTAGCTTATTTCATACGCTACGAATGTGTACCTAGGCACTCTACCACCAGGTGGTAAGGAGAAGAAAGGAAGAGAAGATAAGCTATGTAAAAAAGAAAGATATTGCAAAAAGATATATGCCACCATACCTTGGAGGGAAGTGTCTGCGCCCTTCAAAGTGAAGTATAATAAGAAATATGAATGAAGAAAGCCCATCTTCTTTCATTGAATAGAAGAATAAGACATACATAGGACGGTCCATCCACTTCCGAGGTTGGGAAACATCTGTCTTAGCTCCCGTTTTTTGTCTTACCAGAGGTCCACGGGTCGCCACAACTAAGCTTTACTCCTCTGCTCATCACTTTGATTTCTCAATAGGTTCCTATGTTGGGCTCGATGGCAGGCCGGGAGGGTGGGGTGTAAAATCGAGCTGTATTGATCCCTTTGATTAAAATAGGTAGGATCAACTACCAAAAAGGGTAGGCAAGCGCTAGCGATCAATGATCACCAATAATTCCGGCAAGCGAAAGCGATCCAATTGAACCAGATTCTCTTTAGCTCTTTTCCTTGAGGCAAGCGAAGCGATCAAGAATCCAAGCACTTCTTTTCTTCTTCCGGCAAGTGAAGCAATATTTTACCCAACCAACCCGTGGTATCTTCTTTAGCCATTATTATCCCCTTTCCTTTGTTTCAAAGCGATAAGCAATAACAAGAAGAATTCCGCATTGCGCGCAGCGGTGAGGGAAAAAACTCCCTTTCTTTGCTATTATTCAAAGGACATTTGAGCGTGCTTCCGTCGCTCTCTCTATATGGCTCTCCTTCCTTACCTGCCTTCCTGCCTTCTGACGAAGAACTCATCCGTCCCGACTTGATATCCCAGGGCAGTATCCTATCCTGGATATCCCGAAGACCCAATATGTTTAACGGTCTAACCTTCAGATGGACATATCATCTTTCCAATTCAGTATAACCCCATTCGAAACGGGCATTCGAACACGGTCATCATTCCCATCATCATTCGAACCGGAAGCATTAGTCCCATCAGCAGAATAAGCAGTGGGGGAGCCAGACTAAGCAGCAAAATCAGAATCAGCAGTATGGGCAGTAGGGGGCAGAAGGGTCGGGTTGTTTCGAGACTCAGTAGTTGTTAGCAGGCAGTAGCAGAAGGGAAGTTATAGGTAAGGTAGTTTCAGCGGAAGCAGCAGTAGTAGTAGAACCGGCAGAAGCAGAATAAGCAGCAGAATCAGTATCGGTGGGAGCAGTGGGAGTAGTGGCAGCATAACCAGCAGAATCAAAATCAGCAGGAGTAGGGGAAGCATTATTATTCCCAGGATTACTCCTCCCAGCGGAATCAGCAAAAGCAGCATAAGTAGCGGATGTGGGTAGTGCAGGGTAGCTGGTTCGGGTATCTAGCTCTGGCTCTGGTTCGGGTATCTGTATCTAGGTGTCATAACTTGTTTCCACAGGGTAATTCTATAATCTATCCTTCCACGCCAAGCGCGATAAACCAACGGGACCCCCTTAATCTATAATAGGCAAGCGATAGCGATCAACAACCAAAAAGAAGACTAGTGTTAACCCGGCAGCACCCACCTACATTTGATACAACAGAACCTCTGTCGAGTGATCCTGGCAAGCATATAATCTTTGTCTCTTTTGGTGCACTTAACGCCTGCTACATCTGCCAACTTAAGAATGCCCACTTTCTCTGGGCTCATTTACACAGAGTAATCACAGCTTCATTTCTATCATGTTAAAGCATAATAACACACCATATTGATTCGTTCTTATTACTGATTACCAATATGAGTGCTATGATAGTAGGTATATGAGCATAATAAAACCTGTATCTTGCTTCATAGGTCAAGTATTAGCTTCTCTTAATGATCAGGTAGTGTTAAGCTCTATTGGTTCCGTTCTGTAAAAATGTGATTACACTCTGTGCTTGTAAGTGAACAGGTAGTATCAAGCTATGAATCAAACCCATGTATCTGGGATTTATGTGAACCTTCTCTGTGTGAATGGCTTCTGTGTGCTGTGAACGGCACGTTTCCCATGTTCCCGCCGGAATAGAGAGAGAGCCAAGTTGTTCATATACGTTATATCGAGTTACTCGAGTTTCCTCCATATGCAAGAAAGTTCCCCATCATATGATACCTGAGAGATTGAATAAATCAGAGGATAAGGCCCCCAAGTTCCCAACAGAAAGCGGTTAAACCTGAAGTCTAAGTTCTTTAATAAACCAGTTTCACTTGATGCTGCTGCAGTTCACCGAAAGCCCCAGTTAACAACTGCTTAGATTTCTTTTATCTATTCCTCCTGAGATCTTCTATCTACCTCCTCGACTTTTCCACCTTCCCCATGAGACCTTTGACATCGCTGCCTTCATCGAACTTTGACCTGGAGACTTTGACCCCCGACCTTCCTCACTGCTGATCGAGACCTTGCCGCCTAATACCGCTTGAACTTACTACTTTTGTAATGAACCGTAAAGTTTGGGTGGATCGAACCAACCCCATATGACTCTGGGTGCCAGTTGGGGTTTTCAGGGCTAAGAGAGACTTACTTAGTTCAGGCTAATCTTTCAAATGCTCCTGGGGCTCCAGCCAGGGCTTATTTATAGCTATCAATATTCCAATGTTCCTGGGCTTAAGCTCCTTCCTCCAAGGGCTTATGGCTATGATTCCAAAGCGGGCTTAAGGCTCTGTATATTCTAATGCTCCTGGGCAGGCTCCTCTTTCTCTTAATAAAGCAATTCTAACCCCCAAGCGGGTGGTTTATTTAGTGGCGGTAGCATTTAATAATATCTCAATAAAGCGGTGTCTTCTTTCTTTGTAAGGCAAAAAGGGCCCCCTCATACCTTATTGCTATCAAATTTCCCACTCCCGATTCCATTATAGAGGATTAGGGCTGATCAATGGGCAATCCTTCGAGTCTTCAGTCCTTAGGTTATGGGCTTGGCGATCAATCAATTACAACAATAAGTGTACGTAATATAATTGCATAGACTCATATATAATAAATATGCCTTATGAGCCTTGAAACGATATGAATGATTTCTACTTTGGAAAGTACAACTCTCTGTTTGGTGGAGATACCACGATCGCTTCTTAACTAATAACAACGTTGGATGGATCGATGGCTCAACCCGAACTGCATGAAAGAAACAACCTTACAAGCGTGAATGGCTCAACCTTCCCTTTCCCTGAATGTCTCTATCTATTTTATCCTCCCTGAGGTATTTGAAAGTTGTTTGTGTACTTGGTGGACTAGGCTGCATGAGTTAGGGGAATAGGTGCTATCACCTCATGGGGGCATTCTATAACGTCTGGTGTAAACTAGATATAATATATAAGCCTACCCATTTATGTATGCTTCTATAGGGGGGGAAGGGAGTGGAGGCGGGCCCTTCCCTTGCAGGTTCGTCTTATCTTTACTTACTCAATATTCTATGGATTGAACAATATTACCAGTTTGCTGGCACCTGATGCCAATTGAGGAAAGAGTATAATACGTGTATCTCATGCCTTCCCCCTTTATAATTGAGTCAAAGTAAGTGCGTTTCCAATTCCTTACGCGGCCATGATGGTAGACTCAATTCCCCGCCTAGGAATGATGGGGCCTTTCTCGTAGCGATAAGGTGATTCCGCATGCATGGCGGAGCGGGACCCTTCCTTCACTATGCTCAGGCAAACTCGTACTATCTCTCTTCTGTACCTAAGTATGATTGATCGGGCTCTCACCAATTTACTATAAATGATTGGCGTATGACGCTTCACAGGATTGTAAGTAAGCATACTCTATCGGTTCCGAAACCTACAAGAATACATTGGTTAACAAAAAGCATAAAATATAACACGGATGCAATTAACAGAATAGAATCCATCGGTTACCAAAAAGAAAAGAATTACTCTATTGGTTACCAAACATACGAGAATGCCTCCTCTACTCTTGGCATCGACTGCTGATTGAGTAGCAACAGACAGTAGTGGCTTGACTCTTGGATCTACAAAGCCTATTGGATCGACTGTATAACTACCAGCTGTTATCAGCAATGAATGAACCTATGTCTGTGCCTCACTCACTCGGTCCCGTACCGTCTGTGGGACCCCTTATCTCAAGAGGTCATCAACCAACCATCGCGCCAATAAAGAAACCCCCCCCGCCGGGAGAGAATTCCCCATAATTCCCATGAGCAGTTGAACCAGCAGATTAAAATATTATATAATTACTGTAAGCAAAAGTATTTCCAGCACAAGTCGTCCCAACACCAGCATTTGGATTAGCAGCCCCATAAAGACCAGTATCACCATTCTTATTCCTGGCATCATTAGAACAAGAAAAGAACCAGGCTAAGCAGCAGCACCAGTAAAAGTATTCTAAGCAGCAGATAAGTTGAACCGGTCTCACATAATAATTATTCCCAGGATAATAAGAACCAGCATCAGCAGCAAAACTACAAGCATTCTTCCCAGCAGAACAACCAGCAGTTCCAGCATCAGCATAATTCCCAGCATAATCTGCGGTAGGGGTTCTAGAATAAGCAGTAGCAGCACCAGTTGAACCCGGCCAATAAGCAGCTCCCAGTCTAATTTGAACTAGCATTGTTCCCAGCATGAGTTACCAGA
>Ga0233342_1000312_pt1 | contig 14050 bp, 13 predicted proteins | sample GEONDECOMP273_FD_180706 | JGI IMG/M metagenome (GOLD analysis project Ga0233342, IMG submission 180706) | Leaf litter microbial communities from Shasta-Trinity National Forest, California, United States - GEON-DECOMP-273 | ecosystem: Environmental > Terrestrial > Plant litter > Unclassified...
GCAGCAAGAGAGTAGGGAGCAATTCTATGTGAATACTCGACCCGAATAGAGCAGTGGTTTACCTTCAGAAATAGTTCCAACTCTTGATTGCGCACTAAGTTTTTGTTACAATCATTAGAAACCTGACTTGAATGATATGAATCCCCCACCCCGATATGAGTAGTAAGGGTTTGTCAATGTTGGAATGAACCCAACTAACCACTCGTTTTCCCAAATGGATCTAACTCGGTTGTCATTATGGATGATTGGATTTCGATTCGTGTCATTTATCACATCTATGTATATATGTATTATTGAGCTATGCATCCAATCGAATGGATAGTTTATAGTGACAGCAGGGCGTGCCATGATGCTTCATACATTGATTAGGATTGCATTCTATTCAGAGGTGTTCGATGCTTTATTAGAGTGCGGTTTAAGATGGATGGAAAAACGAGAGAGGGTAGGGGAGCAAATAAAGAATTCGAGGTCCCAACACTCACCTCTTACTAGATTGAATACCCAAACCAGGGAGAGGGATAGGATATGATCACTCGACCGACCCAACGCTCTTAAGAGCCTATTCGGCCCGCCTCCAAATAAAAAGCGAAACCAGACAAGATAGTTCGGTTTCCCGCTCTCTCTGTGGTTTTAACGCTGCCGGATTGCTAGCATTCCCACCATAAATCTGCCCAGCATTAAGTAAGAGACTTAACCTTAATGGATCGGGATAGAAGAAGGCTGGGCTCTTCAATTCAAGGTTCCAGGCTCAATAATGATGCGTCAGTTTTGGGGAAAGGGGGGGTTCATAAACGTAGATATATAGTAGCGGGAGGAAAAAGGGACATGGGTTATAAATACATATTCATTCAGGCAAGTGCCAGTAAATAAATAGTAGAGGTGGTAAGTGGAAACTAAGGCGGGCGGTATAGCGTTTGAACGATCGTTGGTTCACCACCCACCCAACACTTAAGTAAGGTCTTATTCCGCCAAGAAACTTATGAAATGGGGAGAGCTGAACCATTCTTTTTTTTCCGCCACTCACCTACCTCTTATATGCGTATGTAGCATAATAGATATAGAATTTGCCTTGCCCGATGGTAAATGAATTTATACAATTATTAATAAAACTTCTGGAATCACTACGAATACTTGCGGAGCTTCTACGGAACTAACGAGTCCATATATCCATTTGGAATAATTTACTAAAAGCTTATTTGCTTACCCCAACCGCTATATAATGATAGTGCCTCCCGAATCCGAGTAGAATTTTTCCATTAGCTACGTCTATAAGGAGGAAGCACTTCCTATATATGGAATCCTGATCGCAGCTATATATATTTCTTTCACGGCTGACTGCTCTAAAATTACTGGGATTAGGGAACGAGGGCATATATAGAATTCAAGTGCATTCGAGATTGAAGATGGGCACCTATAGGTAAGGATGACCGGAAGTAATAAGTAGGACGACGTGCGGGTGCCCTAAGATGGTAGGCAAGCCGGGAAATCTTGACTTTACTATGCTTTCTCCTTTTTGATTTAGAAATCCTTTTTTCTTATGGTTCTACCTTGCTGCTTGGGGTAACATATTATTTGTAGGTGTTCCTTGACTCTTTAGCGTCGCTTCCATTGTTCCCCCTGGTTACACCGTTGACAATTCTGTAACTGAATAGTACCCTTATTTTGCTGCTTTTCCTGTTCCCGAGTCTTAATATACTGGTACGGGGAGCAAGCCAATGCGAATCTTATTTGTCCGGGTGTTCAGATTTCTTTTCCTTATTTCTTTGGTTCCTTTATTATGGGTATGGCTTTACCAATTATGACTATTCCACCGAATACGATGGGCCCGCCTAGGCTCTTGTGTGAGACTATCCCCCCCCTTTTTTATAGTTTTTAAACCGCTTACGCATTATATAATGGAATACTTCATATAATTCCGATGATTCTTTTCCGGTACCTTTATCCTCTTTGGATACTATTTATTCCAATACTATGAGCGCCTTCTGGACGCTTCCATGATTATTTCACTTTTTTCCTTATGGAATATCCCCATGGGTATGCTGCGAGAGGGTTTAGGGTGCCTTGTGCTCCTCCGGATATAGAATCTCCCGTGCCTCCCGCACCTACCCCAGCGCAGCCAGGACCCTCTCTTTTTTCCCCTCAAAGCCTGAGCTCAAGATCTTTCATGCCCTTAAGCTTCCTTTCAGCTTTCATGCCAATAATGTATGGCTGTGGAAATGAATGGCTATAGATTAGTCTTAGCCACTTAATAGTGCCCATAATTTGATGTAGCCTCTGGTATCTATTCAGTGTAGCCAATGGTTTCTCTATGCAGCCGCTGTTCTCTATCTGCAGCTAATTATATAGGGGGTATATAAAGAGGGTATCAAAGCTGCTCTTCTCGGTGAGATAGGAGTGGTTCATGAAGGATTTCCTAATTGATCGTCTCGTCTTAATGCATCGTCTAATAACGATAATGACATAGTAGAATAATCATAAAAAAAAAGTGGTGATAGGATAAATGGGAGGGAGCGGGAACGTTTCCAACGAACCAGCCTATCTCAGGCAGGCAGGGCGGAGGGGAAATCTATCCGGGTGGGGCTTCTATCGATCTCACTCAAAGCGGCAGAGATAAATGAATGGTGAAATGATATAGAAAGAGGAGCAACTCTTAGTTAGGCTTATTTTCCTGGGTTAAGGCTTTCCCAGGGTCAATCTCTATTAAAAGGAATAATGGTTAAATAGTCCTCAAGTTCACCAGCAAGTTTTGTAAGCTATATTATTATATCCATAAGATTTTTAATCCATCTGAGCCCGCTACCATGGTAGTCTATGCAGTTGCTTTTTGAAGTTTCTTGTGCCTTCCTTGCACCTAAGGGAAATAAAATAAGCTAACCTGGACACCATGTTTAATTATGTTGAGGATCTAGAGAGTAACATGAGGACTTCAGGGATACAACTAAAGACTAGATATTATCCCCTTGAGAGGAGACATTTTCGTTATAAGAGGAGAGGACAGGAGCCTGAAGCCCCACCTGATAGCTAAGATCCTATGTCTATGGAAGAAGTAACTAAAATGTTGAGGTCCATGGCCAATGATTTGACCAAGGTAAAGTAAGGGTAGTTTTACCACTCCTCCTTGGGACCTTACACTCCCTCATACTCACCTATACATACTTACCCTACGAACGAACCTAGCAAAACTACACGCTTTCCCTGCGCTTGCCTTCTTAATAGCATAGTGGGGCTGCTTTATTGGGCCCCATAAAATCCCCTTTATTACTTATGCTGGTGCTTCTTATGGGACTGCTAGGAATTCTTCTTCAACCGGTAATTAAGCAGGTTCAACTGGTTATGCCCGGGTGACATCCGCAAGGTGAGTGAGGTTGAGGAGGTCGTGAGGTTCGCGCCGTGCCCCGCCCTACTAAGCCTGGTCTTATAAGGTGCCTTGCTCAATCTCGTATGGCAACTAGAGTTCCTTCAATATATTGTATCGTGGCATATGGGGTAAATGGGTGTGTGGAGTTTGGGGAATGAGTGCTAACACTTCATGCTGGGCGCTACACCTCACCTCCCCCTGGGCTTCACATAGCTGTTGGACGGATAGAAGACCCCATTGGGGCACGAAAAAGCTAATTTGCCGAAGGTGCGAAGCAAGGCAGTTATTAAAGAAAAACCCTTAATTCGCTGAGCACTTTCGTATATCCCCCCATCCTGTTTGATTTCATAGCAGACAGAGAATTGAAGTTCCAACTACTTTAGGCTTTACATCCCCTTCCAGTTTGACAAGGTTGAGCCTACCTACAGGAGAGGTAGAAGCCGAGGCAGAGGTCGCAGAGGCATATTCACCCGTGGCAGAGAGAGCAACAGTCCCACCAGCAGCCCTAAGCGATATGTTAGTAGGAGGTGGAGGCATGAACAGACCACCCCACCTTCTTTTTAATATGCGAAGGGACTTACTTGTCTTCATAAACTTTGGATAGGATTTTGACTCCAACCAATCTGTTGTCCATCAATCAATCAATCATCGGTGCGCTCGCAGTGTTGGTTCCGGGTGAACTGTTTCCCGATGGGTGTCCATCCATCCAGGGTGTATGGGATGGATGACGGGTGAGAACTGTTTCCCGATGGGTGTTCAGGGTGGGCTGTTTCGTGAGGTGACAAGTTCGATTCGAGGAGGGAGAGTTCGATCTCAGGCAAGCAGGAATTCCATTCTCCTAGCTTTTCCATCTGGCCTATCAGTGTTAAACGCTGTGAAAGAACATTCTTAAATATTAAAAAAAACCTCATACTCGTACTTATTTAGAGTCCCTCCGGGTCCTCGATAGAAGAATCGCAGTTCTGCACTCAGAAACGCTTTTTTACTTCCCTTTGAATTGTTGGGATAAACTGCTAGGGGTTTATCTGCTGCTTCTCCTGGCTGCTGCTGTTGGATCTACCCACGCCACCTTTTCTCTCGCGTACCATATGATAGGTTCAATAGGTCTTGCCAGACGCCACTTTTTGTTACTTAAATTAACTTCTGGATAGGTCTGATCTGATAGGTCTTTACCATTCCACCTTTTATTCTTTCATTTTCCACTTGGATAGGGGTTTAAACTATTATACTATTACCACCAATAGAGGTACCACCAATAGAGAAGCCACCTTTATGTACTTAATTTCCCCCCCCCCATCTTGATGATAGGCAGTTTATGCTCGTGATCCGGCCCCTTACCCAATAAAGTAATTTTGGCCACCTTTCACTATCAAATTTACCACTTAAAGGAAGGGTCTTGCCAGACGCCATCTTTCCTTCCTGAATTTACCATCTCGGTTGTTGGCCCCCTTACCCAATAAAGTAATTTTGGGTCGAATTGGCACAGTAAACTGTATATTATCCACTATAAACCATATCCTTTTATAATATAAATTATATTATTGTGTTACTTGCTAAGATTATGGGACTCCTATCTAGTTTTGACACTTGCCTGTATGCATGGGGTTGGGTTTTTGTTAAACTGCAAAGTACTACTAGCCATATATGGACTTCCATAAGGTATTAGATAAGCCCCATACTACCTACTCACTATGTGGACTCTCCTTCCGGTAGGTCTTAGCAATAAATAGGAGTATTAGCTCTAAAGGCAGTAGTTTGCCTTAGCCCCACCATAGTAGTAGTAGTGTAAGTTAATTATACTGCCCACATGAGAAGGTTGTTCCCACGGGCTACAGCTGCCAGACATAAATGAAGATATACCAGGTTTATATGAAGCATATTCTAAATTTGGTGGATATGGATTAGATATGGCGTTGGCAAGGGCAATGGCAAAAGGGCAGATTATAGTAGTTGGTTATCCATCGGCATTATTAACACATCCATGGAAAGTTGTGGAGACCAGCCTCTTCTTCTAAGGCTTTGTTGTATATGGAAATTTGAGTTATAGAGATAGAATTGAATTGAATTGAAATATAGGAACAAGTTAAAACGTCTCTATGACTAGATCATATGTGAAAACGTAGGGAGGGACCATATATAACTTCTTCCGTAGTAGGTCCAGCTGCGATGGCAAGTTCTGCAGGTCAGGTTCAAATAGGTCCCATAGCACGTCGAAATAGGCCTTCATGGAGAGCATAGTGTCTATATGGATGAAACCCTTCTTATTATTTGTTGCTAGAGCCCAGGGGACACATCTAACTCAACTTCAGATTGTTTGTTACCAGGTTATGTTACAACTAACTTCTCTTACCTGGGCCCATGGATTCTGCTCCAAAGAGTCACCAAGAGGTGGACTTTTGAGTTATAGAGATAGAATCGGTAAATCTAGGGGAAAGATAAACTTATATATGCAATATCTTATATTGATGATGCTTTCCCGTAAAATGTTGTATAAAGTTAAATATACTATTTTGACCTCCTAGCAAACAAAAGGGGAAACGATAGAACCCAATAGGGCGAGTACCTCCAAGGGTACGAACTCAATTAGGGTACGAAGGAGGGCTTTACCTTATTGTACCTTATTGAGTGCAAGTGTCCTCGGCAACCCGTTCTGGTAAGCAGGCAAGCTAAGCGATCATTCCTTCCTCATGCGGACGTTATGCGGGCGGTATCCATGCAGCTCCGGTCGTAGCGTCAGTTAGCACAGTGGTCCTTGGGATCCTTTCCTTAGCAGCGTGAGCTGCTAAGGGGGTGATGCGGGGGGCTCTATAACCAGGGCTCAATAACACGGACTCTAAATGACGACACTCTAAACGACAACGACTCTCCAAGCAAGGCTATCCACCCCCCCCCTTAGCCAATTAACTAATAGCAAATTGTCAATTTGGCTGTCTATCCAGGGCTATCTCTCTTTCATGTCGACTAAAGTTCATTATTGTCTCTCAGGTTGTTCTGGTTTCTTTGCTTGTTTGGTGGATGGAGTAGGCCAAAGGATAAAGTAAAGAAAGGGTAAGGTCAACGAAATCGAGCGATTCCCTGGCCATTTATCCTACCAGGGGGGGCGTAGTCTTAAGTATGACCATATCGGGTTAAAGCAAATGTAAATTCAATGCGTACCTGGCATGGGGAAAGATGGGTCTAAAGAGTAAGTGTGCACCACAATTGGCAGGTAAGTCCGCTGTTCTGTGGTAAGGGTGGGTATAGTTGCTAAATGTAAAGGTCCTGGCTTTGCTTTCTTTATTTCTCTAATTAAATCATGATGGGTAGGTGAGAAAGAACAAATATGTGTAGGATAGCTGGTGAAAGGTGGTAAAAGCTTACAGAGTTAATAGCTTACGCTTATGGTTAGGGTGGAAGTAAATGGTTCAATTGGTAAAGCCTCTCCCATAAATGTTACGAATTTAGGGCTTCCATTATATATGATACGCTATTATGAAAAAAGGCTTGATAAGTAGTAGCTGGCCGTCATCCATCAAAAGTGCAGTGTATTCACCTGGTCTGGTGCCTACCTAGAGGATCGTGATAATTGTCTTTTTATCCAGGGCTGTTCCTACAGAAAGAGCTGCTCCTCTCTCCAGGGCTGCTACGGGGCAGATATAACCTAAATATCTACGACTGGGGATGGGGCAGGTCTAAACAAGATTTCTACGACTGGTCTCAACGACAGGGGTGTTGCCTCTGTGGTCGTGCTCCTATATATTATATAATAAAAACCAATTTTATTGTAAAGTAGCTCCCCGTCAATAGCTCTATCTAAGGGTTTATAGGAGTTTAAAGTCTCCTAATCATATTTTCAAAGATGAAAGCTCCAAAAGCTAAAGCTCTGGTACGAGGGTTCAACCTAAAGATAATCACCGCAAAAATCTAAAGTAAAAGTAAAAGGAATAAAAAAGTATAAACAAAACCTTTATTTGTGCGTGCGCCAAGTGAAGTGCCAAAGCGTAGTATCGAGGTGGAATAGCGGTAGGTGGGCCGGCCCATTCAATGCGCATATAAAATTACTTGAAGGAGTTTTATAATAAAAGCATAGTATCCCGGGGAGCGTTTGACTCGATCCTGCCAATTAGATGTAAAGTTATGGAAAAGGCTAAATTTGTAAAGATAAACTGCATTTGAATATTATCTCCGTGTAACTTATCTTGGACCATTCAAAAATAGATCTGTCTAAACAAAAATGTAAACTGATAGTGTTTTTAGAATTCTGTCCCAAGCAAAGTTATTGCCTGCCAAAACAAGTTGCTAGTGTTGTTGCTGAAGACGTTAGCTAAAAGCGTATCCCCTGAGGCCCCTCCCCTAATTGGCCGGCAGTGCCCATCCCCTCCCCCCTAAGGCGATGTCTTTCTAGCATTGTGTACCACTGTCTCCATCTGAGTTGATGAGCCAAGTCGAATATAAAAGAAAAGTATCTAAGCCTATTCCCCTAGTATGCTGGTCGGTATCCAAGCTTAGCAGTTAAAAGCCCGGCCCAGTAGCTAAACATAGTATTCTCGCGCAGTGAATGACTTTTCTATTGAATCCATTCCGCCTGAAATGTAGATAGAAAACTGCATTTGAGTATCCTCGATTGATATTACCTCGGATCCTATAAAATGAAAGTTTTGTGAAAAAGGATAATGTGAGAAGAGGTTTTGTTGGATCTATTCTAGTTTAACTTCTTGCCTGCTCTGATCGAAGTATCCGAACCGAGCCGGGGGAATCAAAGCAAAGTAACAAAGTTTAGTAGCTGTAGGCGGGCCGATGCAATGCGGGATCAAATGCCTTTAAGCATTCCGATCATCAAGCGGAGTATCCCAGGCAAGTGGATGAAAGCATTCTGCCAACAATATGGAAAGTTCCTTGCCTTCGGAAGGACAAGTGGCTTCGCACCTGAAAAGTAAATCTTCATTAATTAAAACTGCATTTATGATATTATGCAATTTCATTTTTGTCCCCACGTTATTACTTTCCTTCCAGGGCACATGTAATTGAGAAAAGGGTACCACACTTTGAATAACGACAACCCCAAGCTTTCTTTCTTCGAAGACGATACCTCTGGGGACTGATCCCGTCGGCCCAGCAACACAAGTAATATCCCTTTCATTCGTTCCACCTTTGCGGACCTTTCTTTTCTTTTTGGACGTCATCCTCCCGGCAAGCAGCTAAAAAAGAACCGGGGGAGTATGAAGCTTCCTTTCTTAGTGGGTCAACCAAGACAACACCTGTGTTGAGTGATCCCCGCCTAGCAGCTTAAGAACCAAGCATAAAAGCCTTTTCTTTTGGTGCACCTTAGAACACTATAGCTCGTTGTAGCTGTAGTAGCCGCTGTTGCTGCCGTAGTTTCCGTAGTATTAGCTGTATTTGTTGTTGTAGCTGTTGCCATATCCGCAGTTGCTGTATCTGTAGTTGCCGTATTGGTTGTAGTAGTTGTTCATAGTTTCCGTAATGGTGAACAGAGCAAGCCTTCTTTTCTTTGTCCTGAAGTTTACACCCAGAATGTATCACTTGCTTTCGGCCTCACTTACCTGACCTCACCTCACTGGATAAGACCGTACCAGCCCTGATAAGACCAGCCCTGATAAGACCGTACCAGACCAGACCTGTTGATGGTGTCCCCTCGACTCGTCTATAGGCAGTTGCAACTAGTTCATCAATAGGGGAGGTTTTTTTCTCTCTTCCGTGCACCATGGTTGGGATTGGAAACTATACCAATAGTGGCTCGGCATCGGGGATCTATTCGTTTTTCAACACCCGAAGGTAACCGCACAATACTAATTGCATTCCCTGGTTTCTTCATTGTTTTAGCGAAGGTTCCTGCAGCTCGAGTCGGCTTTGCGCCTTGACCTGGATTACATTCAATATTATGTACCCATGTTCCTATACGTATATCGGCTGATGGTATGCAATTTCCTACTTGATAATGCGGATCGAGTATGTCGTATCTGGAAGCCTGGGGGCGTGGCCCCTTCTTATATAACCCTTCACCAGCCCGCTGACTGCTACTATGACTATGACTATTATCCTCTAAGGGGCGTCCTTCCACCCGGCCTTCATTCGCTGTGCGAACAAGTTTTGGTGAGGTATGGGCTATCAAATTATGGGGTTGGTGGTAGCTGCCTAAGTTGAACGAGGTCGGTTTGGACCAATCGCAATTCGTAACCATCTTGCCTGCTTCCGATTGATGACCAGCTGATATATAAGTGTTGACCTAAGCCGCCGCACAATTACTGTGTGTGCTGGGGCTCGGCTCCCGGACCGTACGTGGGCTGCCTCATACGGCTCTTCCTAAGACCCTAAAAATTGAGTGTGTAGGTTCATAATTTGTTACGGCAACGTGTAGGGCGAGGAATTGAAACTACTTATATAAAAAAGCTGCTCATTCTTTATATATGTAATAACACTAGATTCGGTATGAGTCGCGGGTTTCACGCTACGTAACTCAGTAGTTGGACTAACACTGGTGACCTATTCGCTGTAGGAATAATATTGGAGCAGCGCGTTTGAACTAACTGAGACACTTTGCGTTTTTCCCGTTGACTTTAGCCGTATCCGCAATTCTTTATCTATGTAATAACACTAGATTCGGTGTTCGTCAGTCGTATTCCAGGAATTCTTTATATATGTCATTATGCTAGACTCGGTATGGAAGAATACTAGATTTGGTATTCGTTGTTTTCACAGTCATTATTTATATATGTAATTACGCTTTTTACTTTGTCGTTGGTCCCATTTCTTTATGGGAAGGTCGAAGAATAAGTCTTTAATAAGCTATTTCTTTTTTTCTGAATGACTGGCGTATGAACCTCCCTCATTCTTGTGCATTAACGTGAGATTATGCATTCGAATAAGGCAAACCTGTGAATGAGAAGGTTTTATGAATCTGGGCCAACTGAACTTCTTGCCTGCGCCGAATCTGCCTGGTAGGCTTTCAATCAATCTCAAAAGAAAAGAAAGCTCTTGTCTGTCGATCTGAGCGTTAAGGCACAGCGGAGTTTCAAAATCTATTTCCATAATCGCGTAAGTAAAAGCATGCTACCGGTTCGTTTCATCTCCCTCCTAGTAGCCCATCCATATTGTTTCTTTGACCAGCCAGGAAGACAAAACAAGTAGGCATGGCATGAACCACCACCCCTTAGTTTACCAACTAGAACTAGACCTGGTAGCTCTTTACTTTGCCTTTGGAGCCATTTGAGAACCCGCATTGGAATTCTTTAAGCCAGGATAGGATTGAATAGCTTTACGGAAGAAACATACCTTTGCTTTACTCTTTCACCCCTCTACCTGAACTTTTAGATCTTTAGCCCTTAGACCTGGAATCATTTAGTGAGTCACCCGTGTTGGTAGAACTTACCTTAGAAGGAAGAAGCCACGGATGATGGGATCCTGGAATCGTTTGATCGTTGGGATAAACATGGGGAATTAACATGGCCATGGGAATTGGTTTGGGGATGCTTCATTAGCAGCCCTTTACACCTTGTACAATCCTTTCACTACCTGCCATAGAACTTAATTTACATGAGTCCCTTATACTTTTAGTTATACTGCCCTAGGAATTTGAATTGAAGAGAAGACCTAAGATACCCTTTACCTTTTAGTACCTCCTATACATCCTTTGTACCCACCTACCTTATAACCTAGAACTGTAGCCCTATACCACACTTCATTTATTTCTCTTAGGGAGGTACAACTATATACCCGGGATTGGATGGCATGAAACAACCTTACCCCCTTATGTGTTTCCTAACTACCTGCCCACCTAGAGACCTAGACGACGTATGCCCCCTTTGTTAGTAGCCCCACCAAACACTCTTACTTCATTAATTGTAGGTACCACTCACTATGCCAGGAGATTCATGGATTGATGTCACTACCCTTCTTCTACTATTAGCAGGACGGAAGAACTTCGCTCCTCATCCTTACCCTTGACTTGATTACTGCCTTTATCCTAGTAAAGGGATAAATCCCCAACAACTCATTGCTGAAGGCCAGGAATAACTGCTGGTTAGGTAGGCATGCTATTAACTACCGAACCTTGCCTTTACAAACTAACCCACCTGAACCACCTAGACACCTTCCTACACCGCATAACCATTTATGGAAACCCTACTAACCTCACCCACCACGCTAAGTTACACGCATACATGCTTTCAGTTCCAGAGGTTGAGGAAGGAGCTGGAGGAGGATTTGAATTCATTCGATGAGGAGGTGTTTTAGCTGGAGGATTAGGATTCTGCCCACCGGGAGTCTTCAACCGAGAGATAGCGCCCGATCGAGACAAAGACCCGAGACAGCCCTTCGAGAATGTATTGCCAAGCCAGCCAGCAAGCAGACTCAGACGGGTAAGATCTAATCTATAAGGGTAAAATTACGTATAATTATCAAATAATTGTGAATCATCATATATAACGTTTCGTGATTATTCCTTCCATCCATTCGAGGCAGGAACCTTTGTTCCGTATACGTAAGCAATGGTTATGTTTTTTCTTTTCTCTTGGGTATGTCATGTTATTTACCGGGGGTAAGGTGATTGAGCGTTTATGTTTTAATGGGTCCTTCTCTTTCATCTGTTGTGAATATGGGTAACTTATGTTTTATCAGTTATGGTGGAACGATGACCCGGAGGGCCGAATACTCGTTCCTCATATGAGGTTTGAGTAGAAGTTGTGGGGTCGAGTAGGAGAGTCTAGTTGGAGGTCGAGGTGTAGCTGCCCCTTCTTCAGCTGAGGGAAGAAGTAAATACACTTCTGAAGATTCAATTGCTTGTGCTGGTCCTCCTTTTGCTGCTGGTGAAACTGCTTAGCCTGGTTCTGCTTATTCAAATGATGCGGGGAATGCAGCTGGTAAGACTGGTTAGAATCCTTTTATTTTGCAGGTCGCAATGCCATTTATCAGCTTATGGAATAAATTCTGCTTTGAATGCCAGTTAAACTGGTTCAACTGGGATTGCTTGTTTTGATGCTGCTTTTGCTTGGAATGATTAACCTGGGAATGCTTTTGGAACTGCTGCCAGGAATTACGCTACTACTGGGAATGATCCCTTGCTGCTTGGGCTGGTTCTGCTTATTAAGCCTCTTATTCAATTGATGTAAATTCAACTGATGATGCTTCTTATTTGAATGACCTTGGTAATGCTGGTTGTACTGCTTTCAAATGCTGGGAATTATTCTGCTTCTGCTCGTTTTAATGAAGCTGGGTATGCTGGTTCAACTGGTGCTGATGGGGCTGAGAATAATGCTTATGCCAGGAATAATTCTGATGCTGGTTCTACTGGTAATGAGGCTGGGAATGATCTTGGTAATGAGGATGCTGGTTCGAATGATGATGGAGATGCTGGGAATTAAACTGGTTCAACTGTTTATGGAGATTATACTGGTTCAATTGGTGCTTCTGGAACTAATTCCGGTTCCGCTGGTTGTAGTGCTGCCGGGTCTACTGATACTGGAAATTCTGTTGGTTCAATTGCTCGTTCAACTGCTGCTTTAACTGCTGATTGTGGGATGCCAGTTGTGATACTGCTTTTACTGGGCCTCCTTGGGCTGCAGCTGGGAATTATGATGATGCTCAACAAACTGGTGTTCCTGGGGCTGGGAATAATGCTTCTATAAATTATCTTGGAACTGAGGCTTATGGAGCTGCTTCTGCTTAAGCTGGAAATAATAATGCCGGTTCCACCCCGAACGAGACCAGCAAAAGCACAACAATGACCAGGATCATACCCAGCAGCACCAGTTGAACCATTCTTATTATTAGTAGTAGCACAACCAGCATAACAACTGGCATCATTTCCATAAGCAGCAGTGGAAGAACCGGCCTTACCCCGGGCAGCCCAAGGAAGAGCAGCATTTGAATAAGCAGTACAACCAGTGGTCTCAGGATCATTTAAAGAAGCATAAGTAGAAGTTGAACCAGCAGGATCAGTTAAAAAAGGGTTATTTTATCATTCCCAGCACCATCAACACCAGTTTAACCAGTTTCATTCAGAGCAGTTTAACCAACATTATCATTAGTTGAATGGGCAGTTGAAAAAGCAGTTCCGGCATCATAATTCCCAGTAGCACAACGACCAGCAGCACACCTTGGCTTAACCTGGTAAGCCAATAAGATACCACACACAATTATTTCTCTACCCATTGGTGTACCTAAACCTAACTACTTACTACGTTGGCTGCTGTTTTGTAGCTGTATCCGCTCAATTGAATAGGGAGCCTTACCAGCATCACCAGTTATCGAGGCATTGAAAGTATTATTTCCAGCATCATTTACAGCATCAGTTGAACCTTCCCGTAACAACGAGATCCCCATCAACACCAGTTAAATAATCAACAGAATTCCCATCTGCATTAGAACAAATAGCATTCCCAGGATCAGTTCCAGGATCATTCCAAGAAGCATAAGTTGTTGAACCAGTTGAAGGAGCAGCATTCCCAGTATAAGTTGAAGCATCATTATTCCTGCCTACCCCCTCCTTATTTTTGCTTTAGTTTATAAGGCAGTTCTGACGATCCCACCCACGGGTGTTCCTTCCTTTTGGTTGGTGTTGTGTTGATTAGGACAATTACAACGACCCCTCAAATGAGTCCAGGTTATAACGTATATATGCATTCTCATATTAGACCTTCACCGAACCCCTGCCTCTTACCCGTATGTCACCACCACACTTGGACATCCTTCTATGAT
>Ga0233342_1000314_pt1 | contig 14039 bp, 8 predicted proteins | sample GEONDECOMP273_FD_180706 | JGI IMG/M metagenome (GOLD analysis project Ga0233342, IMG submission 180706) | Leaf litter microbial communities from Shasta-Trinity National Forest, California, United States - GEON-DECOMP-273 | ecosystem: Environmental > Terrestrial > Plant litter > Unclassified...
TGTGAAGAGTTGGCTTTTTTGGTAAAGTAAATCCTTCGACAATGCTGCTATATGTAATTATGCTTGCCTTATTCCTTTCGACGAAGTGTTGTTTCACGAGCGTGAAAGTGATTCACAACACGTACCTCGTACCTCACCTTTAATGTATGTCCATTTGGGTTCTACTCCTCACCCCCTCACCCCCTGAAGGTATAAGTCACTTGCATTATATATGCAATTATCCATTTTATTATCAATCAATCGTTGCTCTTCTTTCTTGTTGATCTGAGCGTTAAGCCGCGTTATTATTGGTTCGATCAGTAGGTGTCGAGGAGGTAGAATCAAGTGGGTCTAGAGATAAGCGCTATAAGTCAGTTCTAACCCGATTAAATGAACACGAAGGTTAATTATAATATATAACCAAGCTGTTGTAAACCTAGCTCCTCCTCTCTAGATCCACCTTTGCAGACACCACTTATGTCAAGTGATCCCGCAGCTAAAGAAAAAGCATATAAGAAACCTTTTATAAATAGGTGCACCTAAACTATCCGTTCGTTGGCTGTTGTCCATCCGCTCGAACACCTAACCTCACAACTACGGAGGCTGTTCGTCTGGCAGAATGCCCACTTAGAACGCCCATTTTTGGAGGAAGCAATAATGCCCCCTTTGGAGGGAAGAAACCGGGCTGTTCGTCCGCCAGACTGCCTGCTTTGGGAGGTAAAAACATACAAGTACTCTTGGGGCTATGTATTAGCAATGATAACTGAATCCTAGGGAAACTTTTACTCTTGGATTGACTACAGGCATTGACTCCTGGGATCAACTGATTGAGTAGCTGCACTGAGTAGAGCTTAATGCACTGGCAGGAGCATCATTCATGCACCGACGGGCCAGAGGTTTTCATCATGCTGCACTGTGACTATAGCTTCTTTCTGTACTTAGTAGAGTTGTAACTGCACTAGATTAGAGCTTCATGCTATGAGACTGGCTATGATTGGCGCTTACCTTCAAGCAATGACTAGCATAGACACAATATAATAAGTTAATTGTTAGTTCCAGAAAAGCTAGTTGAACCAGGCTTAGCAGCAAGCTAAAGTTAATAAAGTAAGTTGAATATGACTTAGTATTATAACTTTAATACATAGTGTCCATGTGTCATAAGTGCTATATTTCCATTGCTTGTAAGCTGTGTTTTACTTAGTAAATCACACTGGCTAGCTTGTTCGCTGGGAGCCCTGGGATAAAGAAAGGAAGGGACTAATTTATTTTTCAAATAATGGAAACAATGGATCTATTTCTATCTCTACCGAGATATACCGATACGAGATAAAGATATAGATCTCTCTAGCTCTACAGAGGGAGGGGTGCACATCACACAATAAACGTTAAATCCCCATATCCTGTTCAATCCATATGGGACTACAAATATATAACAGTAAAACCTTATACGAATTTATGGTTTTTATCTAGATACACCTTGTTTTTATTGAGTCGGATGACATATCCCCAATTCAGGGCAATAAAAATGTCCATGGACCTAAGACTAAGCAAGTGTCCAGAACTCTCTATGGCATGGCCATTAGAGCTTAACCACTCGTATAGCTGCTAACGTTGTACGTTGGATAAGCTTTAATGGATTCTACTCATTTTGTCTAATAAGTTTGATCGGGTCGTAGTCTGTTGTGTCTGTAGAGTAAGGAATTGCACTTGCTTTATACTACTTTCTTGTCGTCTTAACTGTTCTTAACTGTAGGTTCCATGGACAACACTAGCCAGATACTATACTATTAGCCGTAGTAAGTTCAATTTATCCCATCCCCTGTAGTGTTTTAAAACTACGTCGTTGTTTCCGTAAGCTCTACTACTTTTTAAATCCATCCAACTACTAATCTTAGAAGTAGTATAAGTCCCATGGCACTTAATAGGGGACTATATTAGTCCATAATGCATTGCATTAAGTTCCATTGCCATTTAATGATAAGTTGATCTATTTTCCCCTTCATTATTGAGCCTTACATACTTGGTTACATATGGAGAGAACATTTATTTAGCCATGCAGCCATCGGAGGGTCTCCACCAAGGAGGGTCTCCCACCAGAGGTTAAACGTCCTCCCCCTCGTACCTCATCTTCGCCCTCGACCACTTTAAGCAAAAGTAATTTCCCAGGGCTAGCCAATAGGAATGAGATCCCACCCCAAGTTTCCAACAAATGGAGACTGCGGGAATGAGGTAACGCACCGGGAAGAAGGTACCGCACAAAACTACTCTGCTCGTCGGTACCCCTTCTAAATCCCACGAACAGTTGACCTTTTCCATTCAAGGGGCAGGATGAAGTGTCGATAGAGGCTTGACCAACCTCGCATCTCTACGTTTCACTTTCATTAGGTAGTTATTAGTGCGGACTACACTACTCTACAGACTACAGCTAATAGTTGAGTGCCAGTAGGTATGGCTACTCTATTAATAATTATAGGCTATTAGGCTAGTTTCCGTGGAGAACTTACTCTACCAAAAAGGCAAGTACAATATAAATCTAATTTGGAAAGAATCCTCCGTTACCAGTTAGTTGTTGGAGACGTGATCCGTAGATCCGCGTATATCCCCTGTGCCCTAGAGGTGGTTGGGTAGTCTGTGCGTTACCAGTTTTATGTGAACAGGATGGAGCTACACGTTGGGAACCTAAGCCGGGAACTCTAATCTGCCCTGTCATATAGCTTGCTTTGGAAACTACTGGAGAGATAGAAAAGATAGATATTTATTTCTTGCCAATAGTTATTTGTCATAGTTCCTATTCTATTTATATAGGGATGGGAGTTGCCAGCACGCCTTGGCCTTTGGACACGGCATAGAATAGTGCCGATTCCCCTCCCAATCTCTTAAGTGTGGCATGTAGTTCCTGAGAGCGTAGATATCATAACTGAGCTGTGAAAACTAACTTCCTCCATTAATTGAGTAGGGCTGGGGTTATTCCCTAAAAGCAAGAGGGGCAATGTGTGTGGTTCCGTGGTTGGATTCAGGAAGAACCAATGCTTACGCTGGGCTTCCTTTTGCGGGGATGCGGGGCTACTCCTTATTCAATTGATGTCGGTTCAACTGGTTATGCCGGAAATTATGATACTGCTGCTCTTGAGAATGCAGCTGGTTCAATTGGTGTTGTTGCTATTGTTGGTTAAACTAATTATGCTTGGGCTGGTTCTGCTTATTCAAATGATCCAAATGCTTCTGCTTTGAATGTCGGTTCAACTGATCTTGGAACTGCTACGGGTAATGGTTAGAATAATGAGGTCTGGTGTTTAGGTGAGGATGGATTGGAATGAATTTAAGATTATAGCCTCTCTATACGTGATATTCTATACGTAATAATGGATTAGATCATATTTCGCAACTTTTGATCAAATGTGATGCCGCTGCTGGGCCATTCTCCTACCTATTTACTGGTTGTGCCGGTTTTGCTGGGAATTATCCTGGAAATGCTGGTTATAGTGCTGCTGGCCGGTTTCCGTGACCTGAGGTTCTGTATGCGAAGGTGTACCGGGATATATAGAGATAAAAACCCTAGCGGGAAGGACCCTATCGGAAAAGAAAGGCACGGAACACAGTTACTACTGAGCTGAACTAAGCACCTGTATGAGACAGGACAGCAGGAATCACAACAGCACTACCAGCATAGACGTTAATCTATAATCCTACCTAATCCTACCTTGGACAATCCTAATATAAGCCTAAAAACATGTTCATAAAAGGCATGGTTCAGGCATAATCAAATCACTTTTTGTGGCCCGAACATGGGGTTTCGGACCCCCTCAAAATTCCTTTTTATTAAACACAAAAGTAAATAGAAGTTAAATATCTAATCCGTAGTGGAGTATGGAACCCAGTCAACAAGTAAGCAACAAGTATCCCGCCCAGTTGATCGCAGCGAAGCCGCTTCCGCCTTTTTTGTTTATATCGCATCCGCTCCTTTCATGATTTACAGTTTTCTTATCACAACTTCAACACCAACCAATTTGTTTAACTTGGCAGTTAGCTCAGCTTAAATCTGTTAATTTCATTCTTATCTCGATCTTCCGCTCATAGAACATCTGTATTTCATGTATTAGATAGAATTGGAATTGTGCAATATACTTAGTTAAAAACTAGTACCAGAGAACTAGTAATGGAATGAAAGTGAGAGTTAAGCTAATACCTCATTACAATGGGGTTGTCACATCTTACTACTAGAAGCCATATAAGAAAGAGATAGAATCCATATTTACTATTTGTGGATGTGGCAGTCGGCAGAGAAGTTGCCTGCCTGTTGCTGGTACGCCTCTATCGGAAGATTGGGCAGTTGTCCGCCCGTGGAGCACCTCTTTGGTAATCTGGTGTCCATCGGTGGGATCGCCTATCTTGGAAGATAGAGTGTTTAGGTGTAGTTGTTGGTCGTTGGTGTCATGGAGTTGCAGGTCTGGCTGCTATGGCAATATCTCCAGATTAGTTATCCTGACGAGGAGGTCTCTTGGTTAATCCTTCCATCCGTTGACCCGCCTCATCTCACACTACGTTGGCTGTTTGTCCGTCGCCACCTTCTTTTTCAAGACTGCCCACCCACTCTGTAGGTAGGAAAATCCATATTGCTTACTTTTGAATGCCCACTTAAGAAGAAGGACCCAATGGTCTCAGCTTAATGAATGGCCTCCGCCACGGGATATAGATATGCTACTGTAGACTCTGCTACTGATGATAGGACTGCTACTGGCTTAGATGTTTCAGTTCGCTAAATGTTGAAAGTCCAAGGGATTTATTGCTTGCTCGACGCTAGGAGATCGAGATACGAACCCCAAACAGCCAGCGTTCACTGGCTTCCCTTAGAGCTCTTGGATTTACCGCCTTCCAGACAGCAGCGTTCACAGACCTGCAATCACACTTGCTTATATATGTGCCGGGTACCCCTATGACCTGTTCCCGCCGAGCCTTGCCGATACGATGATTCACTCAGAACTGCTGAGACCTACCTGCCTTAATGCCTTAATGCCTGCTACCCACCTTAAGACCTAGACCTATTATACCTATACTTGTTCTCCCTATACCACTTGCTTCATTAATTGCTTTGTTGGAACTGCTATAGACACCTTCTCTTTCCGGACGGGATCAACCAACCTTTCCCTTACTTGATTACTCCCGTTACACACAACCACAAGACCTAGACCTGTTAGCTCTAGACCACTTCTTGAATGAATCGCTTAGTAGAGACTGCTATTATTTTATATTATCAGGACCGGATGGATAAACCTTACCCCTTTACTTACTACTGCCTTCAACCTAGTCGATGGAGTGCCGCCCAACAACACTTGCTTCAGCTAGTAAGATGAGGGTAAGCACTAGTATATTAAACCCCTACCTTCCCTCCAAACTACCTATACACCTGAATACTTCTACTTGTCAGCTCCTAGACCACTTGATGAATAAATGCTTAGTGGCTACTGCACTATTGCTATTTAGACTCCGCCTACCTATCTTATATTTTACCACCTTAAGAATTAGACCTGTTAGCTTTAGAACACTTAAATAATTCACGCTTAGTGGGTACCATTTAATCTTCTCTTATCAGAACCGGATCAACCAACCTTCCAACTACCCACCTGAACAACCTTGTACCGTGGGACAGAATATGAACCTGCTGCAATAAGAGAATAAACTTTTTGGAGTTCTTTATTCACCGCCCATACTACTAACTACTGTTTCGCGCGGGGGTCAGACCTTACCGCAACTACCAGCTAATAAATCGGGTGGGTTGAGGGAAGTAAGACCTTACCGCTAAGCCTTTTGAATGAGCAGACGGTGGGTGGGTGCCAAGGAAAGATGGATGCAGCTTACCTTACGAACTACGACGCTGCCTTCTTATCGCCCTTCGCAACACCGCTTACTGCCTTACTTATTACTGCTTACTCCAAACACACTTACAGTTACTGTGCATGGGGGGAAGTAAATAACATACCCCAGTCTTATGCGGGGAACCCCTTCCTTGTGTTGAATGGTAAAACAGGTGGGATAGATGCACATAAGTAAAGGTAAATAGGCATAGTAAAGGGGGTTAGGTACGAACCCGCTCGACCGACAGGGAGAGGGCCTTGAAATAAGTACGAGGAAATGACCCAGAGGACTACATATTCGTACCTCATATGTGGGTTGACCTTTCCCATTTGAGGTGGTATCCCCCCCCCTTAGTAATGAATTTGCTATTATTATTGAGCATATAAATTTAGCCATGCAGCCGTAGGGCGGTGGTCTACAATAGAGTCGCATTGCAGGTTATTCCCAGTGGTTTATAAACATAGATCATTGCCAACTAAGTAGTAAGTCAGTTATTGTCTAGGAGGTCCATCGCTACTAGCTGGTAAGCAAATAGCCTGTATCATCATCCACATTGTCAGAGAGTCCTTGTAATACAGCAGCTGCCAGTCATATATTCATATATTTTCCCAGAATACATATTATATTTAAGTTATAATGTGCCCATTAATTTAATAGGTGATCCTATCACCCATTCTCTCAATACACCACGTGAATCGAATTTCAATCCATGTTTGGTTTGGTTGGGACAGATTTCGAAACCATTTCATTTGGCTTTTTGCCATAGTCACAACTTAATTTGGATGGGTTCAAGGAATTTACCACGGGCACAGAAGTGTATTATTTTATTTATGGAGCATACCATTTTTGGAAGTTTATACAAAATTTCCATATTTGTTGGACCACGTGGTGAGCATTACCTATCGTTTGGAGACATCCACTTTGCTTTATTAATTTACTACTTATCGGAAGGAAGGCTAGGTGAACAGAGAAAGGAGAACTCGAGACCCCACCTTTTGCTACTCAAATTCCCAGGTTCAATTGTTAAGTTAAATGAATCTATGAAAAGCATTCGTGACGCTACCTTTCATTAGGTAATTTCCCACTTCTTTCATCGTCCTTTTCCCTTCTTATCTATTACCGCCTAACCACGGGGCCCCAAGAGGTACAGTATACAGTTGTTGTTGTAAAGCCGAACATGCAAGAAATCTTGTCTCAGTCAAATTGCGTAAGTAATCAGTCAAATTGCGTAAGTAATAAGAAGGGGTCAGAAAGGTAAGCTCAATCCTTCCCAATAGCAAGCATAGCCTTTCATGCCATAGCCTTCCTCCAGCCGTTACCGCCTTTTACTATACCGCTGAATCCACGCACGCCTGGGACGAAGAGAACTAGTAGGTATGGAATGAATAGTACATAGTTTCCCTTCGTTGGGTTCCAAATCCATATGCAGAGCTATCAGTCCCATAAGCACATGAAAAAAAAGATCTACGTCAACAGAGGTACCGAAGGCAGCGGAGCCATTTTCATTTATCATAGATATACATTCACCCCACTCAGTTCCAACACCATTTTGTTCAGAATCTCTATCCGGTTCGATAGCTTGTTCCGACATCTGCTAGTGTTCCAATCAAATATGTTCCGACATTCATTGTTGTTCCTACAAGTGGTGTGCATCTCTATTAAGGCCCTATTGTATTTTAAAGTGTTCCTTTCCTAGAAGAGAAGTTCCGATATCTACTATTCTTCTCGGTCTATATGTCTATAATTATAGGGCGACCCCTTACCTTTCCCATATCGTTTTTATCCCTGCCCGGACCAGATCAAACCGGATCAAACTAGATTGAGACCCCGTCCTTCCTTGGACCCCGGTAAAGTTGATGGGGGACGCTCTCGATCGGGCTGTACCCCCCTCTCCCTGCTATGGATATTCTGAAATTCCTGGAGCAAAGTGTCCTTCATGATGGATCCCAAAGAGCTGTGCGCTGTCTCAGGGTGCTGCTCACCGGATGACGTAAATAAATTTGCTTTGCGGGAGATCTGGTCGTATCGGGCGAGACAAATTGCGTCTCTCCGAATCTGTCGTCTGAGACCAATAATAATCGAAGGTTCAGATGGCAAGACGACCATCTTCTTTGAAAGGAAAATGCCAGCGCGTCTAGATTACAGCGGTACCCTTTAGTTGGTAACCTGACGAGAACCTCGGTCTCATTAATTTGCGCCAACAACTTTCTACTTAGCTACAGCAAAGCTATGATTGCATTATATATGTCATAGCTGCCCTTATTAGGTGTTTCCGCTCTACTACTTGCTTTATTGCCTGCCGTCCAACTACTACCTTATAGTCATTAGTCCATGGCAGCAAGGACCTATCTTAGTCTATGCATTCATTAATAATTCCATTCCATGAGGTTTATCTAAGCCGGGATGCCGTCATTAAGACATTGTATATTTTGTTTTGTCACTATATTACGTTGCATATCTACGTTTTAACAGTGGAGCAAAGGCGGTGAATCAATCGGGAAGGAGGCAGGTTCACTCGTAGGGAGGGAGGCTATAGTGTAAAGTGCACCAACCTTACAACACTTATCCATGCATGAGTGCAACAGACCGATCTATTGAGAAGCTGTTCAACCTCTTTCAACTTGCTATAGGGTAGCCTCTTTTCCCTCAACTAGTTATAATTAGCTGTAGTAAACTCTCCCACCCGTTGAAATGATACTTATTGCTGTAGTTAACAAAATTAGTATGCATTAGTTCTAATTAGTGCAACAACTTGTAGTTCAACCTGGCTCCGTTAGTGGCAATAAAAAGAGAAATAAGCTTTGCTTTATTGGAACAGTTTTATTTAGTACAACTAGTTGCATTAGCCTTTAGTTGCGCATTAGCCCTTGGCCTTACCTACCACCTCTTGTGATTCTTTCTTATAATGACTCTAGTTCATGATGTTTATCTTTCTTTGCCGGGATGCCTTCATTCCCTGGTGTTACTCCAAGTGTTTACATAGTTGGGTGACGACACAGGGAGGTGCATGGAAATTATTGTTCATCAACTATAACCTTTCAGAATGCAGAATGTCTCTTATAGTCAGGCAGTGCTAGAACTCTTCTTCTCAGTGCCAGAAAGACAGAAGAAGCTCTAGTCAGACTCTGGATCCTTGGCTACTCAACTGCGCTTGGAGACTACTCGGCTTTGATCCGGGGCTACTCAACTGTGGCTGCTTGGCTAATCGACTTGGCTTGGATACCGGGATTGGCTTACCTGGGCTCCTGGGATACTAGGCTAATGGGTTGGGATCATCAGCTGGGATCATCGGTTGGGATACTTGGCTTGGCTACTCGGACTGGGCTACTCAGCTGATCAAATCGATTGGCTACTTGACTATCCCTTCCCTCTATTACCCATCCAACCATGTCTCTCAGTTCCGGCTGGCTATTGATTATCATACTATCCGGGGCGGTTAAACGATCTAAGCTAAAGGGAAAACCTATCCTCTATCTTGACTTGACTACTTGACCATCCAGCTAGCCAGCCATGCCTCTGTCTCTGAAGTTAAGTTCCGGCTGTTTAGAATCAAGATTTATCTGGGGCAGTTAAACAATGATATAAGCTAAAGATCAACTCTCTTGGTACCCATCCATCCCCGAAGAAGTATGCTACAACTACTAATACTGATACTGATACTGATCTTCCTAGTATCATTCTGGGGTTGGTAAGTTCCTTCATCGTCCTAGCCTAGGATTCCCAACAGTAATAAGTAACTCAGTGTAAGTTCGTGGATTAAAGAAGCACTAACTTCTCCTTCCTTGCCTTGCTCGGTTGGGTCGTGCAACAAAGTAAATAAGGTAAGTGTTATTATTATATATGTCATAACAGTTATTATGTTCAAATCCTAAAGAAGGCCTATTCTCTAAAGTCCAACCCGAAATGAAATCTAAAATAGAAAGTATTTCAAAATAGCATATGTAAAGACCCGCCCGATCTAGAAAGGCTTATCTCTCAATTTCCAGATGAAAAGTGACTGAGGGACACCGAGGTTATGGGTAAGGACGGGGTCTCAATCCTATTGGGGCAGGTACCGGGGTTGGTCGGGTGGTCCGGTAGATCCGAAAAGCTTCTGATACGCTGTTTTTATTATATATAACTTATAGTTGGCATGGGTTTTATAAATATTTACCAAACCGGGTCTCGAACGTGCGTTTTTATTGAGGCAAGTCGATTCATGAGAGTATTTAAGGGTATTTCCCTTCCATCCAATCAGGCCAGGAGGTACATGCAGCATAACAAGGCGGGTGAGGTGCACAGCAAAAGTAAATGGGGTACCCAGCAAGTTTGGTCGGGGGTATAATCCTGTTGGGTGGCTCAAGGCACGGAGTGTTCCGATCAATTAAAAAAAGCTTCTCATATGCATTTTTTATTATATGAAACCAGCTCTCAATAAACCAATTTTCCATCTTGTTATTACTATAGTACACCGATAAAAGCACTTGAAGAGATCACTCTATAGTACCTGGGTATTCAGGTAGTATGGCTAAGGGCACGGTCGAGCCTCCTTAGTTAGTGCCCTGATATATTGGGCCGAGTACTACTGTTGGACCCTGCACGTATATCAGAGAGCTATAGCACCTGACACTCCCAGGACCCTGTAAACTCTAGCCCCTGCGGCACAGGGCACGAAATCCCTACATAAAGTGGAATATTCATAATTTTGTCATTCCGAAAACACAGTAATAATCAACCGGAATTAATACTCCCACAGGAGTAGTACTCCAAAATAACAAAAAGAAAGTATGGGTCCTGACAACACCCTTATAGGAGACCTATATAAAAAGCCTCCTTGTGCAGCGCTGATCGCAGTGGTACCACTTTCCAGTAACCTTTTTGGCGGACCCCAGGACACTTATGGTCGACACCAGGTCCACAGCCATGACAGCCACGGTAAACAAGCTGGACAACAAGATATACAGGCTTTAACTGAAGCTCGAAACCAGCCACTCAATTCAGTCAACTTGACGCTAAGTTTTAGTCATTCCAAAATCTAAGTTGGATAATTTAATAACCAACTTGGTCCCATGATTAAAGCCAAGGGGATTCAGCTGGACTCACCAGAGCAACCATAGGGGGTTTAATCCTCCAATGATGGAGGGTATCGCAATGGTTCACACCGCCCTAAAACTCAAAAAACATGTGGCACCTATATCCCAAAGTAGATATGAATAAGTTTGATGGTTCTGACCCCACTGGTTGGGTTACCCAGATAAAAAACTACTTCGCCTTCCCTGGCATTACTAATGATATGATGAAACTCAGAGTGGGGGTCTTATACTTGGATCAGGAGCAATGAGCGATGGCAATGGTGGAAATATAAAAAAAGCCTATTCAAGCTACATTGCCTGGAGTAAAGCCATCTATATCTATGCTCGTTCTGATAGAAACACTCACTACTTGGGCAGGCTAACCAAGTTACGCCAAACAGGTACAGTAATCGACCGCTGCCTTCGAGCAATTGGCCATCGGCGCAGAGAGAGGGTTTTACCGATTCTTTGTAGAAGGAATTATTGGTGGTCTCAAGGAAGATATTAGAGCACAAGTCCTGATGCAGTGCCCAGCTACTTGGTTGGAGGCCACTTAGCGAGCTCAAGAAGCTTAGACAGTAATTAATGCGCGGGCCAACCCTCTTTCATTCCCCGCATTCGCCCCTCCACAACCCCTACTACAACCTCCTCATCTTTTCATCCCCTGAAAAGTCCACAGGGTGTCCCCAGCAGAAATGGCAGAACGCCAACGAATCAAACTTTGCTATAATTGTGATGATAGGTACGTTCCAGGCCATAAATGTAATAAACATAACTTCTTTCAGATAGATGTGTCCTCCCACACCCAGTTGGAAGACATACCAGAGGAAGACACTCCTGCACCTAAAGACGCAGAAACCACCCTTCCTCCCTAAGTAACATCCTATAAGGGCAAGTGAAAGGGTAATGGGTAATGCCGATGCGTACTGTGTATTTATTCTTGGGTGATTTACCTGTTGGTTTTTGAAATAAAGACAAAGGAAAAGAGGCTTCCGTAATTGGAGAAGGAAACAACGCGGGAATAATTTAGGCAATGATGGTGCTAACCAAAAGAGAGAGTCCACAATAAATTTAGCGCACCTAATAAAGGTGGGGAGCTAGGGGAAATGGTCCCAAGAATAGAAGGAATAAGAGGTTCCCTTGCCAAAAAGGATCCAACACATAATCAATGCCCAACTTCGTAATGAAGTTGCTCCCTTGTAGGATATTAAGGTAAGTCAATAATATCTTATTGTTTTACTTAGAAATGAAGTTACTTTTATGCGGCAGAATAAATTCAATCTTTAGGAATAGGTTGTTTCAATGCAAGAAGCTAGTATATGGCTTCTCATCATTAGGTCAATTTATTGCAATATTTTGTTCCCAACTTCGTTTTTTAGAGTATGTGTGGACCCCACTTCTAAAACACCCCTGTTGGAGCACTCACTTGGTTGTTTTTAGGTGGACTTTGTGATCCCACATTGGTGGTTGTTAGGGGTACTAGCACAACCCCCTCCAATGTGTGTGAGGCTTTCGCTCATTTGTAAGGACAAAGATGTTATCATAAAGACATGAAGATACAATAAATACTCTTCACAAAACAGTAATGTCAAAAAATTGAGCTCTGATGCTAGGGTTTATGATGGTGATTTCATATTGTGCAAATATCTGGCTGGGGTTTTAAGGCTGCCTGCGGTTATTGCCCACTCTGTGGCATTTCCTATTTTTGGGTAGCACGGAGTTCGCACAAGCTAGAGGCTACGGCCTTTCATGCTTGTCATAAAGCCGGGGTAATTAAAATGGCCGGCCATTCTAACGCCTGATAACGATATTTTGGCAATAACGCAAGGAAATAGCGTGCTTAAGATGCTTAAAAGGATCCATTTGAATAATTTTTTTGAGCCTGAGGTGAGGTCCCATCCCTTCGAAGGTTTAAAGTGGTGGTGCGTAAGCGCGCTCAAATAGCCATCAGTTTCTCTTGGCACTCGCCGAGGCATTTGACTGCATTACAACCTAGTAACAAAGTTTGCTTTAGTTACGATGCACCTGGAGAACGAGTCCATCTTAGACAAAAAGCTGGCTTTACAATATCTAAGCTAGATAAGGATTATACCTCACCATTGGCCCTATTGCCTCCCATAATCTTTGTTGTTTTCTTCGCGTCCTCGTGACCTCCTTGTTTATTTCCTGCTTTAGTGGTCCTGCGGCCCTTTCCTGTCCTCCTATCTCTAAAGCCGGAAAACAATCAACGTATGAAAATATGAACACGCACAAGTGAGCGTTATTAAAACCACACAGTTAAAATAAAGAAATACCCAGATTCAACCCAATAAAAAGAAGGCCAACCAGGCTATCTTCTCTAGGGACGGGAACCAGTACAGATAAGGATTCTGGTGCGTATAGATGATCTGGGAAAAGAAGATAAATGAGCTCCGTCTGTAAGGTCAGATATGCTCAGCATCGTATTAGGTGGGGGTCGGCGGCTGCTTGTAAACCAGCAACTATATTAATCTCAATTCGTGATTCCTGGGGGGAGGGGGTATAATTGAAAGGGGAGTTATCTAATGCTCTGATCCATGACTTTTCGCGACTACCAAATACCCTTTCAATCCATTTTGGGCTTTCTCCTTTTCTTCAAATTGGTGGAAAGCCATTTTCAGTACGGGACCATTTGTTCTTCCCCTCAAACTGCTAGCTAGAAGGTCAGGTCTAAGATTAACCAGTCGATAAGAGACAATGAATTACTAACTGATGCGCGCATCCAGAAACAAATTATTCCACAAGTCTTAGGGCCAACCACTGAAGTATGTCTAGTTTTCCCCGATAAAGCTGTTGTTTCGTATACCTCAACGGAAAGAACCTCTGACGTACCCAGATAAAAAGGTCCTCATAGACCCATGAATTAAGGCCTCCCGCAAGATCTGAAGAAATTATACTGTTGGCGAAGGCCCTCGAAAGATACTCAATATGAGAGATGCCCCAGAACAAGATAACCTTTCACCTAAAAGCCTGTATATCAGAACATATAGCATTGATCCCCCCGCGGGAGGAGATCAAGAAGGATCCCGGCTGCTACCCCACCCTTTAACTCAACAATTTCCCTTCCTGCACACGCAACCTTTGCACTATTGAATTTATCATCGAGGTAAGGTCGGTCCAATAGGTCCTGCCCTTTAG
>Ga0233342_1000315_pt1 | contig 14034 bp, 11 predicted proteins | sample GEONDECOMP273_FD_180706 | JGI IMG/M metagenome (GOLD analysis project Ga0233342, IMG submission 180706) | Leaf litter microbial communities from Shasta-Trinity National Forest, California, United States - GEON-DECOMP-273 | ecosystem: Environmental > Terrestrial > Plant litter > Unclassified...
AACCTGAAAAAAAAAGGGGAGGTACTACTGTCAGTGGCCCCATCCAAGAACAAGTTGATGAGCTTATTCTATACTTGGAGTTGGTAGATATAGGCCCCTCCAATGGAAAATACACTTGGACCAACAAAAGGATAGGCCCGAGGCATATAGCCGCCATACTGGATAGATTCCTAGTCTAGGAATCCTTCCTGTTGCTAGGACTAAACCCTTCATCTAGAATCCTAACTTTTGGAGGCTCGGATCATAAGCCAATATTCTTAGAGATATAAAAAGGAATCAAACCTGGGTCTTATCCCCTTCCACTTCAGCTCTCTTTGGACCTCCCAAAAGGATTTCTTGGAAGTAGTCAATGATGCGTGGTCATACCCGGTTACCGGCTCGACATTTTACATATGGGAGGAAAAGTTCCGCAGAGTTAAAAAGGGCCTCAAAAGCTGGGTCAAATCCATTCCCACCCCAGCTCAACAAAGGCAGGATGCCCAAAACTAGCTGGAAGACCATCAAGAGATTCTGGAATTTGCTCCTATTACCAAAGAGATGATTGACAAAGAAGTATCCCTTCTTCAGTCCTTGCACTCAACCTCTCGTTAAGAAGAAGAATTTTGGAGGCAAAAATCTCAAAGCTTATGGCTCAAAGTGGGAGATCGAAATACAACTTATTTCCAAAAGCATGCCGAAGCCAGGAAACAATTCAAAGTAGTCCAAGAGATTCAGGATCAAGGACACGTGATCACTAGGTTTGACAAAATTAAAGAAGAGGCAACCAAACATTTTAGCTCCATCTATATTGAGGATTGTACAACTCATCCCCGAGAGATTTCTGACTCCATGGATCTAGTTCCCACCTTATTGCAACGAACAGATAATATCAACCTGTGCAAACCCATAATGTTGGAAGAACTAAAGGCAGTGGTAGAGGATATGGAGGAGGATAAAGCTCTAGGCCTAGACGGTTTTAGCGCAAGGTTTATAACCTCTTGCTGGGACATCATCCACAAAGACCTTTTCAAAATGGTGCTGAAATCACAAAATTGTAACAAGATCAGAGGGAGTACCAACTCTGCCTTCCTAGCCCTCAATCCAAAGGAAAAAGATGCGACCACCTTTGACAGATTTCGACCCATTTCTTTATGCAATATTGGTTACAAAATCATCACCAAAATAATGGCCATTCGGATAAAAGGCATTCTCCATAAAATCATTCCAGTAAACCAAGGAGCATTCATTGAAGGACGAAAAATATGGGACAACATCATCTTGGTTCAGGAGGCAATCCATTCATGTCTTTGAAATCCTGTACGCGGTATGGTGGTAAAAATTGATATAGCTGACGCATTTGACAGAGTTAGGCATGCCTTTCTTCTCCATGTCATGAGGAAATTTGGCTTCAACCCTGCCTTCATTCGGTGGGTTAAAGACTACATTAGCGAACCTTGGATAGCTCCACTCATCAATGGACGAGTGGCGGGTGTTTTTAAAACCTCTAGAGGTCTGTGCCAAAGATGCCCCATCTCCTATACGCGCTGATTCAAGCAGTAGTGCTAAGCTTCCAGTTAGATCGAGCAAGGGAAGACCAGGAACTCATAGGTGTAAGAATGGCCCAAGGATTTAAGAACATAAACCATGCCTAGTTCGTTGATGACACCGTCCTTATGGGAGGCACAAGTACTAATTTAGCTAGGCGGTTTAAAGCAACGCTTGACTCTTACTACAAGGTCTCAGGCAACTTCCTAAATTAGAGGAAAAGTCAGATCTATAGTTGGAACATCAACCCGAGAGAAATGATTGATATATCTCGAATCCTTGGGATCGAGGGGACCACCCTTTGAGATTCATTTTTAAGTATCTTGGTGTTCCTATCTTTAGAGTCTCCCCAAAATCAAATGCCTGGAGTCTGTTGCTGGAAAGATTCAAGAAGAGAATCCTCACATGGAGGGTGGTCTGGTTCAACTTGGAAGGAAAAGTGACTCTCATCAAATCAGTTCTGTGCAACCTTCTTATTAATCAATGCTCCCTCCTATTAGCCCCCACTAAAACCCTGTCTTTGTTCGACAACCTGCTCCTTAATTTCTTTTGGCAAGGTGGGAAAAGTGGCAAGGGGAAAAAAAGTTTGCTCTCGTCTGTTGGAAAAAAGATAAAAAATTCCACTTAGGAGGGAGGGCTTTAGATCTGGGACTTAAAATACCAAAATTTAGCGTTGGGAGCCAAGCTCCTTTGGAACATAGTTTCCGATAAGAAATCCTAGAGTAGTAAAGTCCTCAGAATAAAGTACTTCTCAGGTTCCCATCTGTGTTGTATGGATAACGAACCCAAGGTCAGGAAAGGCTCTCCTATATTCTCCTTATGCAACAAATCTCTCCCAAAGTTTAGAGCCGAATTAATTGGATTCTAGGAAATGGGAAGCATATCAATATTTGGAAGGACCCCATCATGGGGAGCCCCTCCTTATCTACAGCACCAAGACTTCAAAACTTACGAAATTGGATGGAAGGCCAAGGCCTGGAAACTCTCTGGGCCATTTCTTCTTGGAGCCCCGTTCACCCTTACTCCTAGTAGAAATGGAATATCCCTGACTGACCATTCCACCTGTTAGAGGAAAAAGTCGTGTTTGTCTTCCTTCTGCAGGGCTCAACATCATTATCAAAAGTCTGAAAAGATAAAAATAGGTTGGGGAGTAAATTCAAGCTCGTACACTACAGCTCAAGGCTACCATCTCTTCTCTGTTATTCCAAATGTCCGTGATATGTTTGTCTGGACCCTGGCTCATGGGAGTGTCCTCATAGGTGATAATCTAGAAAAACGAGGCTTCGTCGGTCCTTTCCAATACCCCCTATGCTGAGAAAGCAAAGAAACCGCAATGCACTTGTTCTTAAATTTCCCCTTCGCGGTGGAAATCTGGGACTGGATAACAACCCCGTTGTTTGCAATCATAGACCTTCCTGATTCCATCCTCTCGCTCTTCAGCTCCTGGGACTCTCCAGTAAAAACCTAGACTCAATTTCAGTTGGTTGACTCTTCCCAAATTTATAATCTGGAAAATATGGTTGGAAAGGAACCAACACATTTTTAAAGGAATTGCACAAAGCACTACCCAAAAACAAGATCCCTTTAAACCCAGAAGAATCAGACTGGTTATAATCCTTCATACTTTGTGAAGCCATCCCAAACGCAGTCATTCGATGGCATGAAATCTGAGAGTTAAGGATGGATTCGACTCCGTTTGACATCTGGAGGAAGGAGAGGAGACTCTTCAAATTGTTTTTCAATGGAGCGTCGAAAGATAACCCAGGGGCGGCAGGAGGGGGAGGGGTAATCATCAACCTCGAGGAACACAAGGAAATCACCTGCTCTTGGAGCATCGACTTCGGTACAAACAATCAGGCAGAAGCCTATGGATCACTGCAAGGATTGAAGCAAATTCAAACTCTAAAGGTAAATAAAGCACTGATTTTTGGAGATTCCATGCTAATCATTCAAGCAATGATTGTCCCAACCCAAATCTCCGACCCAAAGCTAGTACGAATTCTGCAGAGGATCAAGCTACTCTCCTACTCCTTTCGAAGTTTGCAATATTTTCATATTCTTCGAGAGTTGAAAAAAATAAGAGGTGATTAAACTAGGCCACTAGATGAATAAACATCTCTCTCAAGCTTGGGTCAGCCAAAATGTTAAACACAACATAATCAATGAAAATACCCTCACCACCTTAGTCTTACAAGCCATACAAACCTTTAAAGAGTAAAATAATTTCTCACCCTGCAAAAATCCGAAGAAACATAATATCAAACCCCGCCAACAACTCGTGCACTCAACCCCGTAATTCAAAGGAGGTGTTGTTTTTAAATTAACGAAATAAGCAAATCGATAACATCTTCTGCTCAACATGTTAAGCAATAAAAATATTATTATATTACAATAATCCACTGACCTTTAAAATTATAATAAGTTTTTCAAGATTGGAAAGCGCGGTACTGTAAAATTCAAAGCTATCATTTGGATACCTACATCTGGATGTTTTAGATCATGTTAGCCTCATGTTTTAGGTGTCATTGGATACCTACGTCCGGATTCTACAGTTCCTGTTGTACATATAACTATTCAACCGGCAAGGAAACTCACCGAGATCGGTAAATCAGTGATAACAGGCGGGCATTGTGAAAAAACATGTTCGCTTTTCATTTCCAGGATGAACAGTCTGCTCTTTCTCAACTCCGCCTCCGAAAAAAGGCACTGTCTGACCATCTTCTTCTTACCTGGCAGCTTAAAAGCCGCACTAAATGGGCACTCCTTGGTGATTTAAACACCAAGTATTTCCATGCTTTGGCTTCTGGGAGAAGGAACCAGAACACTATTTGGTCTCTTTTGAATGAGGAGGGTGATATAGTAGAGGATGAAATTTGACTTAAGGAGTTGGGATGTAGGCACTTTGCACACAAACAACTCAGGGTTGTCATGCTGTACCCTATTATGATTTCTCCTGTGGATGCTCCCTGCCTCACTCAACCTGTTTCTCTTGTGGAGATTGAAGTGCCCTTCGCTCCTTTAAGAAGGACAGGAGCCTCGGACTAGATGGCTGGCCTGCTGAATTTTATCTTCACTTTTTCGATCTGCTGCGTAAAGATTTACTTGCTGCTGTTGATTTTGCTAGGGTTTCGGGATGTGTTCGTCCCTCCCTAAATTCTACTTTTCTTGCCTTGATCCCCCAAAAGGAAAAGTCTACTACCTTCGTTGATTTCAGGCCTATTTCCTTATGTAATTTGCTTTATAAACTCATATCGAAGGTGATTGTTGTAAGATTGAAGCCCCACTTGGACACACATATTTCCAGAGAACAGTATGGTTTTCTAAAAGATAGGCAGATTGTCGAAACCATTGGTATTGTTCAGGAGACCCTTCATACTGTCAAAACCAAAAACATGTGTGCTCTCATCCTGAAGCTGGACTTGGTAAAGGCATTTGATAGGGTCAACTGATCTTACATTCGTCTCATCCTTATCCAAATTCGAGTTCCACTACTTGGGGTTAACTGGATTATGGCCTGTCTCTCATCAGGTAATTTTGTTGTTCTTGTAAATGGCACTCCCTCCAAGTTCTTTAAAGCCTCGCGTGGCATTAGACAAGGTTGTTCCCTATCTCCCTTGCTCTTCATTCTTGTCATAGAAGGACTCAGCCTCTTGATTGCAGATGCTAGGGATCATGGTCTCATTAGGGGCATTAATATTTCTCCATTGCTCGCACTAACGCACCTACTCTTTGTTGATGATGTTATTCTCTTGGGTTCAGGTGCTCTTTCTGAGTGGATGGCTTTTGATGTCATTTTGAGTACTTTTTGCAAGGCATCAGGCATGTACATAAGCTTGGAAAAATCATGCTTTCTCTACAACAACTTGGATGTAGATGTGGGTACTGACATTGCCCAGTTACTGCCCTACAAAATGGACCCCATTACTTCAGGTTTCAAGTACCTGGGCTATCAACTCAAGCCTCTGGGGTATAAGAGCAATGATTGGCTCTGGCTCATTCAGAAATTTGAATGTAGGATTCTTCATTGGTCGCACAAGTTACTCTCTCTTGGTGGCCGTCTGATCCTGGTTCAAGCGGTCCTGACTAGCGTACCTGTATACTGGTTGCGACTTGCCCCCATTCCTGTATCTGTCATCAACAAGCTCAGGAGTATTCTTTTTGCTTTCCTATGGGGATCTTTTGGTAACAAACACATATACCATTTGTATAATTGGCAGCAACTCTCTTGGCCAAAAAAGTATGGGGGATGGGGTATAAAGAATCTTCACTGGTTCAATTTAGCTTTGAGACTAAAAAAATTTTGGGTGGCCCTCCAGCACGATGGTTTATGGCATCAAGTTCTCATTCACAAATATTTGAAGCATGTCTCCGTAGTGGATTGGTTACGTGGTAAGAACTTCAGTCCTCGTGGTGGTTCTGTTATTTGGAGGGGTTTCTTACAAACCCTACCTTGTTTGGGTCGTGGTCTTGCTTGGAAAGTGGGCAACGGTTATAGCATCAGTTTGGGCATTGATCCTATTGTGGGTGTCGCCAAATCACTGTCTCTGCCCATGGGACTTCTTGATTGCCTTGCAGATCTGGATATCAAAACCCTTGCCAGTGCCCGCAACATTCTCCCAGGGCCTCACTGCTATTGGTATTCTGCTGAGGGATCTATGTATTGGTGGTGAATGGAAAATAGCATGGGAAGATTTCACCAACTGTCTGAGTCAGGGTGGCATCCATCTGTATTCTCGATCGGACTCCCTTGTCTGGGCTCTTAATCCGAAGAATGGAACTGTAACTGCAAATGCGGTTTATGATTCCATTGTATTATCTTTGTGTCCCCCACTTGGTAGCAGACTTTTGGATATCATATGGAATGGCACTCTGCCTAGAAAGATCAGTTGTTTTGTTTGGTTGGCTATTTCAAACAAACTGCTCACTTGGGATAATCTTCAGAAGAGGGGATGGATCGAGCCTTCTGTTTGTGCACTCTGCTTAGCAAATTTGGACAGTACACAACATTTATTTGTACACTGTCCGGTATGGTTGAACCTGCTCTCTAACCTGTGTGATCAGCATCACCTGGCTCCTCACACTCAGTCAATTTGTCTTGTGGAGTTTCTGGAGACTTGGACTAATCACTTTTCAAAGCACAACATCTGCTGTTACCTTCCCTTCCACACTATGTGGGTATTATGGAAAGCTAGAAATAACTGTATATTTGAAGGGAAAAAGTTGTTTGTGCTCAGTATGATTTAGTATGTGGAATATTTCTCTCAGATGTATAGCCCTTCAGCAGAAAAGAGGAAAAAACCCAGACTGTTGGGTCTTGGTCCAAATCGTGTGTATCCATGTGGTTTTTTTTATGGTGCATCAAAAAAAAATTGTGGTGGCATTGGTTACAACCTGCACCTAAATGAAACACATTCCTTTGAGTTTGTTGTGGGGATAGGTCTGTGCACTAATACAAAAGCAGAACTGGTTGGGCTTTGGGGCCTTCTGCTTTCCACCCAAATGATGGGCATTCCCTCACTCCGGGTGTTTGGTGACTCCTCAGTCATCATAAACTGGGCAAAGGGCAAGTCATCCCTTTCTCCACCTGAGCTCCATTATTGGTGTAGGGAGACTAGGGAGACTGCCTTTTTTTAGACATTTTGTTACTCCTGTTTTGTAACAACATCATTGTATTCAACATTCCCATTGACCTACTTTTGTGGCCATTATCTATATGGTCTTCACTTGCTTAAATAGTTTGTTCACTTCAATTTTGTGTCTCTATAGAAGTACATAGAGGGATAGATATGTGAATTCAGTGAAAGTTTACTTTAGTACTGTAGTATTCGGAAATTACCTTTACTTCAGGTCTTTATTGATCTTAAACATTCATTACATATTTTGGGGGGGGCTTCTTGATATGCTCATATTAATATACTAAATATTTTTATAGATATTTCTATTTTGGCATAGATTTCATTTCTCTTCTCCACTTCACTTTACTTTCTTTTCTGTGTATTACAAAATCACTTTACTTTCTTTCCTGTGTATTGCTTTTGTAGTAGACAGTTTGGTACTCCTGTTTTGTAACAACATCATTGTATTCAACATTCCCATTGACCTACTTTTGTGGCCATTATCAGTATGGTCTTCACTTGCTTAAATAGTTTGTTCACTTAAATTTTGTGTCTCTAGAGAAGTACATAGAGGGATATAAGCAAGCCTACTCCCTCTCTACTCGGGAAGGATGTTGATTTCTCTGTTACAGTATTTTTTATAGTTTAATAGGCTTTACATCCATTAGAAATGATGATTGCTTGGCACTGATTATATCAATAGAACTTTGGGTGTTGACCCTCTATCTAAAGTCTATGTACCATGGAATTGTTCTACTTTAAACAGTTTTTATGGTGGAATGGAACTTTATCAAAGCTGGAGTTTATTTGTGAAGAGTTTATCTTAATTAAAGTTAAGACGTGCTATTTGAGATTTTAATATGTGAGCTTATCAAATAATATTTTTTTTACTACAAAACATGCATATTTAAATTTAAATTTCTTATAATATTTTTTTACTACAAAATATGCATATTTAAATTTAAATTTCTTATTTTGTCATAATAATATTTTTTACTACAAAATATGCATATTTAAATTTAAGATTCACAATTTGACAGCTGAAGATGAATATTATGCTTCATGTATATCTTTCAGAGTTCGACACTAAAATAAAGATATTAAGAATAAAAATATGATAGCATATAAAGAGATAAAGAATGAAAATATGATAGCTCATATAATGGTGAATATGATTACACATAAATAAATTAAGAATGAAAATATGATAGCTCATATAATGGCGAACCATACATAGATGACTTGGTATGATTCATATCAAGAAAGTAAACCATACATAGATGACTTGGTATCATGTTGAAATGTATGGAAGGGTTGTTTTGATGCCCATGAACAACATCCATGTTCATCACTAACTATGGAAAGCTACGTGGTGCTTGTATATGCCTTTAAGTCTTGCACAAGTATTATGACTTTTATGACTTCACTTTTGGATTAGTGCATTTGTTTATAGATTTAACTACATTGGATTAAATAACAAGATTGCATCTGTCTATGTAAAGGGTCATAGCCCAGCAATTGATGGTCGTTGTTTTTTTATGTCACTCGTGTGTCTCTTTGAGACATGTAATATTACACTTTTGTTGATTTTTAATTTGTAATACGACACAAATAATTGCTCCTCTTCCCCAAACCCAACAATTCACACCAACTAAACTCTTTGGAAATGTGACATAAAATAATATCAGATGAGATAGTTTTCTTAATGTCTAATAAAACCACAAATAGGTCCACTAGTAGGACTGGCCCTCTGGCAGCTAGGAACACGACCTCACCTCTCTTCTATTGCCGGCATCAAAGATAGGGGGAATTGATGAGATAGTTTTATTAATGTCTAATAAAACCACAACCACAACCACAAATAGGTCAATCAAACTACTAAGTACATTAATGTGGAATAGAAAGTGGAAGTGCGAAAATTACGCGCATAAAGTCATGGTAAATGCAAATTTTATCTATACTAAATCAAAACAAAGTTGTAACCCAGATATCTTACTTTACCCCACTTCCTCAACCCAACAATTTACACCAACTCAACTCTCTGGAAATGTGACATAAGATAAGATGAGATCCCACTTCCGCAACCTCAACAATTCACACCAACTCAACTCTCTGAAAATATGACATAGGATAAGACATAGAATAAGACAAGATAAGATGAGATGAGATGTGTGACAAAATATAAGATGAGATGAGAAATGTGACATAGGATAAGATGACATGTGTGACAAAAGATAAGATGAGATGAGATAGGGTGAAATCGATGAGCTACCTTGGATATTATCTTTAAATGAGGGGAAAAAATAATGCTTATTTATTAAAAATTACGAATATTTATTAAAAATTATTAAATTAAATAATGTTATGATATTTCAATTAGCTTTTAAGTTCTCATGCAAATATTAAATTATGATATTAAATAAAGATGATATTCTATTTTTTATTTCTTATTGCTTTGCAAAAACAAAACAAAAATTTAATGAATATTTATTAAAAATTATCAAATTAAATAATGTTATGATATTTCAATTAGCTTTTAAGTTTTCATACATACAAATATTAAATTATGAAATTAATAATGTTATAATATTTTAATTAGCTTTTAAGTTTTCATACATACAAATATTAAATTATGAAATTAAGTAAAGTTATGATATTTTATTTACTTTTCCGGTTGCTTTGCATGTTATGATATTTCAATTAGCTTTTAAGTTTTCATACATACAAATATTAAATTATGAAATTAAGTAAAGTTATGATATTTTATTTACCTTTGTGTTTGCTTTGCACAAACAAAATAAGTCTAATAAAGCTTTAATAAAGCTTTGAGAACATAGGATGGAGAAAGTTTTATAGTTTTTTTAATATAATATATTTTTAAATAAAACAAAATATATTAAAATTTATTTTTAAAATTAAAAAAAATATATTAAGTTAGTATTTTATTAAGAATTTTTATAGAAAATATATTAAAAATTTTAATACAATGAATATTTTTTTAAGTAAATTTAATATTCTAATATCTTGATTAAAAATATATATTTAATAAATATTTTATTAAAAATTTAAGCTATATTCTAATATTTGATTAATATTTACATAAAAATTTAAAAGCATTATAGCTTAAATTATTAATAAAATATTTATTAAATATATTAACTAAATTTAATATTCTAATATCTTGATTAAAAATATATATTTAAATATTTTATTAAAAATTTAAGCTATATTCTAATATTTGATTAAAAATATATATTTAATAAATATTTTATTAAGAATTTAAGCTATAAAACTTTTAAATTTTTATGTAAATATTAAAATTATAAAATTAAATAAAGTAATGATATTTTATTCAATTTTGTTGTTGCTTTGCAAAAACAATATAATAAGGTTGGAAAGAATTTAGCATGGATGCGAACATTAAAATAGGTTGGAAAGATATTTTATTTAGTTTTGTTGTTGCTTTGTAAAAACATAATAAGTGGTCGAAGAATATGTAAATATTAAAATAGGATGGAGAAGAATTTAACATAGATGTAAATATTAAAATAGGATGGAGAAAGTTTAGAGTTTTTCTAAATATAATTCTCCATCAAAACAAACTGATTTGGGGATTACTTATCTTGCTCAAGCTCAAAACTTGGATGTGTGTGGCACTGAGGGACCCAATTGGTATTATGCTACTGATATGCTCTTGGGTGGAGATTGGGCTGTACAATGGTCCTCTTATGTAATGGGCCTGACTCATGGGGGTATAAGGATTGTGAATGTTGAGGATAAACTGCTTTGGATGTATGATGAACAGATGGGTATGGTGACAGCAAAAAAAGCTTATGAACTTATTGTTTGCAATCATAGGACTATTATGGAAAATGATATAATCTTGAAGATTTGGCACTTTAATATTCCCCACAAACTTAAGTGTTTTATCTGGCTCACTTGTAATAAGAAAATTAATACTTCGGATATTCTCTGCAAGAAGGGCTGGCACGGTCCTAATAGGTGCTGTCTATTCAATGAGGAGGCTGAATCTGTGGATCATCTTTTTGTTGGCTGTCTTTTTATGAAGAAGATGATTTTGGGGCTCAACTGTTTGTTTGAGGTGAACATACTATGGACTGCCCCTACTTTTATGGAAAATCTCTCCAATTGGGTATCCAAGAATGATTCCTTACAGTATCTGCCCCTTTTTCTTATTTGGAATATTTGGAAAGCTAGGAACTGCAAGTTATTTGAAGATCAAAACCCTATTATGGCTGGCCGTTTACATAATATACATGATGAGGTTAATACTTATAAACCTCTTCTGAAGCACAGGCATAAAATCCGGATCATTGGGAAGCCTCATGTTTCAAAATTTCCTAGGATCTTTTTGGATGGTGCAGTAGCAAAAAGCATCGGTGGAGCTGGTACTTGTCTTTGGTTAAACGATCATCATTTGTTAGCCTTTAAACTTGGATGTGGGAGCAGCACGAACACTAGAGCAGAACTCTTAGCACTCTGGGCATCATTACGGGTCACCAAGGATATTGGGTTGCCTTACCTACATATCTTTGGTGACTCCTCTGTGATTATAAACTGGGAAAAAAAGGAATCCACCCTGGACATGGTGAACCTTGAGGCTTGGTGCTACAACACCATAATTCTCATGTCCTCATTCACTTGGGTGGATTTCAGTCATGTCTATAGGGAACATAACAAGAGGGCATACATCTTATCCAAGGAGGGGTTGTACTTGGCTCCTGGCCATCTCTTACTTACTAAATCATATGATGATGAGATTATTGGGGAGGACTCATTACAATGATTTTAGAATATGCTCATTCTATTTTCAGTCTTTTATCTCATGGATTCTTTGAGCTATATCAGGTTTTGTTGAGCAGCTATTTCAGGATATACAAGAGTCACTCTCCTGCTTGGATAAGATATCTGGGCTCTTGTTATTTTCTTTAGGGACATATATGACTGATTTATTATAGCTCACTTATGAGAGGACTATTATGTACTGATACCCAGGTGCTTAGGGTACCTCTGGTATACTATACTTGTTATTCTGATCATGTAGTGTATGAATACTTTGTACTGATATTTGACTCATATGCTGACCCATGGGGTTTGGTACTGTTGACCGAAGATGTAACAGGTTCTTTTGATTCAATAGAATGCCAAGGAACTGCTTTTTTTCGACTGAAAATATATATATATATTAAAAAATTTAATACAATGAATATTTTTTTTAACTAAATTTAATATTGTAATATCTTGATTAAAAACATAATAATTGATCGAAAAATTTAACATAGATGTAAATATTAAAATATGATGGAGAAAGTTCTTGAGTTTTTCTAAATATAATTCTCAATAAAATATATATATATTAAAAAATTTAAACTTATAATAAACTTAATATTTTAATATTTAATTAAAATAAATATATTTAAAAAAATTTATATTAAAGATTTAATATTATTACAATATTAATTTATTGATTAAAAAAACTTAATATTTTTTATTAAAAAATATGTATTTAATAAATATTTTATTAAGAATTTGTAATATAATGCTAAAAACCAATATTATTTAAAAATATACAATAATAGTTTTCAAAAAATCTTAAAAATATATATAAATTTAATTAACAAAATTATTATTTTTTAATTATTTTTTTGAATTTTAAAAGAAAATGTAACCACCACCATCATCAAAAAGAAATATTAGATTAATAAATATAAAAATAATAATTAAAATATTTAAAATGGAATTTGAAATAAAAAAATTTATAAAAAAATGAAATTTATAAAAATTTACACAACAAAAATTAAATGCTATTAAAAAAAAATTAATTATTTTTATTAAAAAGATTTATACATTTTTTTAATTTTTATTATATATATACAAGAATTGACAACTATCTCGGATCCAAACTCGCTACCACTATAACCCTAGGTGCATTCATAGGGCTTGAATCGGGGATTTGACATTGCGGGTGTAATATCCCATTTGTGAAGTAGGGGAATTACCTAATGACTATGCCACATAGAAATACAAGCACACTATTAGCAGGGACACGAAGTTATTAGCAAATAAAGAGGATCACTTAGGGGAATTACCTAATGGCTATGCCACATAGAAATACAAACACACTATTAGCAAGGACATGAAGTTATTAGCAAATAAAGAGGATCACTCAAGAACAAATATATATATATATATATTTCAAATTAAACAAAATATTTTAAAAATTTTAAATTATCTTAAAAATATTAATACAATAAATATTTTATTAAAATTTATTTGTAAAATTAAAATAAATATATTAAATGAGTATTTTATTAAGAATTTTTGAACAAAATATATTAAAAAATTTAACACAATGAAGTATTTTAATAAAACTTATTTGTTTTAATATTGAAATTTGATATGGGAGAGAAATAAATGGACTAATCCATTTCATATAACTAATTTATTTAAAATTATTAGGGAGAGAGTAAAAAGATGACACTAGATGTTCAATCTTTTCTATTTTTTGGTATGTTTTTTCTTACCATTACAATCATTGTTTTCGCATTGTATGATGCATGAAGGATTTTTTGCGCCGTGCAGGTCAGAAAAAATAGGGCAAAAATAATTATTTTGAACAGAATGAACAATACGATACGATTCGCCAGATTAATTTCTCTAAGTAAATGCTTTATTCATTACAATGTGACAGACGAAATTGCTAATCTGTAATATTTATTAAAATTTATTTGCAAAATTAAAAGAAATATATTAAATGAGTATTTTATAAAGAATGTTTTAACAAAATATATTAAAAAATTTACTACAATGAGTATTTTATTAAAATGTATGTGTTTTTTTTTTTAGACAAAAGCGGATATATTATATTTAGGGA
>Ga0233342_1000317_pt1 | contig 13993 bp, 9 predicted proteins | sample GEONDECOMP273_FD_180706 | JGI IMG/M metagenome (GOLD analysis project Ga0233342, IMG submission 180706) | Leaf litter microbial communities from Shasta-Trinity National Forest, California, United States - GEON-DECOMP-273 | ecosystem: Environmental > Terrestrial > Plant litter > Unclassified...
GGACTCCTTTATTGGGGCCTGAATAACTGTCATTGGTTGGATTGGTGTGGGGCAGCGCAGTTCTAGCGTTTAAGTAGAGGGAGTGAGGGAGGTAAGAAAACTTATAGGGATAACCCCCCGCCCGAAGGAAAATGCAATATAACGAAGTTTCGTGTATAAAGTTGGGGGTGAGGTACGAACCCGCACCCCCAATCCGTCTTAAGGATCATTTTTTATGCCCCAACGCCCATACTTATGACCCATCCATTGGAGTTTCTCTCTTGCCACAGTCTGGATAGCCACAGTAGCCACAGCCAGCAGCAGAGGCTCTTGTCCAGCCAGCTTGCCAGCAGCTTGGCCAGTGTGAATACTTATGCTTATTCTTTGGTAATGAAAATGATAGGGGACCGAGACCCATATCCAGCTCTGTTGGGAATTAATTGGCTTATTATAATTATGGTGTAATTTACTTTAATAAGTATACAATTACTTTTTAATCTGATGGTACACGAGTGATACAGCCTTTAGATCCCTAAGATTCACTGAGCCTACTGATGATGTCTTGGAACCTGATGTTGTTGATCACATCTATCATATGACAGCAAAAAAAGGAACAATAACATAAATCCTACAGCAGATGGGTAAGTTAGTTGGCGAAGGATTCAATCATCAGATGGTTATTCTGAGGTTGCTATGAATGATTGGCAGTTGCAGAGGCACGAAATCTCTACCAGACGTTGCGCAACTGTCAGATCAGTGAGATGGATTGGGATGGAAGTCCGCAACCCACCTGTATATGATGGTTTTTCCCATTTGCATGATTTATTAAGTACGATGGAGCGGACAGTTGCGTAAGAATACCGGATCCCCGCTCTATATATGGCTTTCAGAGCCACGCCTGCTATGGGGTGGGCTACGCATAAGGAGCACTGTCTTCGTGGGATGAAGTTAAAACTGCGGTACAGCACGGGTTTATTCCCCCAGCAGAGTTTCAATGTCAAGACATTTTGAAGGGAACAGAGAAGGAGGTTCTGAGGATAAAAATTGATGAACGTACTTCTGATCCTTTTGTTCACATTGATAACTGCATTGCAAAGTGGGAGGATGAGGAGTTACCTCGGCAACTTTGGGTTAACCAAACAATTTTTTCCATTCCTTGTAATCTGTTCCTAAGGCGTGGTATATGCATGAGGAAACCAGGAGGCAGACCTGAAACTGGAAGGCGTCGCACAATTTTTTTCATATTTCTCATTTGTTGGTAAGTCCCCTGAGGTTACTAATATGTCCTGCGGCTTATTAAGTAAATGTGTGTTTTTTTACTTAATAACTGCAGATTTCATTAAATATAAAGAAGTGCTTTTTTTGTGCTCCTTATGGTAATATGTTAGGTCATATAGTATTTAAAGAGGGTTTATTGGTTAACCCTGCCAAGGTTGCGGTAATTGTAAGCTTTCCTCCTACCAAGAATGTAAAACAGTTGCGATCGACCCTAGGTCACACAGGGTACTACAGAGGGTTCATTAGGAATTACGCAACTATCACAGCACCCTTAAAGAAGCTGCTGAATAAAACTGAAGCATTTGGCTGGACTTCTGAGTGCGAGGCTGCATTAGATCTATTAAAGGAAAAGCTGGACTTCTGAGTGCGAGGCTGCATTAGATCTATTAAAGGAAAAGATGGTTAGTGCTCCAATCTTAGCATATCCATATTGGAATGTTGAGTTCCATTTACATATAAATGCATCAGGGATTGCTTTAGGAGCTGTTCTTGCGCAACCAGGATAAGTAAAGATGGACCATCCATTTACTTTGCCAGCAGGAAGTTGTAACAAGCTGAGCGCAACTACACAACCACCGAAAGAGAAGGCTTAGCCATGATGGTGTATGCATTACAGAAGTTAAGACACTACTTGCTTGGAGGTCATTTCAAGTTCTTCACAGATCATTCGGCCTTGAAGTATTGAGTAAATAAACCAGTGTTAGAAGGCAGGGGTTTCGGGTGGGTTTTTTTTATTTAATGAGTTTTCCTTTTAAGTTGTGGTAAAGCCAGGCAAGCTTAATGTGGGACCCAACCACCTCTCTCGATTGGACTCTGTAGAATCAGGTGGAGCTTTATATGATCAGCTTCCAGACGCAGATCTGTTCAAAGTCGAAGCTATCCCTGACTATATTTCTTACATTGCCCTATTTCTAAGGTTCTTTCCCAGAAAAGAATTCTGCAACTCAGAGGAAGCATATGGTGATCAGAGCAGCCGACTATCCATTGATTGCAGGTCATTTATAAAAGCTTGGGATTTCTAGTATCCTTAGACAATGTGCTTGGATCATGAACGATCTGATATTTTATGGGAATGTCACAGTAGGGGGCTATAAACTTATTGGTTTATTATTCCCATCTGTGCATTATCCCCGAGCGCGAGGCCACTTACTTCTATACTATGAAAGAAGGGGAAAAGAATCCTACCACCCCTTGGGATATTGTTGAGCTCCTATCGTGCGTGGGAATAGGAAAAGGTAAAACCTCCCCATTCATTTCCGGATCATGGCATTGGATTATCCCCTACCCCGCACCCCCATCAAAGGAATACCCGTTATATACAGACCCCGTGAAAAGGAGACCCGAGAGAGAAGTAACAGCTCACGTCCCAATACGAGTTGACATATAAAAGGGGGCCCCTTTACTTCGACCCTTAACCTCGACCTTGCCCTCTATACCCTTTACGTCTCCACCTCTCATAGCTGCTGGTCATTGCCAGGAGGTTCATACGTCAGTCAGATCTAGCCGATCCAAAGAGGTCAGACAGTGGTCGCCAATAAGGAGATGATGGAGGTGGTCACCAATAAGAAAGAAGGCCAACGTACATTTCGAAGAAAGACCAGTGGAAGGACAAGTGAGTGCATGGCTTGCTTTTCTCTACTTGCACCCCTTCGGGACTAGGAAAGCCGGGGTTGGAGTTTGCTTGGATGGCTTTGAGTTGATGCCATGAGTCGATGCCTTCTTTTGTCTTTTTGTGAACCGACGGAGGATGCTTGTAATTGATTGCCTCCATGTTTCCTGTTATGCCTTCTTGTATTTTTGTTTGAACCAATAGTCCATCATTCCTCACCGCTCATTCTCAGGAGGTTGGTTTACACAGGGAGACGCATTGACAAGATGGATGTTTATAGCCCATCAGGCCCAGGAAAGACCCCATCCCCCCTGCACTTACATATATGGAACCATAGTTCCTACAGCACCAGAACATAGAGCACCTTACATAGCAGCCAGACATAGCCAGTCATAGACAGATATCATATGCCATATAGCATATAGAGCATAGCGTAGAAAATACAATATGTAAGGAACACACGTGGAAGTTCCACCATGGAGAATCTCATATATAAGGCACGATATGAATTAGTTTCAATAAAAAGAGAAGCTTCTCTTTCAACCGGGCTTAAACCGGGCTCTTCATTCAACAGGGGCTATTTGGGGCTATTCTTTAACCGGAGCTTCTCTTTCGACAGGGCTTTCCTCTTCTTTAGCCGGTGCTCATTCAATTCAACAGGGCTCATTTTTCCCGAGGCTCCTTAACCGGGGCTATCTGGAACCAGGGGAGTTGCCTAACCCTACCGGGGCTAGATGTAAAGCCAGTCGCCAATATGGAACCAGGGGGGCTATATAAAACTACCGGGCTATCTGGAACAACCAGTAATTTCTCTTAACAATTAGGCTATATGAACCACCGGTCTCGGCTAGCGGTATACTTGGCACCAACCTCCATGCTGGGGGATCCGCTACTTGATATCATACCGGCCATTGAGTTCCACCCTCATAAAGTAATCTCCCTTCTTTCTCGCATCTCCCTCCATAATATAGTAACACCAATTAATAAAATAATCCTGGGGTAACCTCTTCTCCCCAATGGAACCTTCCTATAAGTGCTCCTCCTCATTTTATTATCTGTGCCGCTCAAATGAACGATTATCAGCCTGCATGCATTTACCTCCGGAGGTATCCTTTCTTTGTATCAGCTAGCGGCAGCTGACATTCTCCCCCGGTATTGGTTATGCAGGTTGTTCCCTTGCCGGTGCGGTTGCTTCTCTCTGTCCCCCGGTAGCTTCTTTCCGTTGAGTGCCGTCCAATTCCCGTGCCTCATTCATTCAGCCAGTGGCTACGCTTATACAGAAGCTATGCTCATTAAGTGGGGCTATGTCGTTGGAACACCCGGGGATAGATGGAACAACCAGTCGTGTCTCTCTGAACCGGTATATTAGGCAGGTGCGTATTTAACTGAAAGCGGGAATGGGTGAACAGAAATAACAGCGAGAAAATCAAGAGCAGCATGGGTGAACGGAAAGGGGTAAAGCAAATTGACTGTACTGTAATGTGTTAATGGAGAATGGCGGGTATGGTATGCATGGATAGTATGCGGGCTGACTGAATGCTACTTGATGGGCGGGTACTGGGAATGCGTATATTACGTAATGTAACTGGGCAGGCAGAAGATCCAAAGTGTGCGTATGTGCCCTTGCCAACGCCATTTCAATTGTTAATGGTTCCTCGCCACCGCTATTCAATTGCCAATGCCAATCAACAAAAAAATCGACATCCATATCCACATCGAATCCATCATTTCTGTATCACCCAGGGTTGGTGCTCCCCCCAACACCGACGCAAGCCCGCCCGATTCTTATCCCAGCCCGCAGCATCCGGGGGGACTAATCTAGCCAGAAAGCACGTAAGTAAGCCCGCCTTGTTCATTTATTGGACTATCCCATCAAAGGGCCAGTCGGGCCGATCATCACCGGCCGCCCCGTAAACAACAAGTGGTATTTCAGGGTAAAGAGTGGACTAAAACTCTAAAGACCTTTTAGGAGCCGGGGCACCACTGAATGTGTGTCTGTCCCTTCGCTCGATTCCAGATTCACCAGTGGTAGTTATGGTTCGAGATCGAGTTGCTCAGCCACGATTAGCAGTTTACTAATAACCGATGGATCCGACCCCCTGAACCCCGAACTCCTCACGCATGCACCCAAGGCATCACTCACTCCGAATCCACCCACGAATGAAGTGAGGGTCAGAAAGATAAGTTATCCCAACCCTTTGCGTAGCTTTTTGAGGACCCGTCGGTGATCACCTTCGTACCTCAGGTGAGGACCCTAAGGATGAGGTACGAACTTCGTCCGAGGTATGAGGACGAAAGACGAAGACCAACGTAGGGGGGAGAGGGGCAAATTCGGGGCGATATAATGTATTTAAAGCTAGGTGTAACGAACCACGTCACTTATTGAAAAGTGAGCCAGTAAGGTAAGAAGGCTAAACGTATCGGAAGCTAGGCTACACATTGAAAGCCCGACGGTATAACACTATTTATTAAGGAAATTCATTTCATTACTAGTGTTGTTTCTTTCATTAAAAAATACCCAGCAAGCCACCAGCTACACTACCAGAGCTAGCCCACCAAAGCATAAGGTACTAAGGGTTTTTGTTAAACTGGGTAAGCACAATGTGGGACCATATTCTCTATCCAGGCTGGAGTCAGGAGAGAGTGGAGGTAATCTATATGATGAGCTGCCTGACGCGCATCTATTTCGAGTTTAAGCAGTACCAGACTAGTGTATAGAAATTGCGGAGTTCTTGGCATCTGGCGGAGCACCTGAGCCTGAGTTCATATACATTTGCACAGAGTAGACAGCTGGTAACCCGCCTACATGTCAATCGTTGATCCTCGTTGAATACTCTCAGTAAAACGTTGACCCCTGTCGAATGCTCTATCAACCATCGACTTTACTTTGAACGTCCATTCGAGAGCAAACCCAATTTATCCACATTGTATAATCTTTGTCCTAGTCAATTAACCTCGACTGATTACTAACCCAGTCGATCCATCTCGATTGACCAGACGACTGACTTAACCTCGTTCAACTAAGTTTCCACTGCAACATAATATAACACTCCCAAAATTATCCCACTTGTTGTCTTCTTGGCAGGAACTTTAGAGAACTTATATTTAGTTCCCTAAAGTCAGGGCAGTAATGCCCATGGCTTCTCTGCACTAACAAAACTTCTTATTACTCACACACTTTGTAAAAGAGTCTGCGATGTTCTTCAAAGTGTCTACTTTATTGAAAAACACCTTCTTATATTCTACCACGTCTCTCACAAAATAGTACCATATGCCCATGTGCTTCATCGAATGGTTACACAAGTTCTTTTTAAATAAAATGGCACTCTAACTACTTCTTTAACAAACACAATCTACGAAAACCCACTACTTCCTTACTTGCATGGATGGTTGCCATGTATTTAGCTTCTGTCATCAAGAAGGCAACTACCACACATCTCTTACTCCTCCAGCTTATAGATCTGTTGAACATTTTAGAAACATACCTATTTTTGACCTCCTTTAATAAAGATATCCAAACCAGTCAGCATCACAAAAGCCATGTACATTTATTTCTTTCCCTATCAGTTCCAGGTTTGCCTTGGTAGAAGATCACTTGATCTATTGTCCCACGCAAGTATCTAAGCACTCTCTTTACAAAAGTATAGTGCTCTTTCCCAAGAGTTGACATGTACCTGCTTAATACTCCCATTGCATACTTCAAACTTCCGACCACACTAGCATAGGGAACATGTGCCACGTCCTTTATTTATTTCCATGTCTTTGGACATTGTTCAGTAGTTAGTATAATCCCTACAAGAATCGGTACATTGACCGGTTTGCACTCCTTCATATTGAATCGCTTAAGCACCGTTTCAATGTACTTCCTTTGATTCAACCAAGGCTTCCTAATTGCCTTATCTCTCTTAATAGTGCTCCCTAACATGATGTTAGCAACCTTTATATCCTTCGTGTCGAACTTAGACGATAGTTGCTTCTTCACTTCCTTTATTGCGTCAATATCATTTCCGACCAGTTCAATGTTTTCAACATCAAACACTATACATATGAAACTATTGCCTGCCCTTTTGGAAGATACATAATGATCAACTTTTCTTCTCACCAATTCCAATTCAAGGATGTATGTTTCAAACTTTTTGCACCATATCCTACAAGATTGCTTTAGACCAGAAAGGGACTTCTTTAGCTTGCAAACCAACTCCTCCTTTACCTTTACTACAAATCCTTCAGGTTTTTTCATGTAGATTTCTTCTTCCAGGTCCCCATGTAGGAATGTGTTATTTACATCCATTTGCTCTATTTCAATCTAAAATGCTACAGCCAGAGACATCAATACTCCGATGGAAGTTAGCAACAGGAGAGAAGACCTTTGATCTCTTCAACTTTGGAATATCCCTCTATTACCAGTAAAGCCTTGTACTTATCGACCTTGCCTGTTGTGTTTCACTTATTATTGAAATACCATTTGCTGCCGATAGGTTTCCTTCCATGAGGTGGCTTTACCAAGTCCCATGTCTCATTCTTATGTAGAGAATTCATTTCTTCTAGCATGAACCTCTTCTAGAGTTTTCCCTATGTTGAGTCAACTACCTCCTCAACCGACCTAGGATCATCATTAATGGAAAAAACACAAAATCCTAATGGAAATCATGTGGACTATGCCTTTAAGATTTCCTCCTTATTAATAAACCAAACATAATTACAACCAGATTCTGGAGTTCCACATCTTCATTTGATTCAGCTGACTCATTTGAATCATGCTCCTTGTTCTTTACGTGGAACACCAACTTCTCTGTTTCCTTTACTTTTTGAAAAATCTTTTATGAACTTACCTATCGACCATCTGGTTTAATTTTTAGTTTACTTTATCCTTGATTTATATACTATTTGACTCGATAAAATGTCTCCAGTGATGAACCAACGTAGCCTGAGGTTCCACACCCCCCCCATCAACACAATGCTTTGGATATTTATTAGGTGAAATTACGTGTTCAGGACACCCCCGCATAATTGCATCTTCCTGAAGCCTAGACATAGCTTGGAACTTGTATTGGAACCTCAGTTTATTCAGGTTTTTCACACTTCTGCTGGGGATAGTCTGTCGAGTGGAGACAGTCGATCAAGTCGACTAGCAATTAGAAAGTTTCTCTTTTGTGATCCTCATTATTTGGCTCGTGTTAAATAATTGCAGTTGAAATTAGGCGAGTGTAGGAAGACTTTTCTTAATAAAGATAGAAAACTCATTTAATTGTTCCTGATGAATCTGAGAACGACTTATTATTTTATATTTTATACATTTTGCATCAATTAGAGGTCACACAAGGAAGATGGTAAGGATTATACCCTTGATACCTTATGTGAGTTGTTTATCAAGGATCAACCACTCTGATATCTTATACACGTAATATCATGGATCATGCTGTCCACGTCTACAAGATATCCTCTTCATCTCATACCTATCCGAAAACTATTCATATTAGTTACTGCTCCTGCTGCTGTTGAGTTAGAAGCAATCAAAAAAATATATCGCCATTAAATAACACCCCTTTCAAAAGGCCGACCGAATACAAGCTTAAACTAGAATAATTTTACTACAGGCTTCATAACCTGAACTTTATTAACAGAATTAATGCTTCATCTCCTAGAGACGATTATAAGACCTATGGTCCTATATGGTTTAGAGAGATGGGGACAGAGCGCCTACGCCCCTTTTGGTACTCCCTAGGCGTGCCAGGACACCTCCTGCCGACTAAACATTAAATGAATCGGGCCATCAGAGAGGACATCTACAAATTGTACATCTAGGTTACTTGGACCACACCCCTAGAGGCCCTTGGCTTGAAGATGGCTTTCTATCGTTAGCACTTCTTAGAGTTGAGGGACGACCTCATTGTTCATCCTCCATACACATTTATACATTGGATGCACTCACTTAGGATCCCCCTGGGTCAGTTTCGGGTAGGGCCTCATAGACTCTGGATTTAGACCGACCACCATATCTTGCGGCCAGATAGGATCTGCTATATGTGTCACTTATAGGAGCCGGAGACATAGACGGGTAGCAGGTGCAGAGATTCCGCTCGAGCTCACCGATTCAACAGTCACAGTGAAAGCCATGAAATGTAATTAATAAGATATGTTCTAATAGGCTTTTTATTTTGCACTGTTCTATATGGAATGGAAAGCCATACTGTTAAGGAAGCAGCCAGAAGTGGTAGTTACACTGGTCCCTCCTACTGCCTACCCCCTATGCCTTTTAGAAAATAACTAGTAATCATTGCTATGTAGAGCACAAGTGTTTTTTTTGTTAGTAGTACCAGTAGACCAATGACCGTGAATTTCAACAATGTAAGTGTTACAATGATTGAAAGTAAAAACATATATAGTTCAGTGAGTTTTGCGGTTGGCACAAAAATCGTGGTACAAAAACCATGACCCCTGTGATTAGGGCTCGGCCCCCGGAGGGGACTCAAGTTTCTCTCAATAAGTAAAGAGAAATAAGTTCCTCACAGCTGACTACTGAAAAACAGGGTAGTCAAAAGTAAGGCCAGGCAATAGATATACCCCTATAAAGTACCTAACCAGGCAAGATATATAAATGGATGTAGGGCTATGCCTTCCTTCAATCTATGGCTTGCTAATTGAGTAATGAAAATGGATATTATTGATCCTTATCAGTTTAGTCGAGCCCGCTGGTAGTATAGGCGGAGCCTTCCTCGGTAACGGAGTAAAGAAATCTATCCAGAATAAACGCGGTTTGAACCATGGTTTGGCTTAGGCGGGTCTTTCTCTTTCATTAAGGACCAAGACCTGCGGTACGAGACCCGGGTAGCTTCCTGACTAGTTTGATTGGGGGTCTACCGAATGCAGACCTGCCGGACTGATCTGGTCTTCCTTTGTCTTTGTCTGGACTGATGATAGTTATATGGGCTTCCTCTGTAATTAGTAAGAGAAGTGGGTATTCTTTTATATAATAATATGGTCTGTTCTTCGAACTAAAAAAGGCAGGAAGAGCAGTCTATTCCTAAAAAGAAATCCGTAGTAAAGGCTAGCTAAGAGAACTCTCTCTTTCAGTCAGTAAGTTGTCAGTGCGGGACTTGTAAAATAATATATCTCTCTGAGCCCTAACCCAACGAAATCTAAATGAACTAAATGGAAGAGCAATGGTAAGCCCAACGAACTCTAATGGGAAGATCAATGGGAAGAGCTGAGCTGTCTCTTTTCTTTCCTAGCAGCTTTCCAACCTTGGCATTCACATTTTTACCTTATAGCCATCGGGCTCTGGTCTGGCCATCCGCATACACCCTTGGACCTACACTCACCATCTCCTAGCTCGCATACCATGTTAGTAACCGCACCCGTATCTCCTGGCCGCAGCTGTATTGTGGCTTTGCAACTACACGAAGGTGGAAGAATATGCCCAAGAATAAAGCTAGAGTAGGCTAGATGAGGGTAAAAGGAAGAATAAGTGGTTTGGGACCGATTAGCCAGAATTACTCACTATAAGAAAGTTCCTTTTATAAAATGGACATATAGAAGGTTGTTATGGTAATTCCTAACATGCTTTCGTTTATTTATCCTTAAATCATAAGGCCTAATACGTCTATAATAGATAGAGTGTGGTTTCTTTTTAGAGGATAGAAATAGGTACTCCCTTTCATACCAAGACTGTGAAAGCTAGAAGGAGAATTATTCAATTTTGAAGAGCTCCCTCATAATAAATAGAGAAAAGAATAGTGGAAAATAACAAAATGAACGGGGATCTAAAACGTATAAGAATAGGTGGGGGTAAATTCTCTGGTTTGTGTCTCCATCCATGATTATGAGGTCAGTAGGTGCGGGGGATAGTTGTGATTCAAATTACTTTCTCTTATATTGAACACGTCGGAGTGAACTCCACTTTTCCCTTCGTTAGAGAAAATCTTGTCGGCGCTAATCGAGCCTAAGCTAAAAATAGAAAGGAAAATGGGTATGAGATGACCCAACTAAAATCTAGGCGTGGATGGGTATATGAAGACCCAACCATCATCATAGAACTGCTCAATTCCTGATAAAATGCCACCGCAGAACCGCTCATCATCTGGAGACATTATATTGATCTGGCCATCTTAAAAGGTATTTTAAAAAAGGCATAAGTACAAGTAAGTACAAGAGATAAAAATGAGTGGGCATCCCATACCCAACTAAGTGTAAAGTCAGCCGTAGCTGGAAGAATAGAGAGCGGTTTTGTGATGACCCGACTCAAATACAAAAGTGGACCCAGTAAGCTGAAAGAATGCTGCCACCAAACTGCTCATCTGTTGGAGAACACTGTAACTGACTTGCTCATCCAATGGAGGAGGACGGGAAGACATATCCCTGCCATACTGCGCACCCACTGGGACAGTGGTACTACTTAAACTACTCATTTGATGAAGGAGTACTGGATAACCTGTATTTCAATGGAGAATGTAGCCGCCGATCTGCTCAACTGGTGTACAAAACTATAACTGACTTGCTCATCCAATGGAAGAGGGCGGGAATAAGTAGCCCTGCCATATAAAATCAGTCGTAGCTCAAGAAGTGAGAGTTATAAAATCCAACTCCATATATTTGAAAGAGCTTTAATACGACGGAGTGTTCCTCAAACAAAGAATTTGCACTAAACAATTAGAACCTATAGCTATTTATGAACCCTACAATGTGCCATGAGTGCATGGACGACCATCGATATATCAAAGTTATTCCTATCTTTATGGAGGCATAACCGTTCATGGACATATTATACATGGAAATGCTATGTTTGTATTGAACAATATTAAAGTAATCAGACTTACTATAAAAAAGAAGGACCACAAAATGAAAGGAAAGGCTAATGCATTGAGGAAATAAATAGAAAAGGATATTGAGGGAAGAAACAGACGTAACCTGCGATAAAGCATATTTAGGGATTATTTATTCGTTAACTGTTATAAAGTCAAGAGATTGAGGTATATTCGTTAACTGTTAGAAAGGAGGGAGGGATATTGAGAGGGACGTTAATTGTTAGAAAAGAAGGACCCGGAGGTCCGGAGGGCTTGTCCTTTTGAGGGCAAGGCATTTGAATCAGAGCTTCCTAACCAATACTACTAGCAAAGAGGTAGCATCGCCTTGGACGGACTAATAGTCTTTATACATACGCCGCGCTAAATACCCCGGTAGGAGAATAATGGCTGAGTGACGGATAAGTTGATGTCCATTAGCATTTTCGTGAGTGAACAAACGAGACATCGCCCCCTACTTATAGCATAAGCTCCCAGAAGTGTAGATCCGACATAAGCTCTTGTTCCAAGGGGTCATGTTCCTGCATTAGGCGTTGTTCCATTCCAACATTTGTACGTGCAACTAGTGATGCTCCATCATTCTATGATGCTCTAACAATAAGTGATGTTCCGTCCTTTCCATATGTTCCAATCCATATGTTCCAATTATCAGTTCTAGGATGAGCACGTGTTTATACTTATGATGCACGGGCAAGGGCAGGAGAGGGGTTAAAAACCAGTTTCAAAGTATTTATACCCAGAGCGAAATCCAGGTGCACCAGTAGCAAAGGCAGGAGCAGAAGCAATGGTTTCTTTTTATCCAGTCAATGAACCAGAACCACCTAGAGCATAGGAATAGTAAACACCCCTTCGCTCTGTTCCATATCTCCCAAATGCGTATCTGGTTGACTCAGCTAATTTTGAACCAGTGAATGCCCCGGCAAATCCTATTTAATAACCCGTTGATCCATAATTTAAATCAGCAGTTCCCAGACCAGCATAAGTTGAAGGAGCAGAATTACCAGGGTCATTTCAGGGTTCATCATTCAAAGCAGAAGCAGCTCTATAAGATAAGCAGTTGAGGGATTAGTTGAACCAACATTTGAATCAGTTGAACGGGCATAACCAGCTTCCTAAGTTCCCAGAACAGCATTATCGGAGATAGGGTACAAAGTCCCAGCCCAAGCAGGAAAAGTAGCATCAAAACCAGAAGCACCAGTCAGTGCCCCGATAGCCGATCATACCCAGGTTGAATTGCCAATACCCAGTTGATCGTAGCCAGCAGGTCATAGGGAGATGCTGCCAATCATAAAGGTCATAACTAGGAGCTCATTGTCTTTAGCCGCTAGTATAAGCCAAAGGCTAAGACTAAGGCTTTCACTATTAAGGCTAATTTATATAGAATAATGCAATGGACTAGGCCTTAACTTTCACTCTACTACTTTCCAGAGGGCATAATAGCTTCTTCGCTGGTAGCTCAGGGACTTCTTTTTCTATTAATCCACGCACGAAACCACACACACTCAGCAAATTGTGGGAGATCTCCTTTGTCGGGAAAGAGCTACGCACCTTTTAAAGGCCTCTGATACAAAGGTGTTATAGACTTGAATGGTCCTTAGATGTTATATAGTAAGGTACCGGATACTACAGGAGTGGCCCATAAAGTGAATTTATTGTGTCACGCAGTACCGGGCTGTTCTGAAGATTATAAGGCCTCTTCTCCTGGTAGGTTAAATGTATAGACTGGTGTGATAGAGAAATAGGGTTCGTATTTAGACAACACTCTATATCTTGAAGCGGGTTGCTATTCTCACTAAGTACTATGGTCTAGTAGCTCAATCTCTTGTTGACTAGCAGAATCTTATATACTGGTAAGGTTTACGTGCTTATTAGTTAACCATAAATAGTCCTTGGATCATATAGGTCTGTCAATATAAGGAGTATATCATAGGCATGTAGTTTCATTTATTTTAACCTGCCTAACTCTAAGTGAATCTAAAAGTATAAATCGATCACTTAATGGGCGCTTAATAGTGTGACAGGTGTATATAGTGATGACTTAAAAAGTAAGCTATCATTGAGTAGTCTGAAACAGCTTACTAGTAGCTCTAAGATACAGATAACCCCTTCCCTTCCTTTGTCAGGAAAGTCCCTCTCCCGTATGGTCGAGCAAGCGATATACCTTGCGATCGAGATAAGGGTTTGGTGCTTCCTCCCGGTCCACGATATCCGGGGTTTCTTGACCGAACCGAGAACCACCTGATACACTAGTATCGGTGTGTCCAGGAATTCTTTATATATGTAATAATGCTAGACTCGGTATGGAAGAAAACTAGTATGTAAGCTA
>Ga0233342_1000318_pt1 | contig 13923 bp, 11 predicted proteins | sample GEONDECOMP273_FD_180706 | JGI IMG/M metagenome (GOLD analysis project Ga0233342, IMG submission 180706) | Leaf litter microbial communities from Shasta-Trinity National Forest, California, United States - GEON-DECOMP-273 | ecosystem: Environmental > Terrestrial > Plant litter > Unclassified...
TCCTTCTTGGTAAAGCAAAGGAAGTATTGAGACTTGGGCGAAAGTATTTAAGGCAGTAGTTCCCAAAAGCAGGTAAACACGATAGGCCAAAAAGAAATAACTCGCAGTTGAGGGAGGGAATAAAAAATGCGTGTGAGAGCCTTCCCCTCCTTTGTCGGGAAAGAGCTACGCACCTTTACTAAAAGTAAAAGTAACCGAGTGTTAACCAACTCCGATGTGAGTGAACAATCTGCCGTTCAGTAGGAAGCTCCATCCCGTATCTACTTTGAGGGAAGGAAGATAACTACTTAATTGGGCGAGGAGAGAAACCTGTCTATCACCTGGAAGACTCATTAGATATGTAATTACGCTTTTAGCATCGGATCTCCACTCTCATAATAAATCATAATATATATATAGCCATTTATATATAATTTGAAAGGACCTATATAGATATAGGGATAGAACATGCCGATGCTTATTACTTTACACGAACGCTGGCCAAGGCCAAGGATAGGAGAGGGCCTGGTCGACAATGGGGTGCGGCGAATAACGGGATTCGAACCCGTGTTTTCGAATTCACAATCTGACACTCTGACCTATTGGGTTATGCTCGCCCTTAGACACGTCTATACTCGCTATTGGATCCGGACCGATACGGGGCACTATATACCGGGGGTCCATTCATTACGCTTGCTTATAGAAAGCGCCTACCTTCGCGCACCTCTGTTACTATTGAGGAGGCATCCGCCCCAGATAAACTACCCACCTTGTAGTGTCCCGCCCTGAGAATCACTCTAGAGAAATACGCGGTTAGGCATCCTTAGACAAAAGAGTGGTATTCCAGGATTGATAGTGACCCACCTCCCACCTATCCCACACATTCGTAAGAGGTTGTCACTGCAAAGCTATAATAAAGGTGCACGGGGTCTTACCGTCTAGCCGTTGGTACTCCGCATCTTCACGGAGAATTCAATTTCACTGAGTCCATGTTGGAGACAGCGAGGTAGCACAGTCAGTAAGGGGTGGTTATGTCCAGTATGTCCCCCCTTATTCCCGACATGCTATGGTGCTCAGGGGAGGTCCCGATAATGAAACGCACGTGGTGGTTACTCTACGCCCATTTTTTGAAAGGGAATTTCCCATCTCAATGGACCAGGTTAATGTAGGATAACTTTAGAGGCCACCTCTTATGTCATTAAATTTAAAATAAGCATAAACGCGGGATTTTTACCAGCTTTGCTGTTTCCCTATATAGTTTACCCCAAAATAGGATATCTTTTAAGAAACGCGGGATTTTGGCCAGCTTTTGGCTTTTAAACTGCTAACAGAGGAATCCGCTAACAACATACCCCGCCAAATGTGCTTGCTTTTCCCTTTTCAAAGCTTTATTAGGGGAAGGTACTCCGCTAGGTAGGAGTAAAGGCAGAGGAATTTGAACCTGTCCTAGCTTCCATTCGTCCAGTTCCAGATCCCGCGGGATAATCTTTTCCAAGATTGTTAGATTCGGACCTCGTTTCACCGGGTTACCGTATAGTAGTTGAACCGGTTTACCTATAAGAAGCAGCGGTTCCAATAGCATTTGATTACCTTGTTGACTCAAAACCAATGCATATATCTTTGTCTCAAGCTTTGCTTCTGCTTACTTTTCTGCTGGTGCTTCATTGGCATGCATCATCAACCGGATCTGCTGGAACAAGCTATCCTCGACCTGGAATGGATGCAACGGGCTATGGCTCTCCAATGGGTGAAACTTTATCTCAATCTGCGGTTGATGCCTTTGTCTTTGTCTTTGCGTCACCCGTCACTCTCAAGGCATGTACAGAAAGTCGTAACAGTGCTAGTATTAGTGGATAATGCTTAGTTATCGGAAATCCGCTGCTAGATTTGATAGGGGTGGAAATAAAGCAATCCTTCCTAAGGTACGATGCTCACAATGCTATTGGTTCTGGAACAACCAAAAGGTATGCTGCGGGCTTATCTACTGCATTTGGGGACTCCGCCTCTTATGGATTTGGAACCGAGCGAGATGATGCTGAAACGGGTGCTAGCTTGAACCGCCATAGAACGAAGCTTAGCCTAGCCCCGCCAGAGACTCTTTTATTGGTCCGTGGCTACGGGTGATGCCTTTCCCACCGTCCGTCCGGCTTTGCTATTTTATTCCTTCTACCCCATACGAGCGTGCATGCTTTGGTATTTCATTCTCTTTCACCACCGCTATGGAGCTACCTATGGTATATAGTAGAGCTTCCAGTTGGAGATCTCGCAGATTGAAGTGCAGAGCCTATTACTGTAGAGAGTGCATATCCATAGCGAGCAGTCCCAGTTTATTCGGTTGACTCAGCAGAGTCCGGTACAGTCAAGCCAGAAAGCTAAGAAGCAGTAGTTTCAGTTCCAGATCGATACCCACCCAGTTACTACGGATCCATTACCTGCAAAGGCACGCACAAGTTGGGGTAGAAACAATAGCAGCTAGACCCAGCATCAGTAGCATTTGTTTATCCAGCACCACTGTGGTAGCTTAAAACCCAGCAGCTAAGGCAGTTTACTCAGTAGATTCAGTCGATTCAGGAAGGTGCGAAGCCGCTCTCCCTTAGTAGGAGGTAGAGGAAATATGCACTTGATCTCATTATACGCTGTAGTGATCCAGCACCGGGAGAAAATGAAATGTGTAGATCCAATATTACAGACTTAATCAGTCTTTTGCCAGATGTCTCTATTTCTTTTAACCAATCCACAGAATCTCCAACCCACACACAACCAACTACTGATTCACCTTTTCCTAGGCCATGGCATTTACATTCATACATGTTTTACCTTAGGCTAGAGGATCCCATTCAAAGAGAGGGACTGTTATCCCACAGCCAGTGGCACTTATGTCTTCTGTTTTCTCTCTCGTAGCTCCCTGTTATTGCTGGTAGTCCTCCTCTTAGAACTTTGTCTTCTCAAAACTAGGGATCACGTTCCTTAGATTCCTCTATACGTATCCATACCTTCTTCCACAGCTGCTTTCCTCTTCAATTCTCCGCGTAGTTTCCAAAAATGGGTAGGGCCACTTCGATTACTGCCTGTTTACCTGGCGCCACCATGTCCATAATAAAAAAAATGAAGGGGCCGCCCTGACCACACCTGTTTACTCGTCCTCAGGTCAACTCTGATTTCCTTTCTTTTTTTCCACTTAAAATGAAGGGGAATTTTTGGGGACCACCTTCAACACTTGTTCTTGGAACCCTGAAAAGTAAATGTGTTCAATTCTTGGGACCATTTGGACAGGAGTAGTTTGGCTCCATTGCAAATTTATCGGCCTGTGTCTGATCTGTACGATCTAGTCACGTCGCCTGAACTTTTCCACTCCAAGTCTGCAAAAGAAGAGTTTGTTTAGTCGCGGTAGTTCCCCGCATTTCTCCATATTGGCTGGCCTTAATGATCGTAACTCCTATTGCACTTGGTTTGTAACTGTGAAGATTTGGTCCCTTTGACTGTCCCACTCGTTAATATTGTATTTTCTTTGTTGTCGAACTGCCGGATCCAGGGTCATTTTGGCCAGGAGTGTTACCTTATCCTAAAGGGCCTCCACTGGCGCCTCTCGTGCACGCTTAATATTTGACCAATCAATAATTGTCGAGTGTACCCTGCGTCTCCGTTCAGTTGCAACCTTGAGTTGCATTCTTGTTCGTTCCACTTGATCTATGAGTGTATCTATGCTCTCCATTAGTGCTTGGGACTGGAAATATCCATGCCTTCTTTCTGCGTCAAGATCAATTTGTAAGTTAGTTTATTGGTTATGTAATTTGAAGTAGGAGGCCCGCGGTCTATATAATAGATTATCGGGTGATTCATCTGGAATGATATCATAAACCTCCAGGTCTGCTACTCTTACTATTTTCCACATAATGGTAAAAAACCTTGCGCAGACTTACTTATTAAAGCTAACCTTTTCATTTTTTATTGTCTTGTCACAAGTTATCTCTTTCTTTTGTAACCTCACTTAACTAAGTTTGTATTATTTATACGTCCTTCTATATCTCTGAGTTTAGTTGCTCTACTGCCAAAAGCCAATTGACAATCTCAATCCCCAAATTACTGTGGGATATTACAAAATCTTTTTAAGCCAATGGCAGATCCTTTCCCAGGTATCTGCTGTGATGAACTGCAGAATGTCATAGTTATATTGAACTTTGTGCAGTATCGCTTGCTTATACATACTCAGGATTCTTTGTAAGTGCCATGATTATTTCCACTGCTGTGGCGTGGTCGTCTCCTTGGTAGCCTTTATCTGCATTATGTAATCTATATCTTCTAGGTGTTCAGGTCACGTTTATACGTTTGCAGCCTCTATCATCTTTTCATCCTCCTTTTATGCGTGCTTCAAGTCCTATAAATTGACCGAAGTCCTTTGTTTACTCCTCTAACATTGATGGTTAAACTACTGCCTAGACCTATGGCACCTATGCCTACTATGCCCTAGTTGATGGCCTTAAAGCAGTAAATGTTAAAACTTTAGAGCTAATAGTTATTGATCCACCAGCTGAAGCAGTTTCAGTTCCATACTCTATAGGAGATCGAGATAGAGACTGACCATTTGGAGTATACCTGGTTAAAGAACCACCGTCAGCGGAGGCTTTATAGGTGGATAGGTGGGTGGTATCCTTTCTTAAATAGTCAATTGAAGTAATAGAGGCGACTTAACTAGCGTCTATCCCTGTAACAGCCTTTATATTGCCATATCATCCAGCAGTTTACTCGTCATTCATTCGTTCTGAGTCTAGTGCTAAGAAACTACACGCCCCAGTCCTAGCATCCCTTCGTTTGGGCCCATACCCATAACCATCAGCAGAAGAGTCTGTTTGAGAACCAGTTTGCCCTTATCCGGCTACCAGCTCTCGATCTTGGTTTCGAACTGCTAGTGAATCTGCTCCTGCCTGTGTCTTTGCTGCTCTACCCGCCTTTGCCTTTATTGCAGACTTTGCTGCTGGTTCATCCGCTCGATCAATTGGTTCAAGGTCTGTTTCAAGGTAAAAAGCTTCAACTTATAGGGGGTCTTGTTGAAATGATGGATCAACCACGTTTGAAACTATGGACTCCGACACTGGATATAGAACCAAGCGAAGGGAAGCTGGGCCTTCAACGACTAGCTCTGGTTCAACTGCTTAAGCTGGTGGAGCAACCACCGTAGCAGAAGCACTGGATTTGTATCTCAATATGCACTGGCTTGATCTTTTACTGGGGGGGGCGGAAGGGATTAAGTAGAGAGAGGGACTATATGAAGCAATTGTAATGGGGCCTCATCAGGCGTGATGGCCTAGATCAGTTGCTTGTATGGCAGGCCACATGTGGGATAACTTGGTGCAAAATTTATCTATGTAGACAACATTCTGTTCTCTTGGCATAGCTATTCTCTGTCCTCCAAGGCATCTCTAAGTTGGCCATGCATGGAGCTCCCTCTCTATGTTCGCCGCTTGCTTCTTGATTGCAAGGAGCCGGCCTGCCCGTCTCCATGCCCGATGATTTATGTTTATGACCAAATCCTTCGAGGACATTGTGATAACCTGACTTTCCAACTAGCAATTTGAGGGGAATAAATAGCAGCTGATGATCATGGTCAAGCTTATGATTCTTATCTTTATGATTTAGATCCAAGTTCTGCCTCTCGTCCGGATCCATATCCAGATAGCCCCATTAAAGTACCAGTTCCATGCCCAGTTCCAGTTTAAGGTGGTCCGTTTCGCAGAGGTTTTAGGAATATATAATTGGAGAATAATATCTCTATCAGAGAGGAAGATTCATACTCGTGATCCAGATAAACAAGTCTGAAAGTATCGCCCGACCCGAAGAGGGCGAGGACGGCTTTTGTTACTTAATTTTCCATCTGGATCTACTAGGTTCATATTCGTGATCCGGATAGACTGGCCACCTTTCTGTACTGAATTTACCAGTTATTAGAAGGCTAGCAGGGTAATAAAGTGTATGTTATTCCCCCTAGTCACCTTGTTCATTTGATAGTAACGAGCTTAGGCGGGCCTCCCTTTGCATAATAATTGCAGTATCCTATTTCCGACAGCAACAACCAAAGCATCACACTGGCGTACTTGCCCATTTTAATGAGTAAGTTACAATCTTAGTTTAATTAGCAGTAGTTCAGAAGCTATAATAAATATGAGCCATAGTACCTTAGTAATTTTATACCCCCCCATACCTAGTGTGCTAGGTAGTAACCAATTAATTAGGGAGGAGTAGTAATTGATGAGATGCAGCATAGTAGTTGGAGCTGGGGCGCGGTCCAACGAAATAAAGAAACTAGTTGTTTCCGCTCTACTACTACTGGCTTTAGTCCAAACTAGCCTTGGAGTAAGTCCCATGTTCTATAAACTCCCTACAAACCCTACCTACAACCTACAACACAGGGAGGTACGGCTCTAGATATGATATCGCGCATATATGCTTAACCTGTCATTTTTGAATAAAAACTATGAAGGAAAGAGGCGCTGAGCTGAGCGAAAGCAGCAGCAAATAGGTACAGTCCTAACTGGGGTAACTAGCCTTTATTTCCAGTCTCCATTCTTTAAAAAGATAACCCCGGCCCAGCTTTGTTGTCTTAAGCTGTAGTGTCATATTGGTTACTCTATTTGGTATGGTGACTACGTGGTAATTTATATATATATATAATAATTGCATAGATACGTTTACAAATAAATAATAACTTATAAGAGCTGCTCTCTAGCGAAGAAGCTATTAAGTGGTGTCCCTGTAGTTCCAAAAGAGAATGATAATTCAAATTTAGTGCAACTCTCCCATTGTAAAAAGAAATTAGATTTAGGTAATTGCTCATAAAACCATATCACCACATACCTGGGTGACCTAACATACGCTACTTGCATGGATACGTTTAACCTTGCCATTTATTAGGGTAAAACATATTTCTGGTAAGCGAACTGCAATGTCTTTTAGAGGGCCAAGGAGCCATTGAAGTGTGAGTAGTGCTCTCGTTTTTGGGGTCCGAGGCATGCATCATTTTTGCTTCACGTCGTCGGGTACTAAAATTTATTTATATATGGATGGCTACTACTATACAGCAGTCTCTAAGGCTATGGAGCCAATACGATTCAGTAATTTGAACCCACTGCAATAGGAGGGGGCCTCTACCTACCTTTCATGCCCGCTACCCTTATAGTTACACCTGAAGACTTAAACCACTTTTACCTATACCACTTGCTTCATGAATCGCTTAGTTGGTACTACTGCTTGCTATATACACTACTTTAGAGGCAATCTGATATTGTTCTATTAGTGGTGGCTGCATGGAAGTAGGACACAATTTAGGTATGGACTCACTAAGATAAGGTCTATAGGTAACGTTCGATTTTATAATAAAGGTTTACCTAGTTTAACAATATTGGCTAGGGTAGGGTTCTTTCTCTCTTTTTATTTGTTATTAACATTGAAACTAACATTACATATTGAAATAAGCCGTTACTCACTCACTGCAGAAAGCCATTCACAGAAAGCTGTTTACAAAAATACATTACAGCACACACATCCGTCGTTCACTGCATGCACGTTTTTTCCCGGCCGGGTTATGGTGGTACATTACCTCCTATGTTGTGAAGGGTTACTTTTACTCACTTGAGTAAGGTGTATTGAAAGGGGACTTATCCTTACCTTTTAAACCTAACTAAGGAAGGCATATGCGGCAGAAGCAGTAACAAAAAAGCTATTACATCCTTCCACAAGAGAAACGAAAGGTGCGGAGCCGCTTGTCCTTTCGAGGGCAATGAAAAGGGCCCAATGATAAGGTTTTTGGAGTATAGCGAGGTCTGTCCAAACCAAACAACAAACATGGATTCACGCTCAACCTATAAGCCGGGAAACAACGACGAGATGGCTCACTCACACTACCTGATCACGTAACTTGCCCTGATCAGACCGGACCAGGTCCAGGAGGCCAATGGATAGCGAGTGTCCTGGCCTCTCTCTATTTGGTTTTATTGCGAACCAAAGCTCTCATGGTGGAGAGTGAGAGTGATGCTTCTTATAACCTAACGGGGACCTACTTACTCATAGTGCAGCCCCATTAGCCAGGAATAGGTTTGACACCCTGCAGCAGTAATAATTAAACTGAACGGCTGGTTTGGTTGACACCATAATTTATCACTATTTTTGGGTATACACCCTAAGAATGATTAAGTACACTTTGCCTGATGACTAGCTCATCACTTGGCCTAACAGGAGCGCACCTACCTCATGGAGGGTTAGCATTGCAAACCTTAGCTGGTAGGGAAAAAGGAGGAAGATCTCCCAACTCTCCCAAATGGACTTACCATGGGACTCATGCCGTTGAGTACATTTATAAATAAAATATACCATTGGGAACCAGGGTAGCTCAACTAGATAACTACCGGGGTTATATATGGAACAACAATTTGTGTATATATGAACCAGGTTGGTAGTTGATTGGGTCGTGAGCTGTTACTGAGGAGTATGAAGCGGGAATGCTGGGGACGCTGGGAGGTAGTTGGGCTCCTTATTAGTACGTGATATAGGGAGTTTATTGGTACGTGCTATTGGCAGTTGAATGAAAACACCTCTCGCGTAAGATGATTTTAACTCCTCTCTCCGGAATACTACTAAGTGTATAGAATCAAATAGAATCAATGCCTTTCTTGTAAAATGGGTCTGCTTTTCAGCGTTCATTATAGATTTTATTAGAATGGATCAGCGATTTATCAAAACAGGTGCCATTTAAGTAATGATCGCCATAGCATTAAGTTTAATTAGTAACTTGTGTTCTGGTGAGGTCGAGGTCTAGGGAGGGGTTCAGGTTTTCGTGAAAGTAAAGTTAGAGGATCTAGGTTATAGGCGTAGGGCTCTGTTTTAACCAAGGGTCTATGGTTAGGTCTATTTCTGTCATTTAAAGTCAAATACCACCTCATTATCGGTACCACTTATTGGTGACCACCTCCTTCCTGCAAATGGGGCTATCGTTGACCTCCTGTCAATGAGACTGGCAGAACCTCCTTATTCTTGTTTCCAAAAGAGTTTATGCAGGATGGCTTCTGGCCAGTTTGTTAATCGAACTTATTGAAATAAATGTGTATAGGGTTGTACGTACGTAACAATGGTTACTACCTTGATAGGATGACATAAACAATGCATTACTTACAATAATGCACTTCAGAATATTCAACAGATACATGGGTTCATTAGCGCAAGTAAGTCTGGTATTGGATTCACGCAGGTTAGGGAGAGCCCGTCAGGCAGGTCAGGTTGTTTCATTCACACAGGTCTGGTTGTGTCAGTTCGAGGTGCACCATTTTACCTAGCTCCTTATACACCCAGTTCATGTTCCGAGAAGAGAGAGACGAACATACCCATCTTTTTGGACAAGGTCAAATGCTCTCACTGGTCAACTGCAATAGGTACTTATGTTACTGATTAGACTATTAGCAAGACCTATTGGTGGACCTATCCAGGCGGGAAATTCGCTAGTGAAAGGGGCCTATAAAGAGTATATTCCGCGCAATAAACCGAAACAGATGAAGCTAACACTTACTTCCCTGCCATACAACCTACGCTACATAACCAATATCCAACCAACCACTCATACCATAAAAAAAAAAATACTTTTCTGGGATCCAGGTTTGCTTTATAATAATAGCTGCCGTAATCCAAGCCGAGATGGAACCATAAATTGGAAATGCAATACAAGTCAGTACATTAAATTTATATACCCAAAGTTCCTCCTTTGTGTATGGCTGGGGAGTCCCTAAAAAAAGGTTATTTTAATTATAAACATAATATTAACCAATGCCGAATCTTATTTTTCCCCTCAAAGTGAAAGATGAAGTAGGGGTATCGTCCGGTATACTTTTTTATACTCCTGGTCTATTTGTATATGTACTACTTTTTTTCTGTTGATGATAAGATTTTTCGGCGTGCAGTGCTATGTATCGGCAGGCGTGGGCGTTTTTCTTCTTTGCTACGGATGATCCCAGGACTGGCGGTTTCTGTGCAACTTCATAAATACAGTAGTAGGCAAAGGGTAAAATGAATGGTCCAAGTGCCTATCTAGCAACTAAATATTCCTCAAGCAAGTGGAATAGGGCTAACAGGTCTAGGTCACATGGTGGTTGTTAACTAGAAGGTGGAGGCATTATGTGAAAGGTAGATATTTCTATTTTTTCCTATAATAAACCCCATTGATAGTAATTTCTGGACCAACCCAAGCGGATGCCTCCCCCCCCAACTGTTAGTGGTGCTTAAGATGGTAGCGGGATTCATTCAATTAAGGTCCCTAAGGGGGTATAGGTGCGGTAACTTGATTATATTAGTGGTTCGTCCATAGATAGCGTCATTACATATATCAATAAGGGCGATAAATGATTAAATTTTGTTATAACATATATTAAACAATGACTGGAATAACTGCATTTTCAGCATTCGAAAGGGAACATAATAATAGCTAGATAATAAATTACGATGAATCTATTTGTTAGTTCAATAGAACCTGTACGTTATGCTAAAAATTGACTAGCACGGGGGAATGTCTGTGTCCGTGCTACAATGGTTATAAAGCCTTATCCGCTTAGGAGGTAATCTGGGGATGCAGTTTGACCCGCTCTATAAAGAATAGTAGGTGATCCCCTGAACTCACATTCTTGTCTCCGTTCAATCCCATTCATTCTTATTCCAGAATAAACCACTTATTACTGTACAGACTCTTTCCCGCTCCGCTCCCATTTTTATTCCCATTCATTTTTTAGTTCGTAAGGTCTAAAAGGCCAACCATGTTCCGTTGGACCTGTTCCGTACCGTGTCTTGATGGGTTCAATCAATCTATACCGTTCCGTGGTTTGGTTCGTCAAGGTTCAAAGCAAGCAACAAGCTCCCGCCCGAAGCAAAAATGAACCTAAATTAGTGCATAAGGCAACTTGATCATCTTATGGGGGCATATCATCAGATGATCACTTTGTAGCATTCTGGCTACATCATATCCTCTTTTGTGCAGCTCGACCTTACCAGCAGCTGCCTTTTATGTATGCAATTTACTTATCACTCGAATTTTTCGATCTCCTGAAACAAGTTGTTAATACGTATACAATCTACTCTACCCTCCCTTTCAAAATTGAATCCCCTTTATTTTATTAAGTGGTTGCTTTACTCATTGTCAAGTAAGTACCGGGTCGTAGGGTGACCAATAAAAGGCTTTTCGGCTCGCTTAGTTAATAGGGATAGGTGCGGGTTGTAATTATTTATAAAAAGTGTTCGTTTCTGTTTCCAGCCACATTTATATAATATTTATTCAATAAAATGGATATTAAGGTTAAGCGCAATATGTTAAACCCAAGGTTTTCATTGCATTTTTCATTCTTTATCCATGTTTATCGCGGTTGAGCCAAAGCCAGATCTGGAGTTTCAGATCCATAGATCAACCGGTATATAGTTAGCCAGCCGGAGCAGACTCTCAATATGGTGTGTGTTAAAGCATATTAATTAATCTATTCTAATATAAAAATCATATCTTGGCCCAACCAACGACTCACTTAGCGTTATAGTATTGACCGACATGAAAGTAGTAATTATAACCGAGATATCGCGTGCATGCAGTTAACCAGAAAGAGTATCTTATAACCTGTCTCGCCCACCTACCCTGCAGATTTAACAAAAGGAAATCTTCCAAAACAGGAAACCTATAGAGAGCTTATTTATATTAAACAATAGGCTAGACAGGCTAGATAGATGTGTGCGGCTAGAGAGATTTTGCTATCACGACGTGAGGCAAGGTACACGAATAACGCAACGCAGTTAAATGAACATGTGCAACCCCCCGGACAGGGTGGTAAAATGATTAAAACTATGAAATGAAACATGGGACGCCGTGCACGCAATGATACCTATATAGACGGACGGGGACGCTTCGACCACGATATCAATGCTTTTAGACCGGGACTAGATGCAATGACGATGCATTACATATGTTTATTCAATCAATTTTAGTAAGTAGCAGAGTCAATTGATGTTAAGGGAGGAGCTGGAGTAGTACCTCTCCAACCAAGTAAAACAAGTGAAACATAAATAAGCCTGTAACCTCTCAACAGAAGCCGTTCATTCACTCACCAACCAGCTCTCAACCTTTCACCGGGCGGGGGCCTCTAAACAGAAAGAATATACCTTTCACTGTTCAACCTAATCTGTAACCTATTTACCCTCCTTGGTTACTATTTGGAGCATTGCGGGAACATACCAGCCACAGTTTTACCAACTGACCCCATATCACCACAAGCCAAGAGGAAGGAAAAGAGAAGGAATCGTTCAATACCGACCCCGTTAAACATCATACCCAGTTTATAAAATATATACTCATGCTGCACCTGCCAACGCCCAGAGGGTAGGGCCCAGCAACAACAGCATCTTCCGGGATAAGAGTTCCAACTGACCCAGATTCTAAGAGAGGCTTTATTTCTTCTGCTGAGAGGCTCCTGCCTGGTGAATGAATGGCTTATGTTGTCCTTCTTCCTCGGGGATTCTGGTGATGGAGGCTTCCTCCTTCCTGGTTAAAGGCTTCTTTCTGGCAAAAGGGTAAGGCACACGGCTTCTGGCTTGGTGGTTCGATCAGTTGGTTCTGAGGGTAATGCTCATCTGGCTCTTCCTAAATAGATTGGTTGTCTCTGAGGGGAATACTAATAAAGCTCCTTATAAAACTCCTTAACTGTCCTATATCAATTAATTTTCCTATGCAACTAAACATTTACTCTGCTCCTTCCTCAACAAAATGTGAATCAGCGTTTGTAAGCTTCATCATTCCTTCCAAACATTCGAGGTAGGAGCGTATGTTCCGTAGATGTAAGCCCCGTCCGGGGTAGGGGGTCCTCTAAACTGGATATGCTCTATGGCTATTACTTACTGTCTACGACTTGTGCTTATGGGCTATGTATGGCGTATGATCTTCAAATTGTATATCAACGTAAGTAACCTATTTTGTATTTATCGTTATTGGTATGGATGGTGTATGATTGGTTGTATCAGTTGGCAATAAAAGTATTCCCCTTTTTTCGCCCAGCCAGTTAGGGCGCATATAATGTGAACTGAGCTTTGCGTCCCGTGCTGTGTGTTAATCATTCATTGTGCTGGCATGTCGATCTGTTGGTTATTCCCTCAATAAAATGCTATCCGGACAAGCTGTTCCCCTCCAACTAGGGGCTTTCTGTCGTTAATTAATTGCTTACTTTGATCCATACAGCATCTATCTACCTCCCCTGCCGGGTTTATATCCGTCTTAAAGCGACCTGCCTAAATCGTAGCTATAACCTCCCTAAGCCGCTTTCACTCCGTTCCTCACCCCTGCTGTGCAAAGGGGGAAATTAAGTATGTAAAGGTGTCGTCTGCAAAGGTGGAACGAATGAAAAAGGGATATTACTTGTGTTGCTGGACGGTTGAAGTGACCATAAGTTTTGTATAAAAGGTAGGGGTTAAAAATCATTTCAAATGTGTATACTAAGTGTCTCAAGAAAGACATAATATATATATTATATAAACCATTAACCAACCAGTGAAGGGTCTCAAGAGGAGTACATAAAAGGTAGCGGCCAAATAGAGTAGTAAATTAACTGGGGAAAGGTTCGTCCTCCTTCCCCCTTTTCCCTGGCATCGGCATCTTTGAAATCCGCTTTGTGTCGGCCCCTTATTACGTTGCATTTCTATCTTTATTCCCTTCCCCCTACCAGCTGGCTTTCCTTTCCCTGTTTTTTTTTATCTATACCCGATCTATGATCTCTAGAACTACTTGCCTTCAACCAGAACTACCTTCCTTAAAATTGTGATCAAAACTTCAAACTTAGATCATATGCTGCTTGCCTGATTGAGACCTCGATTGAGACCTGTTCGTATCTATCCTTCCTTATCTTATCTCTCTCCCTACTTGAACCGCCTATCGAACCAGCCCACCGG
>Ga0233342_1000319_pt1 | contig 13845 bp, 7 predicted proteins | sample GEONDECOMP273_FD_180706 | JGI IMG/M metagenome (GOLD analysis project Ga0233342, IMG submission 180706) | Leaf litter microbial communities from Shasta-Trinity National Forest, California, United States - GEON-DECOMP-273 | ecosystem: Environmental > Terrestrial > Plant litter > Unclassified...
GGTTGGTCTTGCTCGGGTAGGGTGGGAACTCACTATAGGATCCAAGAGGGATGAGGACTTCGCGCTATCTGGTTTGTCAACTGTCTTTAATGGGTACTGCCCCTTCTCGTATTAAATAAAATGATGTTGGAACAGGGGTGGGATAGTAGTGTAGTATTTAGTTCAGTTCGCTGATTGAATAAGTTACACGGAAGACCCAAAGAATGCAGCATTTCGGTAGTAATTGGTATCACTGAACCTAGTTAATAAATAAAATTAGATATAGATATCTCTTTCTATTTCACTTTCACCCACTACTATATTACTTACGGTTATATATGTAATTACGCTGTCATTATGGATGGGAGTTTTTCCATTCATTCATAGAATATATAAAAAAACTAGAGGCTTTGGAAACGTAATATTCCTTGGAACTTCAAATACCCAACCTCGAACAGGCTTCCTAAATAGACTATGATATTATAAACCAAGAATGGGAACATGGGAACCAACCAACATGGAAAGGCTTTGGAAACCAAGGAACTGCTCTCTAAATGAACTTCTCTTCTTTTCTTGCAGGATCTATTCATTCCGGTTTGCTTGGAGCTCTACTGCTGTCCTTCCAAAATGATTAAAAAAATATTGCTACTGAAAACAGACAGAGCTGAACCCAGATTTTGACAACGACTAGCAAGAAGCCTATTAAGGAGGTGCACCCGTCATTTTGTCGCCGTTGCCGGGGAAGAGAATCATATCTTCCAGCGTTCTAAGGGACGGAGTTGCTCGACCAAAGGGAGAGGGTCAATTACATTAAAAGGGAACACTATAACAAAAGGGGCAAAATGACTTAAAGAGTAAACCCGCCACCACAGTACGAAGAAGGCCAGGGAAGTGTGAATCATCCTGTGCCTGATCCACTGCCTGATCCACATGCCTCTTACATGGATGGAACGGGGGTGAAGCTTGCGGTTCCAGCCAGTGAGGGAGGGCATCCAGACCCGTACCCTTAAAGTTTGGCACTAGCCATTGAATGTTCGGAGAAGACAGACCAGACCCCATCCGATCCAACAAGATTTAGACAGACCCATCCTGTTTTCCCTCCAGTTTTCCCGTAGCTTACATCGAATTACTGTTTCCTTTTAGTTGGTGGGTGGGTGGACAAGGCAAAGCTTAGACAGGCTTCCTTTTTGAAGGTTCAGGCCTAGACAACACTTACTTAAGATACCACGATACAGCCTCTGATTTGAAGGGACTGCTGCTCGATGGGATATTAAGAAGAAGCAGCAGCCTCAGATGAGGAGATGGCCAAAGATCTATTATCTGTCCCGTTTCCTTTAGCAAGATCCCTCGTTCCACCCCATCGAGCTCATTCCTTCGAATTCAGTATTTATTGCTCTAAACCTAAAGGCAAGGAGCTACATGACTCAGGCTTATACATCCAGAAAGTCCAGTGGCTACATCTAGCTATCTGAAGCTAACTTGTCCTTATACCACTAGAATAGATAATGGAAGGAAGTTTTAAAGACTACGGGTAAGAAAGATATTCCTCCCCTTGCGCCTAGCAAGAGGAAGACTAAGGCTAGCTATCCGCCTTCTCTCCCTACGGGCCTTCAATTAGTGCACTAGCAGGGAAAGAGATAACTTCACGCTCTCCAACTAAGAAGCACTCACCTCCTAATAGTATAGCTAATCTTGATATAGGAAAAAGGGAAGAGATAAAGAGAACTATAAGATTAGAAGAAGAGTCCAGGTTCTAATCTGTACTTATTGATGGGATTCTTCATTCAAAGAGTAGCTAAACCCGAGAAGGTTATGAAATATCTTAGTGCGTTAGCGCTAAGGAAAGCAAATGAAAAAAGCAAACCAAAACTAAAAGGGAACTCCCTTTGGCGGAGAGAGCGCGTTGACTTGGGGAAGCCCATGCGCCGGGGAGTGGTAAACTCCCACCTGCCTGCCCTCAAAGCGATTTGATAGATAGAGGAGCTAGGGCAGCTCACGAGCTTGACGTGAATGCCTAAGAGGCTGAGTCGGAAACCGCGCGCATGCCAGACGAGGTATTCCTAGGCGCTATGCTTAACTGGGTAGTGTAAAGTAAGCATATTAATACACATCTATTTATCCAGGTCGGATTGGGTGCTTTTGGAGCACCTCCCAGTCGGCTCGTTACTCAACTAGGCCACCATTCTTAAAGGCAGCGAGAAGAACATTAGGTCCTCACTCTGGTATAAGCAGCCGCCTCGATGATCTCTATAGCGCCGCTTTCTCCAGCCTCTCTTTTCGAAGATAGAATGGAAGAAACTCGTAACGGCGAAAGAGGGTTCCGCCGAAGGAAGGCCTTCTTATAGTATCGATTTTCGTAGTATTCTCTACTGAATGCAATTAGTATTATCCTTAAAACAGTGCCTCACTTATATCACATATTCTCGCCTGCGAATAAATCCTACCCCGCCATTGAGTGCCCCACTGGGTTCAACTGACTTCGTGCTGCTGCCTTGCCTTCCAGAGAGTTTCCCGAACGGTTATTAGCCACCGGTTACTCCTTCAAACAGGTATCCAATCCTGGGTCAACTAGGCTAAAGGAAAGCGCAGGCCCCGTATCTCATGCCTTCCTAAAGGCAGGTTGGTCGTAGATCAGGGTCTCCGCATCCCTCCTTATGAAACTACCAGCACAGGAAGGAAGGGAAGCTCTAGCCCTATAGGAGAAGACGAGAAGATGAAAGATGATAAGACACAAGATGCTCGTCTGCGTCTTCTATAACCTTGAAGAAGCCTTGGAAGAACTAGAAAGCCAGCAAGAGAGAACTCACTAGCAACTCAGATAGGAATTCCAACTACAAACAACCTCGCTACTAGGATAGCAACCTAGCTACTCCAAACCATCTAGCTACGAGGAACAACAGCAGCAACCTAATCTAGTCTTTTCTTTCCTTAGCTTCTATAAACTTCAAAAGAAAGAGCAATCTCCTTCGGACCCTTGTGCTTCTCTTTCTAGATAGACACCTTATAGGAGCTTGCAGGCAAGGCAAGGAAGTCAAGCTAGGTCCCTAAGGTACCTCACTCAGAGAACAAATCAAAAAGAGAGGAAGCCAAGTCACCTTCATAGGGCTAGAGTCCATTCAAGGGCTTATGCTTCTTCACTCTTCCTTCTCGAAACCCAGGAAAGACATTCTATCTATCCTCATCTCTTCGTCTAACAGCCGGATTGGATTAGCTACATGCCGTCGCTAGCCCATTACAGAACCACACGTAGCTACATCCAACTACAGGTCTCTCGAGCCTCATCTATTCTTACCTTTCTTTCTCTCCTCAGCTCTTCTTCGCCAGCAGTAATATTGGATTACTGGAACAACCATGCGCCTAGCACCATCTAATATATTTTGTGCTTCTCTTTTTTAAAGGTAAATAATAAATGAAAAGAATCGTTGACACAGTCAGGAGTGAAGGAAAGAGTCTACGCATTGTTTTGCCTTTTTATGGCTTACTATTTAGAGGCCAAGGACCTCATGGGCTTCCGCGACACCCGTGCTACTCGATGCGCAACTGCGTTTCCTTCAAGCCCTGACGCGGCCAAATCTCACCCTTACGGAACCTGGGATCCTGTCCCTTGGAAGGTCCTCGTAATGGCCCGATCCGGATCAAAGCCTTTCGGACTTATCTCCTACCTACGAAATTTCCAAATCCACTATTTGAATCCTGAATCCCACCCATTCTAATCCAAGCTTCAGACTCCAGAATGATCCACAACGAGACTTTGTCCATCGATGTCTAACAAAGCCCCGCGAGGTCTGACTTCACTCTGAAGTCCTTCCACAAGGCTACTCTCCAAAGTAAAAGGACAGGACAAGTCCGTATCCCTTCACCTGAAGTTTGTGAAAGTATACCACCAGGTTTATGGAGAAACACCATAGGCACTCCCCCGCACAAAGCGAAAGGTATCTACCTTCACAAACACCTTAGAACCATAATCACGACCCAGAATTATACTAAATATCCCCCATATGGTATAAATCCTGGGATAGTTACACAGCACAAGGCTATTCTCCCTGATAATGAAAGACTCTATTAAAATGGGGAATATATTAATAAAGCCTTCACCATGAAGGAGTGCTTGTGAACTCAAACCCACCAGAATTGGAAGCTAAGGATTTAGCTTTTGATATGGTCGCTCCCAAATCCTGGATAATTTTGCGGTGTTCTCCGGTCACCCTACTGCCCCGAGTGACGACATCATCACTCAGAATAGTGGAGGCCGATAACTTTCTCCGACCGGGAATAATCCCGTTCCGCAGCCGTCCATACCACGAGGTGGGATAGAGGAAACAGCACTTCAAGGGAAGTAGTAATCCGAGGATCACTGACAGTTGGTGTCAATTTCTTACTTTATCAATACCAAAGGGGTTACACCAGTAACACCACCTTGAGTATTAATAATAAGAAGCAACATACATATCAAGTGAACAGCCCACTCTCGCTCCGGGATAACCGATAAAAAGGCGGATATTTCAATAACATTATAATGATCCGTCAGTCCCTTTCGGTACACCAACGAACCTGTTCAAGTGTATGTATTAAACAACTATTATGACGCAATACTAACATCACATCACAAAACAAGAGCTTGAAACTCCACTACTAGAGACTCTTTCCTATCACCTGTGTCTACCCTAATATCCCGTTCCTGTACGGGAGCGGAAGCGAGAAAAGAAAAGCAGGTTTGAGATACTAGACTAAAGACTCTAGTCTGAGACTTTAAACTAGCAAACACGAGATCCTTACTAGAGCTCATGACGTAACTAGAGCATAGCACGAAAAGAGGGATACATATAGAGACCGAATCGGATGGATAGGAGCTTGATTGTAGGGGATGCTGGGGCGGGTCGAATTCTCTCTATCCAAGTGCAGCTACTGTTTTTGAAGCACCATTGACATTGCTTATGACCCGGAAGGATAAGTTATGCTTCTCCGGCTGTTGCTGAACCTTTTAGTTAGATCTCTATAGAAAGAGGGAAAGAAATAGGAAATGATGGATCGAATTCCTCCCCTTCGATGCCGAGCTTTCAAGCAAGTAGCGTTTGGAATGGCAGGATTGTTTGAATTGTTTGAAAAGTCATTCCCCACTGATGTGACACTAACTTAAACTCCATTTTTAACAAATTACGCTGTATTATATTATATAGGCGTACTTCTCTTGTTCACTTGAGTGATTCTTGATTATTGGATCAATTGAGAGAAATCCAATCTTGCTAGGAAAGCCCGAAGACTGCTCTCTTATTCCAACGCGTACATTTCAGAGTTGGCCTTTATGGTAAGGTCAATCCTTCGACAATGCTGCTGCATATTATATATGTAATTACGCTTCGATTTTATCTTCTATCTAATGAGGCATTGATTTCCTTGCCAACCAAGACCAAATTAGATTATTAAAGTGCCATTTATTCCCTGATCAAAGGCCGACAACTCATTATTTCGCTTCGGAATACCACTTTTTCGTGATTTAAACGCCGCATTGCCTAGATATGCAACCTCCAGCTTTTAACGAGGCTCGAATCTGCTCCTAAGCATCTCCTTCTTTTCTCCCTCTACAGCCAGCATCTTCGTTCAAGTGAAATAGAATATTTTCTGTAGCTCCAAACTATAAATAAAATAGAAGTAACTAGGCGAGCTGCTAGTTTGAACGCGTTTAACAAATCTAGTTAGGGAGCTGAAGCTGCTCCGTCCGTCCGGTATTTCTTTCTATCTCATCCCAGACGTTACTAAATCTACAGGCTTTGCATAGATAGTTATCGAATCTACAGGCTCTGCCTAGCTGAATAAGGGTAACGTATAGCTATTTATTATACCAACCCCAAACGGGAGGCGGATGGAAACACTATGTTCCTAAAGCGCTACACATGGCTATTTATCATGCTACTCTAGATGGAGGGAGATCCAGCTAGCAGGAATATTAATTGCAGTCTTATATACGTAGTAGTGGACCACCATACCCCGATGATGAGTTCACTCCTTATATTCCCTTCCCACCCATGGCCCAATCTCACTCTATCTATTCGAAGGCGTACAGCCTAATAATATAACTCTATCCCTCCCAATAATCTCATTCTTCGATCGAAGCAGACTTTTGAGCGTGGCCAAGCAAGCACCGTAGCTGCGGCCTCCAACACTCGGCCTATTCTGTAGCCATGGCGGCCTATCCTTCCAGGGGGGACTCGAAGAAACTTACTTTAATAAGAAAGCTGGATCGAAAGATCGCTCTACACCAGCACTAATAACTAGTTTAAGCTCTACACTGGCACTGATAAATGGAACGCCACGCCAAGATAAGATAGGAAGTGATGGGCCTACCCCCTTCTCTCTTTGGGTGGGAATAGAGCCCCCGGTGGGTAGGGGAATAAAGGAAGATCCGAATTAGCGGGAGGGTGGGATCTATAGTGGTGACGGTAAAAAACAAATAAAAGTGGGGCCAGATTATTCATTCAGTTATTTATAAATAAGAACGGGCGGATGAGCTGAAACCACATAGCTCGAGTCGGGGCACTAACAAGTTTATTAATTCGTCCCCACCCGGAGATCTGCACCGTGGATTAGGAGCGTTATTAAGCACTCACCTCTTGCATAGAATGAGATAGAGTGAACACAGTACTGCTGCCTATCATTATATGGACCATAAATATTAATGAAGGAGAGTCATCCCTAATTCAAAGAAACCAATTCTGTCCATATCCTTGAGGTAAAAAGTTCTGAGTTATGCAATGTGAGGGATTAGTTCCATCTTGTAACCAGTCTTCTAACCCTTCTAGGGCTTACTTGGAATGCTCTTAAGGGCCCTAATTATGGTTGGTTTTTGTGTGTCCCTTTTAGTATTTATCGCTTTGCTTTTTCTTGTGCAATGGACAAAAAAGACCATCTTCCCAGGATGGCTCGACGCCTTACTTGAGTCTAGCCCTAGCGCCCCTTCTGGACCGACCCCCTCACTCTCACCCTCTAAGTGTTTAGCAGAATGTAGATGATACGTTCTCTGAGTTCCTGCAATTAGGTCACTACTTTGTGAGTTAGAGTAGCTTTAATTCAACACTTCTTTCACCCCATAGCGACAACGATCTCTTCACTTTTATCTTACTCATCTGGATTGCATACCTGACGATGACTATGCTTCTCCAAGCTTCCTGTCTTAGAGATTCCCATATTATCTGAAGAATCTCATTTTATTCCTACAGGGTTCCTAGCCTGCTTCACTTCTGTTATACCAAAACGCCTTAGAGAATCTGACAAATGATCATAAAGGCAATAGAATTTTATTAATGTCCAATAAATGACCAAATGGTAGGTCAATGGGGCTAGGAAGTACACTCTTTGATACCGATCTGTAGGGGTGCCCTAGGCTACCTTGAAAGCATAAAGCAGGATAAAACATGAAATACATGAACTAAATATTACATCAAAGAAGGAGAAAGAAAGAGTGCAAGAGATCTAGATGTTCGTAAGACAAGATGAGGAGGAATAAGTATCTGTTGTAGAATCAATCACTGAGAAGGATCCTATGCATCGTTTTGCTTGTTCTTCGCCTGACGTTTCTTTTGGGCATCCGCCTTATTGCCTCGTTATGTCTTATATTGGCAACCCCAAGTTTTTAGTAGATGGATATTGGTGTCAGCTTGTTTCCTTCATGCCACTCTTGTAAAGGAGGGTGGGAATTAGAATCCCCAAATTTGTTTGGTGATGATCTTTCTTTTGGGCATCTGCCTTCTTGCCTCGTTATGTAGGGTAGGGGCCAACAAACACAAGGGAATATTCTTCCACAGGCATCCATACTGCCTTGATACTCACTGCTATTTCTGTTCTGTAAAAATTATATATCTGCTGTTCAGACTGTGGGTTTTGCATATTTACTGTGTTGTTCCAGACTGACTATATAGTTGCTGTGATTCCTTCTACTGTGCTTAATTTTATAGCTCCAATTAGCATTTTAGAGTTCTTTTTCGGAGCAAATTCCCTCTCCCCGTGGTCGAGCGTTCGTTTCCTCACCCTCTATTTTATCTCCGAAAGATCTCCGAAAAAACATGCATTTAACGGAGAATCATCTCCTTTAATTGGTCCCGATAAGTCCAATAGGCCTCGTCCTCGGAGGACAAGTATGGCCTTTCACTAGCAAATTGACCACCCCATAGGCCAGGTTCATAGAAAGGTCTTACCGGGCGGGTTGGGATAACCGTAACAAATTATGCTGCTCTGAACAGGCGGCTCCACCACTTGCTAGGGAACACCGCCAGAGAATATGGGGGGCCCTAGTAAGAAGGATGATAGAAGAGAAGAAAGAGTCCCCATGACTCCCGGTAAATAATTTCTTTGGCCATCCACATCCATTTCCTTATTGCCTTGCTTGGTAGACGCTTGGTCGTTATAATCCTTACTTGGGATTCGGGTACTACTGGGCTTCCATTCCAGGGTTGAATCATTATTTCGTCGTTGTTGGTAACGCGGGTGTATTTTAGACTCCTTTCTCGTCAACATGTCCTGGGCGAATTGAATTAATCGGTGATCTCACTCACAAGTTGAATCGTAAATAAACAAGCTGCTGTAACCCACGCTCTTTATTGGTAGCAAACCTTGCCCCTGCGCCATGTCTGATTCGCCATCGATCTGCTCTCACGTACAGCGCTGGGGGTATTCGTATGCGGCATGCAGCCATTGAGACAGATTCGGCTTACGCCATTGATCTTTCGCTATTGATCTTTGTAAGGCACTGATCAAACATTGTCATGGATCTATAGGGGGATTGTAAGAGACAAGACGTCATAAGTATCCTTTTCACTACAGAATATGATATGGATAACTAATTAGGAAATGCATATAACTAAATAGACTCTCCAATAGAACCCGTATCTATAGAGATAGTCACTCGATTGGATGGTTCGATCGCTACTGGTCCTGATCCTGGTCCTGGTAGAAGATCCAGTAGAATAAAACCAACCTTTCGTCTCGTCCACCAACTGATTTAAATGGGTTGAACGAGCACCTGGGACAATGATATCCGCTGTTTAGGCGCTTGCCTTTGGGTTCATGTGGAATGACTACAGCCTTTACTCTTTGACACGTGGATGCATGGATTGAGTCCCAAAGCACGAACTCTGCTCATAACTTTATCCATCTAAGGACGAGAAGCTACTCACTCAGAGGAAGGAATCTAGAGACAAAACGAAAGGCAAGCTATAACCCTAGAGAAGAAGAAAGACGAGAAGACAGAAGAGAGAGCTTGTGCAGCTAGCGTAGGCAGCTCGGGATATCCGGGGTTACGGTTACCGCAATGTCGGGATAATAACAGGGGCATTGACATGACCTTAGGAAGGGATTCACGATCTTTACCAATCCAGGAACGGGAAAGTAAAATCACCCTTATCCAACTACCAGCGAGGGCACTCCACCTTCTTTATTGAACTCGAACGCGGGACAATGACAATCCAGAATCGCTTCGGGTGGGGGAAACATATCTACACTGACAGGAAAGGGAAGACCGAGCAGACTAGGGGCTAACGTCTCGATGAAACGGAAAGCGAAAAAGCAATGAAAATGCAACCTCAGAGTTCGGGGCAGACCCGGTTTCAGTGGTTTCGGGATGACCTTCGTGTGGAATATAGGGAGTGCGCAGAAGCTAGTCAAGTGGCTCGAGAGACCTCAAACTGTCTGATCAATCGTCAGAAAACAAAATTCTTTATTCTAAGACCGAAGCTTGAAGTCCCCTATTCAGTTCTGTCTTTCTTTCGTTTTCCCTTGATAGGTTTGATAAAGAGTGGGGCTTTGATTCCCAAGCGGAACAAGCCGGGGAAACTAAGACCAATCACCATACCTCATCAAAAAGATATCATTGTCATGGATGCTATCTCCATGGTATTGGGTTCAATCTTTGAAGACATCTTCCTCAATTGCTCTCACGGCTTTAGGGTTAAAAGAGAAAGACAAATCTTCTTTGCTTCCGTACAGAGCTGGGGGAGAGGTTGATCACGTAATTCAAGTGGACTTTTTAGGTTGCGAAGATAACATCAACCATCAGGGACTGAATCAAGCCTTGAATCAATACATTGATGATCAAAAATTTAGCGATCTAATTCATGCTTTCCTTACTACAGAGATCAGAGATAAAGAAGAAAAAAAAGCTACCTTGAATAGATAAGATAGGGGCATAAAGAAAAGAATTCCTCAAGGAAGCTGAATAGATAAGATAGGGGCACCCGTACTCATGAATGTCTTCTTACACCAGTTCGATCTTAAAATGTTGAGTGACTTGAGTAAGAACATCTGCTACGCTCGATATGCAGACGATTGACTCTTTGCTATCAAACCAGGCTTTCAAGAAGCAGGGGCTGTGCAATCCACAATCCAAGAAGTCATGGCTCAATTACAACTTGATATCACAATGACAATATTCCCTAGAAGAACCACAGGTGTGACCAACCCCTGTGTCACATTGGGCGTTCTGGTAGCCATGGATTCCAAAAGCATAAAGAATTAGAAAGCAACTAGTCAAAAGGCTAAAGGCGGAAAGAAAAGAGAGTAATACAAGACAACAAGGGCTGGAGATATTCGTAATACTGAAATCGAGAAAGTGATGCCTATCGACCTCAGAACCTACTATCGACTGGGAGAGTTTCCGGAAGAAAGATTCCAGAAAAGCAGAAGAGCAACTGCTAGCGGAAGAGCTACTACAGTTGGTGGCGAACTTGCAAGCAAAAGAGAGACTGAAAGCGATTCACCGATAAAGAAGGAGGCTGCGGGCAGGGCATGGGATATTGAAAGAAAAGTCATTCGTTACAAGGGATGAGCTAACTAGCACAGGATAAAGGACGGACAGACCACAGAGATGAGCTCGAAGGGCAGATCAGACGGACAGCCGATAACCGAGCAGGAGACTTTCCCGGGGAAGATCCTTCTAAAGGACTAAGTAAGTCCCATACATCCCCTTATCTTGCTTACCAGAAGAAGAAGCAACTAATGCCCGTAGGAAGGCATGGAATGAAGCAACTGACTGCTCAACAAAGCCCGAAGAAGAGGTTGGAAATACGAGCTGCAGCAAGAATCCCCTTTCTGCTTATATAGTAGATCAATAGCTTGTGAAGACTAGTAGCCCTTCCAGAGGACGAGCCAATATGCCAATATAGAGTAGACTACAATAGAAGAGCAATTGCAGGAGTTGGACAGATCAGGTCTTAAAGGCAAATGAAAGCATCTTTACTGGAGCCTATTGTCCTCGTTGCTTGCAGAAGACTCACTCGAACAGGCCTCTTCTTACTAAGCTAAGATTGACATATAAGCAACTCCTAACAGAAAAGGGGAGCTATAGCAACTGTGCTTTAAGTGTTGAGCTAGTACTATGAATGAACTAACTAAGCCCGGGGAATGAACTCAATACCTCAATACAGTACAGATAGGATTTTTTTGGAGAAGGGGGAGATGGGATTACAACTACAACTTTTATGAAAATGACACGGAAGCCGCTAAAAGCACAGAAGCCGCTGCTAAAGGGAAAGAAGCACATCCTGCACCTGCTGATATGATTCATTTAAGTAGCTTTGAAGTCCTGATCCTTCCACTTGGAATGGATTTGTGTTGTCTCTCCATAAAGAACTTGGTGCCAGTTCAGAGTCCCTGCTATCTTGAGCCCCAGTTGAGATATAGCCAAAGGGACTATGAACATAGACATTGCGAATTTTATACTAGCCAAAGGGACTATTAGCCTTAGTCAAATGAGCCCTTTCCTTCCGGTTGATTTTATGTATTGACATATGGTGGCATGGAACCCAGGTCTTTATGGAGATACCACAAGGTATAGGTCCGCAAGGCTACTTGTACTTCCTTCTAAGTACATTTGTCACTCCGGTCACCTGCTATTCTCCTGGATACAAGGCAATCTCGCTAGATACAAGGCTACAAAAAATACTATGTTATAATTCGGGTTGGGCTAGACATAATCAAACTAAATAGAGTAACCATATAGTAACCCGTAATAGATTACTCTGAGTAGTTGTCCTCATATTGGGGTACGTCATTACAAAGGCTATTCCCGTTGGTATATACGGAGTACATAATTACAGAGGGGATTTAGGTGGGGGTGTTACTGAAGGAAATGAGTTTGTGGGGTGTAAGTGAAAGGCCAATTCATCATACGGTACCCTTCAAAGCTGTCTCACCCGAACCTTACCTCTTGACTGATTCAATGAAACTGAACAACCTTGAGTCCCTCCCTTACGGTCGGAGTGACGCATACATCCAAGCAAGCCATAGATAGATATCCAAAGCAATAGATATCTTCTTCCCTCGCTAAAGCCAGATATCCCCGTCAAACATCGAAAGCAATAGATCTCACCTGCCAACAAGCAAGCATTAGCCTGCTTACCTCTACTTACTTATTAACTGAACCATGAGGAGTCCCTCCCTCCCCCGTATGTAAGTAAATGCCTCGCCTCCCCCGGCTGCTGCCCTCACGCCACTGCCGGCATTCAATTCCTTTCGTTCCCCTGGATGGATGGCGCTCGCCTCCCCTGTCAGGCTGTCCTTTTGGCTGTCTGACTGGCTGGCAGGTTGTTGACTCGAAAGATCGCGTCCTTTTGTAGTGCCAATCGTTCCCCTTCGCTTTCTTTTCTTAAGGTGTTGTGAAGGCTGGTTGGATTGGTGTGCCCTAAAGGTTTGCTCTTACTCCGTATAACCGGATTACCTTCCTGTAGTTGTACCTAAGCACGTCTTCCTTGGCCTTTTTCTTTCCGCTTGTTGTGTCCTCAGGTAAGAGATAGCTTGTCATTTAGTAGCGCTAGACTAATCAAAGTATAAAGAGACTTCCCGGCATTCCTGCCTGTACGATGCCCGGCGTTTATGAAGGCAATAGCTATAGTGAGTAAGGCAAGTGCACTCCCTCATTAAGGCTCGAGGCAGCACGTAAGGCAAGTCATATGTAGGTAAGTAATGAAGCAAGCGGTGCGTGCGGAAAGCTCTCCTTCTCAAGTAAACCCGACCTGTCAAAGTCGTCAACCCAACCTGAGTACGTTCTGGGCATAAACCCGCGTGAAAGTCCATTTGCGTTCGCGCGACTTGACCCCTTTTAAGTTAACTAGGTATTCTTGCACCTACTAGGTTCTAATATAAGTGGGGCCCACTCTAAGTCCTCCTGGGAGGGGATAACCCGATGGAAGGCCTAGGCTAGGAGGATTACTAGCCCAAGGAAGGTCTTGTTGGTAAGGCACTTCAAATAGTGGTTTCTTGGGTGATATGTATGTCTGAGAAAGTTCGGTAATAGGAGGCTATTGGGTAATATGTAGACTGAGACTAGGTGGGTTGTGCCTGGCTGGCCTTACACACGTCTACTGGACCTAGGCTGACGTTGTCTCTGGAGGCAGGCCCCAATGTTTGTTGTTTCCCTCCTAAGCTTCCTATGTCAGGTGAGGGTTCCTTCCTGTCCCGGTGTGTCTCCTCTTGGGCATGACTCCCCTGAGGCGTACAATTTGACTAATCTGAACTCAACCTCCTAGCGCACACTGGGAACTTAGCGTAAACTATCGAAAGGCTTTTTGGCTAAGGAGCAGCACTTACAGAGATGTAATAAGACATAATAGCTCCGTTGAACTCGCACTTGGAGTTTCCTTTGTATACTGTTGCGTACGACTATAACGGCTTAATGTCTAGGACACAAAGAATAGGCTAGGGGCTATCTGATAACCCGACCATGGGGCTGCCCGATAACCCGAGGCTAGGTCGGCCTGTAGGATGATGTCTCTTCAAGGTCCTCGGACAAGTAAAAAGGCAAGCCTCTGAGTGACGTAATAAGTAGGGCTAAGGCTCGGGGCTCAAGCAAGTATAGGCTACCCGGTTTGCTCGACCAAAAGG
>Ga0233342_1000320_pt1 | contig 13829 bp, 8 predicted proteins | sample GEONDECOMP273_FD_180706 | JGI IMG/M metagenome (GOLD analysis project Ga0233342, IMG submission 180706) | Leaf litter microbial communities from Shasta-Trinity National Forest, California, United States - GEON-DECOMP-273 | ecosystem: Environmental > Terrestrial > Plant litter > Unclassified...
AACCAGAGCACGAATAAAGGGAAACACACACATCACCTGAGTCAGAACTCCCAGTATCAGCAGCATAAAATCAGCATTGCTTTTTGAAGTTAATTCAATCTATTATTAGTTCTGGAGGATGCTTTTGTTTCTGCTATTCTTGTCGCAAAGAGGGTGCTAATTGAAGTTCAAGTTGGACCAACGAGGAAGCTGCTTCAAAGAAATACTTCAAGCTCATATGATCAGTTCTTAACTCAAACTTTTGACCAAGTAGGTAATGCCTCCAAATATTAAAGGCATGTACAATAGCTGCTAACTCTAAATTGCGAGTTGCATAATTCTTCTCACGTTCTTTTAGCTTTCTGGATTCATAACTAACAACGTGGCCTTCCTGCATAAGCACGCCTCCAAATCCTTCAATATAGGCATCTGTGCACACCATGAATTCTTTCTTTGGATCCACAATCCTAAAAATAGGAGTACTGGTGAGCAGCTTATTAAATTGTTGGAAACTCTGCTTACATTTCTCAGACCAAATGAACTTTACATTCTTCCTCTGCCGCGATGTAATAGGATGCGCTACTTTAGATAAACCCTCAATGAACCTCCTGTAATATCCTGCCAAACCCATGAAAGATCTGGCATCTGTCACATTTCTGGGAGTAGGGCCATTTACTATCGCCTCGATCTTTTCAGCATCTACCTAGATTACTTATTATAAGATAACGTGACCCAAATACTAAATCTTCCTTTGGTAAAAGTAACACTTGCTCAGCTTGGCATACAACTTGGTTTCCTTGAGCACCTGTAATACCATTCTCAGATGTTATGCGTTCTCTTCTTCACTCTCGGAATAGAAAAGAATGTCATCTAGAAATACCAACACAAATTGATCTAGCTACTAACTGAATACACTGTTCATGAGGCACATGAATGTAGCTTGCGCATTAGTGAGGCCGAATGGCACAACTGTGAACTCGTAGTGGCCATACCATGTTCTGAAAGTCGTCTTATGGACATCTTCTTCCTTGATCCTAACCTGGTGGTACCTTGACCTTAAGTAAATCTTCGAAAACACTTTAGCTACCTTCATTTGATCAAAGAGATCATCTATCCTGGGCAACAGATATCGGTTCTTGATTGTGACCTTATTTACCTGCCTGTAGTCAATGCATAGTCTCAACGTTCATCTGTGTTCTGAACGAACATCACTGGTTCACCCCACGAGGATACACTTGGTCTGATATACTTCTTATCTATTAACTATTGAAGCTGCATTTTGAGCTCTACCAACTCTGGAGTGCTCATTCTGTAAGGGGCTTTAGATACCGAAGTTGCTCTTGGCACTATATTAATGGTGAAATCTATATCTTTCTTAGGCGGTAGTCCTGGCACCCCATTGGTAAATATGTCCTTATACTCCTACAACACAGGATGGTCTTTTCTCTTTGGCCCTTTATCCTTTGTCACCTCTGACACATGAACTGCATATATTGGACAGTTCCTCTTCAAGTACTTTCCCAATTGCAATGCTGAAATATGTCTTACTCAAATTTGATTCTACACACCTTTCACTAACTAGATCCTTCCTTCATCATCAAGGCATTCAAAAAACTTGTTATAGCAATTAGGCTTGGCTCGATGCATTTCTAACCAATCCATGCCGATAAGGGCCTCATATGATACTAAGGGTAGGACATTTCAATTTGCTAAGCTGGAAAGACTATTTAGCATTATCGAACATCCTTCTACTAGTTCACTTTTCCTCTTGGTCCCTGTGGCCAATTGAGTGAACTGACTTCTCCAATTTGCTCTAAACTTTACCGACCAATATTCTCAACTTCGCTGCGTTCCTTTCAAGTTCCCCAACTAAGATTCTCAACTTATCCGTGTTCCTCTAAAGTTCCCTGACCAAGACTCTAAACTTCACTACTTTCAAACAATGTTTCAAGTGAACCGACCTAACTGGATATAGACCCATTCGAACCATAATGAATTGCTGCTCCCACGGCTACTCTTGTCTCTGCTGCAAAGCCTCTGTCTCTTGGTTGGCTGGGCTCTCAATTTGCTACAATTCTGGATTGGGATCTGCTACCTTAGCTATTTATGGATCAATTGCTTAAACTGACTGTGCTACTGCTTATTAAAAGGGTGCTTCCATTGCTACTGATGCCTCCCTACTTGGCCTTGTCCCTGTCTCTGTCCCTATCCTCACGGCTGCTGGCTCTGGCAATAGGCTCTCTTACTACTGGAAGGTCTGCTGCGGGCTATGGCCTTGGGATTGGGATATGAACCTGTAATACCCACATATCCCCATCCAACCATCCCTAGTTTCAGAGAGAGAGAATCCGATTGATACACCACTAAACTTAGACCTCCCCTCTCCCGATTCTAGCGCGCACATTTATATTCCCCCTCATCTTCCTTTTATACTCCTCCTATAAGAAGCTGGCCCCTCATAATATAAGTATAGGCAGGCTGATAAATTGGAGAGTGCAAAGGTGGCCTAACTGACCTTAACCCCAAAGTCAAGAATGAAAAGACAGGAGCGTTCTTACTGACTGGGGAGCATTCTTTTACTAACAGGAAATGAGTAGTGATGTTACCCTTCATAGAGAGAGGAAATGAACTGAACCATAAAGGGCGTTCTTCTCTTCTTGCCTGGCTTGATTCTATTCTTTGTAGTTTGATATGTAAAGGTAGTTATCGACGTAAAGGTAGTTCAAAGCAATATGGTATTTCCTTGCTATGCGACTAGAAAGAATATATTTATTTTACTGGCTTTACCAAACCACGCAAACCTAGCTCAAATCTTCCTTGGACTGAATTCTATGGGACGTATTGCACTCTTTGTAATGATCGTTTCTCTATTCTATTATAGTTATGGGATTACTAGTACACTATAGCCTTTAGTGCTCGTGTTATGTATTTCACTGATGAGGTTGATATCCGAGCTGATTACAATTGAATAAGGGGAAATCTCAATTACTCAGATAAGGAATAGGCTATCATACTAATCAATCATAACCAATGCAATTACTTCACTTATATAAGAGGTATGTGCTTACAGATCGAACACCAATGTGATTACACGTATCATACATTATTACTCACAGCTTTATTGGTCATAATATAAAAATAGTGCTATCTCCAAGTAATTATAAGGATAAAGGATAGATATGGTCGTAATACTAGGTATAGTTATAAGGAGAACCAATGCCCAAACGTATTGAATTGTATCCATATTAGCTTTGATTGCCATAAATGTAGACTAGTTACTACTTCTTCCAAACATGTTACGTAATAGAGACGGATCTAGTACTAGTATGATATCAAGCTATAAAGGGTAAGCTATAAGATACCACGTATAAAGGGTAATAAAAGCTTATCTATAAACGTCATTGGTTAAAGCTTCAACCTCATGAGTAATGGTAACCACTCTAGTTCAAACTATAGCTTAGATCAGCTTATGCTTGAATATTCATAATACTTGTGTAAATGGTGGTGTTCATACTTTCCCTAATAGAATACGATATATGGGCTTAATACTGATACCAGCTGTTTACAATATATGAACTATAAGGAGATCCCTAATAAACTACTATGAATAGGTAAGGGTTATGATTCAGCTGATCAAATAGGTGTAATGATTACTATACCTTAGCTCTTTCAAAATTACAGTACTAATACGTTATATGTTTTCTCTTTATTAACTATGTAAATTACGTAGATTGAACGAGTGGTTTCATACTATGAACTGAACCTCGTACAAGCTGTAACAAGGTAAGTATTCCTTATAATAATGATAACATGATATGAGCTATTACCCTTATATTACACATAAGTATGATTGAGCTTCGTAATGGATACCAAAGTAATGAGACTAATCATGGAAAGCTTATATCCTAATGAAACCTATAGACCTTTCCTAAATATGAGCTAATAGTTATGGTTACATCGTGTGTGAAAAGATCCTAGTAATATCCGTATTCAATTAGTGTGATAGAGCTTATACCTTATCATTGTAATTACTATTAATACAAGACCATTCTGTAAACAAAGGAGATGAGTAATCAGTATTGTTCAAACATAACTGTTCCGTATTCTTTAGCTTAAGCATGTTTGTTCCAGTATTCATCATATCTAATAATGTTATACTATTGATTCTCCTGTACTAGTTACTTCAATGTGATTAATTAGGATAAATACGTGATGTTACATATGGGAAAACAGCAGACAAAAAGCTGATAACAAGCACGATGATTACAGATAGGATTGGTATTGAATACGAAGAGTTCACCTATTCAGATATGGTTCTTAAAGCTAACAACAAGAGAAATTAGGTGGAATAAGACTATGATGACAACAGAGATCAATTATTACCATAATCTATGATAGTTCAGAGCTTACTCATATCTATGGGGTACTCTAGCTATAAGGTAACACACTAAACAATGGTTATCATACTAAGCATGATTATGTTACTAAACAGGTAAAGCTGCTGTAATTCAGCTCAATAAGCTAGTACCATTAGTTAGGGTGAAATTACGAATATGTAAGCAGTTCATTACCTCATGAGCTGCGGAGTTCGGGGCTCATCCTTTACACCTTGAGGCCCTCTTTATACTCATTTCCTTCCTTCGCAGAGTATGGCCCTTGGGAAACTTTACATCCAGTAGATAGAAGTACCCCTACCTTACGCAATCTTCAGAGGATATTGCCTCCACAACCCCCCTGTCCAGTGTAATAATATCACGTAGCTTCCCTCCTCTCAATTCCCAACTATCCCATCTCAATTCCTCCATCTCAGTGTTTACCTCTAGCCGTCCCATCTCCCTCGTCTCCCTGTTCCCTCCTCTAAACCCCTCAATCCCATCCCTAACCGCATCAGTATCAATCATGTTTAGCATGTTTAGGTTAACCCTACCCGTCTAAATCTCAAAAGTCTACGTTGGGTCTATCGGACCTCTATAAGGGTGGCCTCTTCTTCATGAACATGGCCTATTGATAGGGTAAATTAACTAATAAAAGGTGGCACATCAAGATGACAGAAAGTGCAAACGTAGCAAGAGATGGTAAATTGAAGATTTAGAAGGTGGCCTATCAGTTTGTTGAACTGTTCAAACGAATCTTTTTAGCCAGGAAAGAGTAAGCACCCCAACTCCTTCATAGCTTAGCATAATTACACATATAAAGAATGACTGGAAGATCCGCCGTATGCGTCGTAGGATCATTAAATGCATTAAAGCTGAGATCGTAGCAGATGCAAAGCGAGTAGTTACAAAGGCGGTTTATAAACCAATTTATCTGGGACCAGTGAATTATTCTGCGGAGGCATCAGTTAAAGAAAGAAAGAAATGCATGGAATGGGGGGGAGGTATTCCATTCTTCGGAAGTGCATATGCTAGGTATCAGATTGGATACTAGTTGGATTAGACATCACCTTTACTATTTGCTGATTGCACCCTCCTATTTCAATGAGATAAATCTACCTATCTTTCTTCAGGCTTGTTTTGACAATTGATTGAATTCTTGGGGTTTTTTTCTTATTAGATTGATTGTGGATACAAGGTGGTAAGTAAAGACCGGTGCATCGGCATTGATACGTCATTTCCCTTATGTTGCTACCTGTCGTTGTTCGTAGTTCTTCATTCACTCGGGTAAATTAGATCAAACTATAACCACCCATCAGGCATAGTCTTATGACAAGTTGAGATAGGAAGTACATTGACTCATCCCAGGTAGTTGAAAATGGATAAATGCATATCACAATCGGAGGGAGAGTACCCCCAGGAAGGAAAATGGATAGGTGCTTACGACAAGCTAACCCCTGCTGCTTGGACCCGGCGACTCCTCTGCTCTGAAATGAAGGATTGGTATGTTTCTGCTTCTTAGTCCGAGGAATGAACATGTGATAGAAATAAAAAAATAATTCTATTTCTTCTCCCTATTCTTTCTTTCCTTTTGAACCGGGGCCCCTGCCCAAAAACCTATTTTACTTCTGCTGCTCGTTTGGAAAAGGTGCTATTTCTCTCCTGCCCTTGAAAGAGAGAGCATTTATTAGTTCGGATTCGGAGCCTTCCCCTCCTTTGTCGGGAAAGAGCTACGCACCTTGCCCGATGCGGACAAGCGACTTCGTACGACTTCGTACCTTTTTTTCCCTTCCTTACTTCTTGCTTAGCAGCTCGCCAGATGCAACGAGAAAAGCGAAAGAATGAATCGGGCATTGGCTGGCTCTCAGTAAAAGACTTTTGGCTGGTGAAAGGTGGGCGGTCGCTAGTATGAGGAAGGGTTCCCACTATTTTGCACTCCTAAACCGGATGGAATACCCCGTCTTGTTCTATCTCCTCGGACCCCTATGGTTGAATGGTTGAGAATGAAGCTACTATATGACGACGAATTAGCCTTAGCTCGCCCGTAAACTAGCTAGCTATCTGATCCGCATGGCTTACCGAAATATTTGAAGATGAAGCTTCGTGTCTGTATCTCGCGTTTCACTGACGCGCGCGCTCCCCAAATCGTTCGGTTCGAGAAGCCCAACCGACTAAAAACTGGATCGGATGGAAAAGCTGCTAAAGAAATGCCCTGCCCGCCTCATTTTAGATATAAAGGGATTCCAGCATGTAAACAATATCTCTTTGCCTCCTTATCATGGAGAGTGGCCTTGTTAGGGCATCTGCCATGGGCCATTGAGTTACTGTCTACCTAAATGCTTGTAAGATTCAAAATTATCCTTCCTTTTCGATATGGACCATCTCCATCCTTAACTTCCACACCTGCACCATGATCTGCAAAGACAAGTGGCACAAATTAGTGTGTCGTCGTACCAAGGAAAGCTCTTCGCTGATACTGTTGAATGAAATAAGCAATACTTCGTGAAAGAGGGGCCATTAAAAGACTTTCCTGGAGCTTTGTCAGCACTTTTCCGTTCTATTTTATTGCCTTTCATTCTCCTGTGGGGTGGGAATAGTTAGCTCAGATAGTGGTGAATAGGTAGATAATAGCCCTCATCCACCTTGCTCTCTCTTTGGTCGAGCTTCGCGAGAAATCCCTTTCCCTTCTGCGTCGGGCGAGTCACTAACCGTACCTTATTCTCTCTCGCTATCTTTAGCCCATAATATAAGACGTTAGGTGAGGTAGCGAGGTTACCGCATGCATAGTGAGACAGATAGCTCCTGGCAGCAAGTCCAGGAAAGCCCTGAAATAGCTGGAACGTTTAGTCGGCAAGGCCTTCATGGTTGGTTGTGAATAACCTTCTAGATGAGAAAGCAATACAAGAGAAGGTAGTTAAGCGAATGGCTGTCCTCACGACCTCACAGGTGCCGAAAGGCAGAGGAATAGAGTTTCATTTTACATAGTTGGAACGAGCGACCTTACCTTTTCCTATTCCTCAGAGTGCCTAAAGTGTTCTGCAGGTTAATTCAATGCGATCTCACTTAAGTAAGAAGGTTTTTTTCCGCGACTCTTTATCGAGGTACGTTAAGTGAAGAACCCTAACTTTACGTTTGTGAAAGACTTCGTTTCAAGTCATAAGGCAAGCATAATTACATAGATAATTATATATTTCTTTTTATACGATCTTCTATTGATGAAATCACAATAGCTATTGGGGATTTATATATATTGCTCAAGGCTGCCCCAATCGAATAAAGACAAATATATAAAATCGTAGCGTCATATACAGAGAGAGATGCCAAATATCCTTCTGCAATAGGTGTTATGAGGTCTTCGTGACACATGTTTCGCGGTCTGTATAATTGCATCGCGATAATATAGTAAATAATCAATTTTATTTTATGCCGTGTTATTACATAATATATAAAGAATGACCAGCAGCCACTTATTTCATCTCCCTTTAGTCTCGCCTGCTTGCGCACCCTTCTATAAAACCGTTGCAGTTGAGCCGTTCAAACCAATGGTTAGGGATGGTTGGCGTCTTTGGTCGCCCGGTGAGTTACTGGTAAATTTACTAGTGAAAACCCGTCCTTGTCGAGGGTATATTCTCCTCTCCTTTTAGTCGAGACCTCCTTCCGTCGGACCTCTATAAACCTGGCCTTATCAAGTGACTCGACCGTTATTGACGAGGTACGTTAAGTGACTCAACCATTATGGGCGAGGTAAGATGAAAGAGAATATAGGTGGGTTGCAACGCTTTACCTAGCTTTCAATATTCAAAGGCCAACTCGAAAAATAGCAGGGTTTGAAAGGATCAGATATAGTAGGGGCGGAGCCGCTCGACCATAAGGGAGAGGGTTTACTTCGCATTAGAAGGATTGATCAGGGCCTTACTGGGCAGAATCTACCTTGCCTGCCTAAAAGATATTCCCGAACTTTATTTGAGGGGAAGAAGGTCAAATAGGGGGGGGCGAAGCCCGCTCAACCATAAGGGAGAGGAAATTGCAGACCTGGGATGAAAGATGGAGTGTTGTAGGTGAGCATAGAGGCTAGGCCACTTTGGACTCCATAACCCACTATGCATTTGTTGCTCTTTGGCTGCTTGATAGCCAGGTGTTTTTCTTGTTTACAATTCTTAGAAAGCATACAACAGATTGGGCTCTTTATGCCTACACTGAAGAGCACTGGAGGTCATAATATCCCTAAGGGACTATTGAGTAGAAAAAGGAAATCTATTCCTTCCCCTCCAAGGACATTTCTTTTATTTCTTGTTCCTAGCAATTTAGTTGGTCACTTCTCTACTCGCCGTAGAAATCTGATTTAACACTTCGCATCCCTTTGCCCGCCTGGGGTTACCGGCTGCGCCCTCCGGTATTTTCATAATTATGGCTTGAAAGTTATGCCACGATGTATATTTATTCTACCAGAAGCATACGCGTCCAACTCGTTCCAGTGGGTACATCTATGTCTCCGGTGGGAGAGCTGCTGGTTGGAATCCAGGAGATCCGGGTCAATCCAGTGGGGTGGGAGCTACCTCAGATAATGTAATCAATTTGGACTTTAGCCCGTGGGACTTAATCTGCTTTGGCTTTTACCTAATATGCCTATTTGTTTTTTCCAATTTTGAGCTATGGCTCCCCCTACAAAAGTAGATAAAAGGCTTATACCATTTATTTTACTTCGGCCTGGGGTTGGTTATTTGAAGGGCATGTGCAAGAGTAATGTTTGGGAGCAGTGCAACAGAATTGAGATGAGTGACAAGGGTGAGTCAACGGCTGTGTTTGAGGCATGTTGGCCCCAATATTTTTGGAAGATGCGTTGTGTGGAATTGTGTTACAGAATAATCCTCAGCAAGCTTAGGAAGGTGGAAACAGTCCTGCACACACACTGAGAGCACTGTAAGGGAAGGGTGTGTTCCCAAGGACTGTTGGAGCAGAGAAAGAACAGGCCTTCCTTGTGCTGACTCGAACTGGCTATGCATATGCATTTGGAATTGGCACTAGGGCTGCCTCTGGTGAAACTCCTTGCTCTCCTTTTATCGAGCAAGAGCTTCGCACCTTGCCCGATGCGGACAAGCACCTACGGACCTTCCTTCTCCCCTCAACTTTATATTGATCCTTAAAAACAAGTAGACATTCCCTCCTATCCATTTCAGAGAGACTTCAGTGAGCGGGGAACGTTTGCTAGTGAGGGATAACGTTAGCGGGAGAAGAGAGAGAACGCTAGTGAGTGGAGCCACTAGTGCACGCTAAGGATAGTTACGGCTCTATCATTTCATTATGACCCCTTTCTTTGAACCTTTCAATATCTTGTTTGCCTGCTGAGAGATCTGGACTGGCAATGTTGCTGAGAAGTCTGGGAAGAGGGGATGGTCCTCCGGGTCCGCACAGATCTCGAGTCGGGGGTAACGCTGTTAGTAATATGTATCTTGGTGCCACTAGTTGGTGGGAGCACCGTAAAAGAAGAAGTGATACTTTGGGTGGAATCCAGTCTAGGAGGAGGCTGAAGCGTGTGAGAGCAGAGTCAGAGGGTATCCTGAATATCTAAGGCCAGGCATCTCCGGTCGGAGACTTTAAGAAAATGGCGAGAGTCTACGATCCCCTGAAGAGACAATGGAACCTCCCACGGATATCATAATAGATGGGGCAGCGAAAGATGAAGTGCTCCTAATTATCCACCTCTTGGAGAAAGCAAAGACCACAGACCCTATTGCCACAAGGAATATGGTGGTCTATCTCGACCCGCAATTGGTGGGAGCAAACCCTTAACTAGCCAAGGGGAATACTCAGGCTGTGCGACTAATGACGTTGGAGATAGTAAAGTCCGATGATCGTACCATCAACAATCAGTAGGAAATGATCGACATAGAAGGCCATTTTGGGGCCAAGAGGTCGTGGGTGAGAGGTCCAAGATGTATTGCTTATAAATATTATTTATAACTGCTTTATTTATCACATCCTTCGAGGAAAGAAGGCGAGGAGGGGTGTCCAAGGAGTACCTGAATGGGGGAAGTTGATCAATAGATATGTTGATAGACTGGAGAAGCAAATTGGTCTCTGAATACCAAGATCGGTGACACCCGGTGAGACCTAAAGAAGCAATCCTCTGTGAATACAACAATGCCAGATATGGATATCGCTTGTGACCCAACATTGACTCACTCAGGAACTAAGTCTATGAAGATAGAATGTGAGCTTTCAAATACTCTTTAGACAGAGAGGCTTGGCAACAAACTCGACCTAGAAATTACACTGGGTCATAATCTGTTTGCATCCGATCATACGTTGGAGCATGAGAATCTGAACCCTCTAAGCACGTGCATAGTCCATAGATACTAAACTGGGGCTCCAAACCTCACAATTGTAAATTACTGTGGGTTTCATTATAGTGTTGAAAAGATGCTTTCAAAAAGGATATCCCTATATCACTAATTAAGGTTATTGCCATTCATAAGGATAGTTAGACTAATAACTACCCTTTCTTATTTCTTTATCACTGCCCTATAGTTAGACTTCTCCATCCTTAACCTTGATTACTGAAGTCCTCAATTTACTGCCCTCATTACTTTACTGCTCTTTATGACTTGATAAACAATAATAGGATACACTAATGCCATGAAAAAGGGGAAACAACCTCATACACCAGATACTACACTCCCCTTTATTATGTATTGTTAGTGGAAAATAAAAACTACCTCTTATATGTATAGTTCGTAAAGAAGAATAAAATATCAACTAATAAGAGTGCATTGTAGAATAAGAGCAGATACAAATTATATCCTTGGATGTTCAGGGAATTACCTTCTTCTCTCTTACCATGTGTAGAGTAATTGAAATACGAGATATTCTACCATCAATTTGACAGACTGCATCGTGAAATAATATAATTACTTTCAATTTGCATATGAAACTATCACTGGAAGGGATACGCCTAGGGCAGCAGGAAAGGGTGCTGCGCGCTATCGATCTTACTCAGATGCTTATGTTGCTGGTACTGGTAATGGATTTGGTCTAGCTGCCCCTGCTACTGATGCTGTAACTACTGAAACTGCTACTAGTGCTGCCTACGCTCGTGCTACTACTGATGCTGGCTTTTATTCTAGAGGCTCCATAAAGGATGCGACGCGGGGTGGCTTAGAATCTGGACTTAGAACCAACTCTGGAGCTTAAACTGCTCGGTAAACTAGATCAATTGGTTCAAGGTAAACAACAGGATCCGCATCTCGAGCTGTTTCTGCTTCCATCGCTTCAACAACCTCTCTATCTCGATCTCTAGCTCCATCCGCATCTGCAGGCTATGGCTTTCGAACTAAAGGATCCGTCTCCGTATAGGTGATGCCTATGGAACTTACTCGTTTGGATCTTTGACCCGCCGCTTCAATGCAGGTTGTGCTATCCTAAAATGCCCAATGCGAGCCTTATACTTATGACTGATGTCCACCGATGTTTCCACGTAGACGCTACCTAACCTGTGTATTAATATCAGTAGTTTACCTAGCAAGAGCACTATCAGCATACTTCTCTGACCAGCGAGACTCCGTTCTAGCTCGTGTCTCTATAGCTCGTATAGCTCGTATCTTACTGCTTATATGCTAGGCTATGTGTCAACCAAGACTAATTTTGTTACTTATTAAATGAAAATGACCCGAAATTACTAAGTAACAATTTTTATAGCTTAGACAATTCTCTTTATGAATGGTCTAGAATTGAATCTTCTTTGATCGATTTGATGTATTTAGAGTGTCCTTATCGATCGATAGCCAGCATAATAGTCTAAGCAACACGGGGTAGCGGCACTCGATCACTGCATCGTATATATATATATATGCTGATTTCCCTCCTTAACCAACTGCGGCTTAAAAAATAGGATCACTTGCTCAATCAACAGAAGGCGCTGGTGGTGGTTATGGCTCTCTAACAGGTGGGGATGCTGCTGATGGTGCTAGATCTACTGCTAGTGGTGCTGAAACAACTGGATCAGCTACTGGGTAAACAGAATAAACTGCTAGAGGTGCTCCTGGTGGATATGCTGATGGCTCAGACGCTTTTGGATCAACAGAATATCGAACCGCTTAGCACCACGGTAAGTAAGCAGTAGAGGTAGAGAGGCATTAGATACAGGGGACCCATATCACTATTAGATCTTTCATCCCTGGAGATAATAAGCACCTGCCTACATAATAATATCGCTCGAACTGCTAGCCTAACTGGTCAATAACGGATTATAGGACGAACGAACCCTGAGCACTGGTATACAACCCATCAATATCCCGACCTTCAGTATATGGCATGGCATTAAGTAAGCTGATACATCTAGGAGACAGATAGAATGGCATATGCATGAAACGCACAAAATTACAGGTACATAAAATGCGTATACTTTGGGCATACGAACACATAGCGCATAACATTAATAACATTTATACTCAATATTGGAGTACGATGGAAAGTAAACCGAATACCCAGGAGAATACATATGGCATAGAGCTAGAGAAGAGGCTACGGTAGGAACAGGAGTATAGCCAGGCGTAGAAACAGAGAAAGAAGCCCATCCAGCATAAACTTGTGCTAAAGAAGGATATACAAACAGCCTTGGTAACCTTGTTTGTGGTAGTTGTATCGTGACAATTTCATTGACGTTGCCCTGGGAAGTTAGATGGAGAGATGGCATGCGTCCAATGCAGCTGGGGATGGCGCCAAAGTGCTGGAAACAGCATGCACAATTAGAGCTACGGTTATTCCCGCAGCTCTATATGATGAGAGAATAAAGGGTAGAGAAAGTGTCTGCGGGAGTAAGGCAGTAGTCAAGAAGTACCTGAAGCAAGAGAGGAGAGCTCTCCGTGCCGAGTGGATCACTTAGACTACTTAGGAATCATGCTCCAAACTTACTGACTGCATTAGATCGGACGGATGGAAGAGCTTCACATAGAGCTGTTGGATGGATTATATGGCGGCATTGCTGGCCGGGATTCTGAAGTAGATTAATGGGATGGGATCGCTTGCTTGAGATCAGAATATGAGCTCACTGGATTAGGATTGCTCGGATCGTTCGTATCGCTGGATGGCATAGAAGAAAAACATCAGATAAAAACCCGGATGCCCTGCCTTAGAGAACACACCTTATGTAGGTTATTGGCGTTGGTTAGTTGTTTCCCGCGCAGCCCGAGCCCGTATAGACTATACTTTACGGACGTGTACAGAGCTCGTCTTCTCACCATAGATTTTGACGTTTACCGAGCGAGCCCTAGAAGCAAGGAAGGAGCAGCCCTAGGACTGCTTTCTCCTTAGACGTACGTGCGCTTCAACCCTTTTGGGGGAGCTTGCTGTTGAAAGGATATTCTTTTTTTAATGCATGCTTCCCTGATAACAACAAACAACCGCTATAGACACCTTGCTTGGGAAAAACTTCCCTTCCCCTGTCGGGAAAGAGCGTAGCACCTTTGAAATAATCACAAT
>Ga0233342_1000321_pt1 | contig 13761 bp, 7 predicted proteins | sample GEONDECOMP273_FD_180706 | JGI IMG/M metagenome (GOLD analysis project Ga0233342, IMG submission 180706) | Leaf litter microbial communities from Shasta-Trinity National Forest, California, United States - GEON-DECOMP-273 | ecosystem: Environmental > Terrestrial > Plant litter > Unclassified...
GAGTTACCCAAATCGGTGATAACGCGTATTACAATACGATTGAGTAAAGTCGCTATTCTGTTATAACGTATAGATAGGAAAAATCTCATTTTGTGAGGAGAAGAAAGATCTTATTTTTAGTAACGAGTGAGCATAAAAACAAAAGGAAAGAAAAGGTTCGTACCAGCTCGAAAAGGTACGGATTCGTGCATTTGTGAGTAACCCTCCCTCCTTCCAGTAACTGTAAACCCATAGTAATACAAGAGGCGATGCTTTTACTCAATATAAGTCAGCCAATAGTCGATGCCAGCATAGCCAGTGGTCGACGATATAGAAAAGAGGTGGTATTTGGCAGGAGGTTGCCAATAGCCAGCCAATCATAGCCAGTGCTCATAGCCAGGAGGTAGGTCGCCTCATAAGGTCATTGACGATAGCCGGTAGTCATAGTCACTAGTAATGTCCAGTTGTACATAAAAGCTACAAGGTGCAACATGAACCTCTGGTCGGTGGTGGTGCATGAATGATGCTCTGGTCAGTGCTACTATAACTCTTGTATTTAAGTGCTAGAATGAAGCTCTTTTCATGAGAAGAAAGCATCTTCGCATCCATCCTGCACCCTGAACCACTTACTTTACTTGCTGGCTTAAGTTGTAATAGTCATTTTAATCAGTCAAGAGGTAGGGTAGGTTTGCTTGCTTGTAGGTGAGGCAGGGTAATCGTACGTGGTAGGGAGGATGCCCACCTTTTAGGAGGTTTACGAGCCTGAAACTAAAAGGGGAGCAGCACCCCTGTGAAACTAAAAGATGATAAGCCCAACAACTAGCGTACGAGGTATGACGAGCCCGTGTATTAGCATAGGTCAGTAAGGCTACTTCCTTATTTATCTAAGCAAGCATGTGTTTAGGAGCTAAAGGTTTGGACTAATACTGGTACAGGGAGCTATTATGCAGCCGGCACGAAAATGTACAGGTTGAGGTAATCCCGCCCGGCAACAAACTACTCGTACAGGGATTGGCCTCCTCCTCCTACTCGTACGGGGAGCTCTTCTCCAGCCTGATATATCTGTAGTTTCTTACTGGTATGATTGGGTAATAGCGAAACATGACCTACGGACTAGGTTCGGCTTCCTCCTTTAAGGCACTACGGGAAGACCGAGCTAAGCAACGTGACCTTACCTGGCTTCTCTCCTCTCTTCGGTCGAATAAGAATATCGATCATTGGCACGAAAATGCGGTTTATCCCCACTTTCACCCCACAGAGGTGGTATCAGCCCATGAAGGTCCTTTTTCTTCATTGTTGTACTTACGAATGTGACTATCTGTGCTTTCACCTTTGGGACTAGGTAAGTATCTTTGCTTAACAGGTAGAAAGGGATGGATGAAGGGTCTGTTCTGAACTGGTATAAGAGGGAGGTTATTTGGCTTTCTCCTTCCTTTCACCCTGTGGGTGAGGAGCCATCCCACCAAGAACTAAGCGTCCATTCAATAGCCATCTTCTATCTCCATCAGCCATTCAGGAAGAGGTAAGCTTGCATTCTTATCATAAGTGTATAGTAAGAAAGAAAAGACTCCTCTCCCTTATGGTCGAGCGGCCTTACGGCACCTTGTATGCAGCATTTACCAATAAGTGTATAGTAATTAACCAATAGAAGAGAGAGAACACTGGCACGCACTCCTCGTGGTCTAGAGCCCCAGAAGACCCTCTATCCATAGAGAAGATATAAGGCCTCTCCTCTGGCGGACCGAACCTATAAGAGGAAGACTATACCTATTGGAGGTACGACCCTTAAGGTAGAATCTAAAGGCCTTGTATGTCACATTTACCAATGCTTTAATTATACTTTGATTAAGCATTTACCAATAAGTGTATAGTAATAAATATAATGATTGATATGGAGCATTTACCAAAGTGTATAGGTATGCTCCAAGCAAGAGAATAATCCTTGTATGTAGCATTTACCGACGAGAGGGTGGGGACGAGTAGGAATGCGGGTCGCTGCTGGGCCTGATCTAATTTATCCATACTTACTTATAAGAATATAACTTATAAGAATATCTAATGGATTTTCGCTTCTGTTCAGTTGCCTAAATTTGTATAGGTATATCTTTGAATGTTTAGAACTGGCACAAAGAAAAGTGAGCATTTTTTTAGAATATAGTTCCGCAGGATTTACGATTTCTCGTCGCAGCTCGGGATCATTGGGCGCTGCGTGGCGCTGTTCAGCTGCCAGAGCGCCCGCCATTGATTGGTGTCCGCGGTGTAGGGGCGAATGAGGGGGACTTCTTGATTGGGGTAAACCCAGTGGTTGGATCAGTTTGCCTTCGAACGAGAAAGAAAAAGGTCTGGTGTGGCTTCCCCGAATTCCAGGGGGAGACTGGGGTAAGGCCATTGAAGGGGCCCTATGTTTGGTGCAACGTCCTTATAAGTAGTGGGGAGGTCATATATACGTGTGGGATAACCACTTTGAAACTCGCCCTTAGATAATAATAGGGAAAACGATGGAGTTATTATTATTTTAGAGGGGCAGCAATACAGCTTTCCCGTTTATGCGGTGGCTATCGGCTCGCCTGTAGCCGAATGCTAAATTCAGGTATGGGTGGGGAACCCTAATTCATGGTTTCAAGAGTCTCCCTGGGGCCAGCTATCGGTGTAGTGCGAAACACCTGGGATGCAAAACAGACGGACATTCGGCATCGCCACACACCTTTGTTGAACATAGCTATCTCCCCATGAGATGAGTGAGAGCCATCCATGTATTTGGAAAAACCTTCTCGACATTCTTCAATCCCAATCCCATTACGCTTTCCTGCTCCATTCCCGCCTTTGCTCAACCGAATCCAGTATTTAATACGTGATAGATGACCCACTACCTTCCATCTACAAGGTTCTAGTGTGGGCTGAATTACCACTCCTCTGATTTGGCTTCCAAGGCTCATTATTATATAAGCGGTGCTCACCCATTTCCATCGATTCAACTCGACTAGAGCTAAATGGAAATCCAATAAAGTGAGCGGATGGCCTGGGAACGGATTCGTAGGTGCGTACTGGGCGAAAGTAAAACATCATTGATATGGTCGGAGATGGAGTGAGAGAAGGATTGGCAGGTCGAATGAGTTGCTTTCCGTTCTCATTGATTCGATGCTGCGATCACTACAAACCACCAGCAAGCTCAATAGCTCTTGGAATTGTTACGGCATGGTCTCTATTTCTACTCTCAGGGGGTCATAAGCAGAATCCAGTCTTTTATAGGTGATATCTGACCAGTAAATTACCTTGATAGCAGATGTGATAAGCAGGATTTGTGGCCATTGATTATTTGACAAAATGGGAAGAGGCTATGCCAACCTTCGACAACAAGGAAAACATAGTGGCTCGCTTCTCAGTTATCAGAAGAAATAAAATCAATCAGTTTAGATCTATTATTTAGGAGTCGGTGGTTGGTTCAGCTGCTCCCGGTGCGATCGATCACCCCGCCGTTAGAGTGCGTGCGTGTAGATCAGGAAATAAAGTAAGTCAGAAGGCTGGCAAGTGGGATCACCCGCTCGCTGCTCCCGGACATCTTCTTTCTGGCTGGATCGATTGACTTACCTCTTCAAATCGCCATCCATATTATATTATTCACGATCGCATGATGCTCCCAGATCAGGATGATCCTTTTTTCCATGGAATATTCACGAGAACACGCCGACTTGTCATGTGTATTTCTGGGATAACGCGTTCAGTATTCATTATTAACGAGCACATGCTTTCTGTTGCTGTTCCCAGATCAGGATGAGACTGTCTCATTCATTGCCAGATCAATCAGGCAGGATGATCCAGTTTCATTGCCGAAGAAATAAATTCGGTCAACCCTTCGTACAGACGGAAGGCATTGGTCCTTCGAGGTCAATAGGTCCGCCGGCCTTACTTAAGGAAGGGAGAAAGACTCTCTTTTTCTTATCTTCCCTTAATAGTGAGTTCGGGGAATCAAAAGTAAATAATATGTTAGCTAGTCGGGGCCAAAGGTAAGAAGATCTAGCTATTCGGGCTGTACTCGGGGAATCAAAAGTGTGAAGATCGTAGCTAGTGGGGCTGGGTCAAAAGTAAGAATATGCTGGCAAGTCGGGCTCGGTACAAAGTGAATAATATCCTCTAAACAGGGCTCGTAACAAAGGTCTGAATAAGCTAGCTCGTGTGGGGCTAAGAAGAACCTAGGTATTCGGGCTCGGCTGGGCTTGGCTCGTCGGGGAAGACAAAGTGAGAATATGCTAGCTCTTCGGGGGCCTAAGTGAGAATATGCTCGCTAGTCGGTACCCATATAAGAATACGCTCGCTAGTGGGGCTCGGCTGGGCTCGGGTAAACAAACAAAGGTGAAGAATATAACCTCACACTTCCTACTTATTTATCTTTTTGGTGTTAAGTAAACAACAACATGAAGATAGCATATTTCTAGGAAACAACACTACGGGGCTTTCACTCCATGGATAACTATTGAATCAAGTGCCAAAGCTAATTTATTCTTATTGCTGCCACTAACAGAGCTGGTTGAACTACAAGTTGTGTTGCACACTAATTAGAACAAAACGATAGTGCACTAATGTGGTTTTGAAAGCGATAAGAAGTCTGTTTCATTTCTTCTAATGGAATTGGACACAACCTTTGGGACACATCCATCCAACTAAACTTCATCAGATTGTGTTGCTTGTCATGATGCATGGAGAAGTTTTGTGTTTGGTGCACCTCACATCGAACTCTACGAACTACACGAACTACCTCTATCTCTATACTCGAACGATCTACACTCTAACTCTAACCTCTATACCGATACGATACTAACTCTACCTCGAATTGCCATACAGGACATAGGAGTTCAATCATTACCCCATTCAGTTCATACCAGAGAGTGAGTGAAGTGCACGGATAGAGAGATGAAGATGAAGTGTGAGGTGGTGCACCGATTACCCTAACTACTGATACACCTATGCATGACAAAGTTCCAACTGACAAGAGAGATGTGAACCAATGGATAGATAGGAGTTCAAGCATACACGTTCTGTTTCATCCATTCAATCCATTCAATTCAGTTCAATCCAGTCAATACAGACGTTCAGTTCAGTCTACGTGAAGGATATAGACGTTCAATCCATACCCCAGAGAGAAGTTAGTTCCCCATCGTTACTACATACCCGCCGAGAGGGAGGGGGGATACCCATGCGCCATACGATAGAATGGATAGACGTGTTGCTACAGTGAGCTGACTAGCTCGTGGGGTAGGGCTAGGGGCATGCAGTGAATGGATTCGTGCAGTGAGTGAACACGGCTTCTGTGATTGGCTTCAGTGAATGGTTTCGTGCAGTGAATGAATATGTGCTACAATGAGGTGCCCCAATGAGGTGCCCCAATGAGGTGCCACAAACGAATATATGCAACTAGGTGAGCGATACCTTCTTCACGACAAGAGTGGGTTACACTGCTCGTTATATACGATTCACCTGTTGAGGAGGATCATGCGCCATAAACAAACATTGTGCTAGTCAGGTAGAGGACAGTCAGGGAAGTGGGTTATGCCAGAGAGTTCTTGATTGAGGGCCCACATGAGAGGGGTTCCCACGGACTACAGCACTCATCCGACAGAGGGGTGGTCAACGGACGGACGATTGACAGCCCACGTCTAACGAGAGGAGAACTTACCCATAGGGACTGGGATTACCCCTACGGAACAGGAGTTACTACCTCCACTGGATGCCATGACGATGCATTACTTACGATGCACCTGGTTGAGGACCATACGCCAGTCATAGCCCATAAGCACTGTCAATAGCCATTGCTGATAGAAGGTCCTTGCCAGAAGCTCTAGTCACATGGAAGTTCTAGTCACGTGGAAGCTCTAGTAACGTGCATTAAGCTCTTGTCGATGCCGGAATGAAGCTCTACTCCATGGGGAAGCACTCATCAAACCTATACTCAGTGGAGTGTATTAAGCTCTTGTCGATGCAGGAATGAAGTCTATTCCGCCGGGGCCTGCTAGGCTCTGGTACGTGTATTTCAATTTGTACGTGCCCACCTGTTGGAGATGATCCCCCGTTACCAGTTGTTGGACGTGACCAGTTCTCAATACCCCGTGCCCTGTAGGTGGTGGTTGTGGTGGTGGTGATCCTAACTGTTTACCAGTTCAACGTGAACAAGAAGCGATTCTATGTGCGTGAACAGTTTCTCAATCCCCCCAGGAGGTAGTGGTTCTTTGTGTGTGAACAGTTGATCATACCCATCAGGATGTGGTGCCGATTCCCTTGGTGAGCCCCAGTCTGATAGCCCCCGCATTCTCCCGCATTCCCCACCATTCCCCATTTCCCAATCCCATTAATGCATTCCGTTCAATATGCATTCTACCATTACCCAATCCCCCTTTCATTCATACCCTTTCAATAAGCCCCTTTCACTTTACGATACGATACAATGGTTACACAATGAGGTGTTTACAATAAGGTAGTTTTTCCCATTAGGTTTGCTTACCGATGGAGGACCTATGAGGTTACACAATTAGTACAGACACAATTAGTGCAGACACGATGGATGATGATTACACGATACAGGATGACGACACGTAGCTGACACGTAGCTGATGATTACACGACACATGATGAGGACGTAGGTAGAGGTTCGATCACACGATTAGCAATTAGGTACGAGCAATTAGCTTCGAGTGATGCATAGACTTGCCAGGAATGAGTATTATGTGAGCTACTAAGTGGAGCTACTCAATGGGGAATAATCGAAGGGGGAATAATCGAAGGGGCAGGGGCAGGGACGGAGTCACTCACTATTCATATGATGAGGGTTTGCTATACCTCAAACAAGAGCGGGGTTGACGACAGGCCTGGACTCAAAATATAGGTATTAACAAAATACACCGGTTCCATATATGCAGCAATCCGGTGAGTTAGGACGTTAGTTAGTGAGTCATATCTTCTTATGTTACGTTTCGACTGCCTTATGTTCTTTCTCAACTGCCTTCCGGTGATTTGACTGCCCCAGTTCAACAGGAGGACATACAAGCTTCCCTCTTGCCCCTTTATATGTTTGCCCGCTACAGAAAATTTCCCCTGGTGATTACCCCACTTAAGCTGGACATATGCTTCTATACCCTTGAGGTGTATGACCCTTCCTTCACGGGTGCACCGTAAGTAATTTCTCGTTAATGTCATGCGGTGCAGGTAGGAACCCTGTTTAGCCTCGGTAAGCTTGAAATCGGGTAGGTGGTATCATGCTGCTCTGCCCTTGTCAACGCAAGCAAATAAACATCAAAATTGAACTGGGCATGCATCGTGTAACCTCCTCAATCCAATCGATGTCTGAACGCCATCGTGTTCCGTAGAGGATCATGCGACAGACAGACACTTAGTGCTTGTATCCGCTAGTGCCTGTATGGGATGGGAGGTCGATGCTTGATAGCGATCGATTGATGAGATTGATGGCAAACATTGTTGGAGGTAAGGCAGTACACTAGACGGACAACAGCCAACGTAGTAGTGTGAGGGCGGGTCCAATCAACCTGGGCTGGGCGAACCCGAGAGCTGGTTGAAACCGAGGAGAGCTGGTCGAACTAATCCCACCAGGCTGGTCGAAATAATAAGCCGAAGCTGGGCCAACAACCCGTTATGCTAGAACGCGTGGGGGCTGGTTGAACCCGGGCTGGGAGATGAAAGGAATACGGGCTGGTCCAATCAAGAATCGCCAGGCTTACTTACGTGCTTATTGCTGGATCGATTGATTTTATTTTATTGGATTGACTGGATTTATTGATATACCCCATTTTACCAACAGCCTACACCAAAACTCCACCAGTCCAGGACCAACACACCTCCCACCAGTATAACCATGGGCTCCAACCTGCCCAACAAAGGCGGACCTAGACAGTCCAGTCTCACCAGGCCAGTAACACACCAGGCCAGTAACACCTACCAAGAGAGATATTCTCTTGCCCGGATAATAGATCTTGCTTTCTTACCTTGCCTGGAAAGCCCACCAAACTCCACAACCCAGTAAGGAGCAAGAGCCCTGGCGAAACCAACCCCAGTCCAACCACAACGGAACGATCCATACCAACTAGGTAGGTGCTCATAACACTTCACGTTATATACGTTGATTACCCATTTTAGGAGCTTAGGAAAGAAAAGAGATGTTTAGAAGTTGGATGAGGAGCTTGTTAGCTTGTTAGCTTAGGAGCTGGTTGAACCCGAGGGCTGGGAGAAATCAAGGTGAAAGTGTCGAAGCGTAAGTCCTGATTACACGGTGTTAAGCATTAGAGCTTCTTCCTGGGCAGGTTAACATAAAGTGAAATTGTATTATCTGCCGTAGCCAACGCCATTGATATATCGTGCCCCACAAATAGTCCGGAGGTGGGTCAGGCTTTGGGGGAATCCATAAATTATTATATATGTCATTATGCATTCATTCTTATGTAACCGAATATAGATATGGTTAAGGCAGAGTAATCCGAATATAGATGAATATGTTAGGAAATATGAATCTAAATCCGATCTATTGACTTGCCTTTTTGACTTGGCTTTATTCTGGGACCGGGTTTTTATTTATCTATTCCCACCCAACCGGAGTCGCTCGACTAAAAGGAGAGGGACTTTCCCGAGGTTAATACGGGAAGGGTCCTTGCCCTCAGAAGCGCAAGACCTCCGGACCTTCCATGCAAGAAAGCTTTTCTGAGTGATGATTCTTTCAGTATACTTTAGTGCAAGCAGGTTATGGTTAGCCAAATGGTTGCGTATGCTGCACATTCAGTGACACAACATATAAGTTCCCAGCTGTTCCGTATGCTAGGAATGAGGTTAACAACAAGCATTCAGTGGCTGCAGGTAGGATCCTATAAGTCCAGTAAAGGGAGGTAGGATCCCAGAAGTCCACCAGAAGTCCAGAACTTTGAAGGAGGACGTTTTAACAAAGAAGTATTTCCCGACTGTTTCATAAGCAAGTCCTGAGATTCAAAACATGCATTCTGTGAGTCGTGAGTTTAACATATAATTTTATGCAGTTCCGTATGCAAATTAAGTGAGATGTGTCTTTCCATGCAAGATGGCTTTTCAGAGCCCTCCAAACAAGATAGCTTACAGACGTTCCGTATCCTCAAAAAATTAGGAAGGTGGTGGTTAGTTGTTTCCTTCCCTTCAGAGGCCTCTATATTTTGAATGTAGTTCCCTGCAGTTCAATATGCACAATAAGTGGGGATATTCAAATAAATATAGAAAGCGTGTTAAATGCGAGTAAAGCAATAAAAACGTAGAATGTGTTTGCCTTTAAGTTTTGTATGCACATTGCAGTGATAAAACGTATAAGTTCCTGGACGATGTATAAGTTCCTAGAAAACAGAGAAATAACTAGCGGTTCAGTGAATAAAGCAAATGAAACATAGAGGTGTTGTTTCCTGGCCATAAGCACATAAAAACTGAAAGGGTGGTGGTTCCCTGTCTGTTCAATATAATTAAGTGGGGGGCACATAAAACTTATAGGTGGTGGTTCCCTGTCTGAATCAAATGCTTTATGGATTCCCTGTCTGAATCGAATGCACATTTATAGAATAAAATGGAGGTTCCGGCTGTTCTGTAAGCCACGTATCCAACTTTAAGGGAGGTGGTACCTGGTTCCATTTCAATGGAGCTGGAAGGTCCGTAGGTGCTTGTCCGCATCGGGCAAGGGTTTATTAACATAAAAGTTTGGCTGTTCTGCATGAAGTTTCCCAGCTCTGTATGCTAGTGCCGGTACACGAAATATAAGTGTCCAGCTGTGTCGTATGCTGACATTAAGTGCATTAGCCAAGACATTCGGTGTGTTAGCCAAATGGTGTGTCGTATGCTGCACATTCAGTGACACAAAAGAGAAGTACCCAGTTTCCTTTGCTACATGGATGATGGTAACAAAAATGGTAGGTATGCGCATTGTGCTTTGATAATGGATGATTACCCGGTTGCATCAGCGCTACAATAATGGATGGTAACCCGGTCTGGGGCACATGAAGTTCTACAAACTAAATATTTGTTGCGTCTGGATGCTTTGGTACATTGATAATTACCCGGTTGCGTCAACAAATAGTCTGACGAAGTGCCTTTGTAAGATGAATTGTTGGTACATGGGTTACCCGGTTGCGTATGGTACAAAATAAGTCTTGTTGCGTATTAATACCGGTGGTTAACTAAATAGTTCCTAGTGGTAAACTAAATAGAAGGTGAAAAAAGGTGGTAAACTAAATAGAAGGAGTACATAAACGGTTTACAAAATACATTATTAAGCTAAGGAGGAAAGCATTAAATATGCCAGGAAAGCGATTCACAACTTAGAGGGGATTATAAAACCAACTTATAAAGTAGTTCTCTGCAGTTAAAGATGCACATAAAACCTTAAAGGGTGGTGGTTCCTAGTCTGAATCATATGCACATTTAGTGAAACAACATATAAGTTCTAGCTGTTCTGTCCAGGCACTAAATATGGCAAGAAGGCGATACAAAGACTTAGAAGGAAGGGGATTATTAAAACCAAATAATGTAGTTCCCAGCAGTTCAAGAAGCAAAAAAGACTTATGAGGAGAGCCGGGGCAAGGGAAGGGATTGAAACCTGAGAATGTAGCCAGTCTGTTCTGTATGCACATTAAGTAGAAAAAAAAGAGAAGTTCCTAGTGGTTCTGTAAATCAGGAGAGTCTTTCAAACCTTAAAAGGAGGTTACCTGTTGCGTTTCCGTTTCCGTTTCTGTTTAAATGGAGCTGTTAGTTTCAAATGAAATGGGAGTGTATTGCAGTTGTGTAAGCAGTTCCCAGCTCTGTATGCTAGTGCCGGTACAAAAAAGAAAAAGTGTATAGCTGTGTCGTACGCTGACATAAAGTGCATTAGCCAGTGTTGTATGCTGATATAAAGTGCCTTTGTTACATGGATTACCCTTGCGTAAGGTAAACATTCATTATTGTTGGGTATGCTAATAGCGGTGGTTAACGACATGCATTCAGTTCGTAGCGGTGGTTAAAAACAACAGAGAAGTTTCCGACTGTTAAGTAAGCAAGTAAAGCATTTTATCTGCCAGTAAAGCGTTTAAAAACTAATAGGTGAGTTCTTTTACTTATATTATATATTCCCACCCAACCGGGGCCCTAAACAACTAGAGGCAAAAATAGATTATTTAGCTCGATAGGGATTTATTGCTTGCCCTTTTAGGGACGAGCGTGCTACCACACCCTTGTAAAAGTGGGGATATTTAAGAGTGCAAAGGTGGCGTATCAATGTTACTGGTCAACTGATATAATAGGACCCTAGGCTACGGGTCAGGCCGGTATTTCACTTCGTTCTGTGTAGGCTATGTTTCCCAGCAATAGATTGCGGGTATAACAATATATCGATCTGGAACAACTGACTCTAGTTCTTTACTTGCCTTACCACGAGAATGAGGTGGTCTAATTTTGGTGCTAGCTAACTTGATGAGTTCAGAAGTACCTCCGCCTTGGGCCTTTTGCCTTAACCCCAAAGCTGTGGTTACGTACTCTACTACTCACTGGTCAGATTGTCTTTCCCTCACTATCTTACTTATGGTTAGGCTGGCTAGGCATTACTCTCTGGCTTATAGTAAGGTTATAGTCAGCCCAAAGAAAGTAAGTAAATATGATCTCCCCTTCTCCCCACTGTCTCCAATCTCCAATTAACTATCGGGTGCGTATCACTATTTCCATCTCCAATCTCCTTGTCTGGAAAAAGTGATTTATAGTCATGCTATTACTTGTTTTCAGCGTCTGATCCGTGGCCAATCCCTGATTAGCCATATGCTTACCAGTGGTGATAGTACACGCTTCTAGTATAATATGTGGAGAATTATTATATACCAGTGGAGCAGGCAGCTTGGTACAACTAAAAGTGTATAACTGCTGCAATCACGGTGGTGACGGATTATTTCACTAGTGAAAAATGGACTTATGTATATAACCACATGTTGAGCTCAGGTAACTATTACGGGTCAGGTCGTATTATTTACTGCCTCTAGAGTATCAGAGCACGATGCCTGTATTTGACTAAGGTCGTAGTCCACTAGTTAGACTAATTAATACGTGTGTTATGCCTTACTAAGTGCTTGGTGGTAAGTAAGGTCATGTCTCTCCTTGTTTTTCCATACTCGTATAACCTAAAGATAAAGTAATACACTGGTATACTGATGTACCTGTAATTTAGCAGCAGAGACACTATATACGTAATACCCTTAATTATGGCCTCGTGTACCAGGCTTAAAGCATGCCTGACATATCTAAATTGACTCTTTAGTAACCCACGTATCTAGCAGCATGACACGTTCCGTAGATCATACAGGACACCTCTGCTCTTATGGTAAGTGCTCAATCTTCTCAGAATTATAGTAAATATACAATAGCCAATGAAGAAATTAAGGGTCCGAGAGACTTAATAAAACTCTTTAACCCTGAGTCAGACATGTTAACCCCACCACTTATAGGGGGACTAAGCTTTACGTCGTAGATAGGCTAATCATAAGTGGACTCTAGCATAATTATCCGCGTAGTAAAATGATCAATTTACGTAATGCCATGGACATTGAATACCAGCTCTATCTATTATGTGGCGTATTTACTAGTCTAATTACACCTAAAAAGAAAACTAAGCCGTATCTCAAGCTCAGTCATGTGTTTTACTATTAAAGCTTAACATTATTAAACGTACCCACTTCATTATGCTGTCTAAATAATTAAGCTCACTAAGCATCGTAGATATAAGAAATGACAAGAGTAATAAGTAGTGTTGCATTTGGATCTGCTACTTTGCAGGATTACGGGTGGCTTTAATAAAAGAAAGAAAAATGGGGGATAAACTGATTCTTCAATTTGTGCTTTAGCCTACTGAGTTGAGTCAACTGAAGAAACAAATAGAATTGGCTTGGATGCAGTTGTATTTGCTACTACTTCAATTTAGTAAAGTGGATCTGATTCAAATGGTTCTGTCTCTGATGCTGATCCATTGGATATTGCTGAAACTCTCTTTGCTTCCTTTGCTACTGTCAGTAACTTTAATTGATCTGTTATTCTACCTGCGGGTCTTCGCTGTTTAACGAATGCTGTAGAGATGGTGGTGTCTCTGTATCTTGTTCCTTTTTATTGTGGTGGGGTTGTGAGATCCATGCTAATGGCTCTTGCTCTAGCGATTCAGAAGTTTTGCTTTGCAAACGAGAAGGAATGTTAGAGCTTTCTCCCTCACTATTTTCTATCAAGTTTTTCTTTACTAGGATATTCTGCAATGTTGGGGCTAGTCGTTTTATAAATTGGAGGTGTTGGAGTTGTTGAATCTGTCAGATAAGTAAGGACCTTTAATTTGAGGGGGGCTTTCTTTACACATGTTCAGGGGGCGTCGCATATGTTCAGTGAGGTGGCTATACCTTTTTTCGTATGAACACAATAATTTGCTTTTTCAGCTAGCTGAATAGTTGTATAAGTTAAGATTCCTGGATCAAACAGGAATAGGCTCTCGAAATGAAAGGGGCTCCGCTGCCTCTGCTGGCGCGGAATCTTAATATGGGACAAGAATGGATGCTGCTAGACGAGGTGATGGTTCTCGATTTCGATAATATGGAACTAATGGAACTAGTAGGGCTTTTACTTCAATCGCTGGGAAACTGCCTTGACCTCTGCTGTTGGTGGATAAACAACGGGAAATGAAGCAATTGGAACCTGAACTGTTTAGGGCTCTGCTACTGATGGGACCGTGGCGGGAGGCTTGACTCACCCAACTTGCTTAGTCCGTCAGGCCCATTCAAT
>Ga0233342_1000322_pt1 | contig 13759 bp, 6 predicted proteins | sample GEONDECOMP273_FD_180706 | JGI IMG/M metagenome (GOLD analysis project Ga0233342, IMG submission 180706) | Leaf litter microbial communities from Shasta-Trinity National Forest, California, United States - GEON-DECOMP-273 | ecosystem: Environmental > Terrestrial > Plant litter > Unclassified...
TTCGGTATGGAAGAATGTGGTTTTCCATTCATTCTTTATATATGTCATTATGCTTGCCTTATGACTTGACACTTCGTATTTCACTCACTACAAGTTAGGTTCGTAGTGGGTAATTCTTTATATATGTAATTATGCTCGATCAGCTGTGTGCGTGGCGTACCATAGAGATTGCTTGGTCCAGCCTGTGAGCCCTTACAATATTGGGTAGCGTCACGATGCACTGCTCACTTACCATTGTGAACCGATCGATCTGTACTGTCCAGATTATATATGTAATTATGCAAGTGGATTTTTATCTCGAAATGATCACTTCACTAGAGATATTTCTTAGGCGATAACCATTCTTTATATATGTAATTATGGTCGATCATCGAGGTTATTTATGTGGTAGTTTGCGATCGAGATCACGGTTCGGTTCCACGAGAGAAATCCAGCTTTTATATATGCAACTATGGTTTTCGATCGAGATGGATCACGTACGGTTTGTTCCCCTTTCTAATGCCACCTATATTGGTACCGTCTATGGTGCCAACCGGAAGATATTATCTAATAGATAGGCCACCTTTTAGCTCTTAAATTTCCCACTTTTACAAGGGTGAGGCAGAGCATCGGCAAGTACTTGGCTTGGTAGCTCTTGGGTTTTTACTTTATTTATCTATTCCCACCCAACCAAAGGCAGGAAAGATACTGTTAACGCAGTGATCTCGCCGTAGAGCTATTTCCCCAAAGAAGTGCTCTAGTACTGGCCCATCACCATAGCACCTCCTCAGGAGGGATCTCTTCCATTGCCTCTACCCTTGGATGAATGCTCTCTTACTGTCCCATTCCAATAAGTAATCAGCGCTCTCTCCCCACACCATTTCCCTTCAATTGCTGCTCTAGAGTTGCACCCACCTATAGCAGTCATTCGGGCTATAGCAGTCATTCGGGATCTACCTCTATGCATGAGGTCCCCACTTGCCTTACAAAAGAAAGAGGAAGCCGAGATCAGTCCGGCAGGTAATTAATTGGTTTTACTAATAGGATCTCGATTATCCGCATTTCGCCTGGCAGGTCTGCATTCGGTCTCCCCCCAATAACACTAGTAAGGAAGCTATCTGGGTCTCGTCCCGCAGGTCTTGGTTCGATCTCTATTATTTCAGGAATAATCCGCACGGTGGCCAAAGGGATTTATTCGGTCTGTAAAGCTAGTTAGTCGCTCTAGAACCCATCCGATACCAACTCCTACCTCGGGCGAGCCACTTAACGTCCCTCCCCCTTTGCACTCTTTCAATTACCACCCTTCTTCTTATTCCCATCCTCTTATGATTTTTATTTGGTCATTGGTCAGCTAACTCCAATCCTCTTATCTCCTTATTAACTCCTATATTCTTATCTCCTTATTATCTATCCATCCTCTTATCTGCTATCCTCTTAGAAAATTATACCTATATTTCTGTCAATCTCTCGTGGAATGATTCGTTTCCAAGATAATAGTGAGTGCCGCACAGCTCAAAAAGTATATTCAGATGGGGCAAAGCCGACAGGCACATACCCCAATCTTTTATAGATTTATAGAAGAGAGAAATACTTTTAGATAAAGGATTAATATATAGTCTATTTAGATTAAGGATTAATATATAGAAAGGATTTAGAGATAGTATAGATTACATATAGAACGGATTCCTCTCACTTATATATTTTAGAACCTATAACTCACTCTAGAAAAAGCTCATACGGATAGCTCTAACTTATATATTAAAGGGAATACTTTATGATGAGATAGAAAGGTATATGTAGATTTATATAACTATAGGAATAGATAACTTATAAATAACAAGTATAACCCACAACCTCTATAAAAAAACCTAACCCAATAGATCACTGATAAAGAAAAGCAAGGAACAACCACCTCTAACTACCAACCTCTTACTTCTCAGTTCGAACTAATAACTACAAGGTCTAACTCAATGTCACTAGCTGCTATAGAAATAAGAATAATAAGAGATCTTGTTTCAGTTGAAGAATAAAGTGTTGTTAGCAAACTATAGCTCCGATAGAAAGTGTTCAAGTATAAATAGTAAGTAGGATCGAGATCGAACTGAGCTCATACTAAGACTAACCCTTTTACTCAAGCCTAACATACCACCTATTACTATAGAAGAGATCTATGACAAACTCTTAAATATCGCTACTACAACCTCAACTACCAGATCTTAGAACCTTGCCACTAATGAAAACTAGGAATCTCACTACATTAATAGAACTAGGAAATATCACTAGGTAGTAATAACAATAATAATCTCTCTAGTGCGATATGAGACCACTCACCCCCAAGCTAGGGAGGAGCACAAAATTGATAACCAAGTATAAATAGTTATAACAAAGGCTAACTAGCAAACCCCTTACCTTTAGCTCCTACTTAATATTTTGACCCCATATATAGTAGAAGACTTAATATACCCAGTAGGATAGAGGAAGGACACTACGACGAGCCCCATTAACAGAGTAAACATCCCCCCGGATAACACAACTACCACCGGATTACGATTTATTACTAACTATGTATTGCTAACTATGTATTGCCCCTCAATATAGTAGGCTCAACCAACAACTAGACATTGTTATTTAGACTTCTATTGCCACTATACATTCAGGCCAACCCACTAGATAACTCTACCAACTATTGGGAACTAGACCAACTACCTACCGGGGAATTAGAGGGAATGAAATAAAAGGGAAGGCTCAGAGGACCTAGGAAGACGTATTGGAATAAGAATTACACCTGATAAAAATGGATGGCCTCCTTACCACCCTCGCAGATGAAATTGGCCTTAGGGCTTTTTTGGCAAGGGTTGCCCTAGTCACTAACATCCGGACTCACTACATCTTTAAAGCAGGGAAGAAAAGCAGGGAAGAACTTTTACCACGGACATTAAGATTTATCCCGCCCGGATCTAGGAGCTCCTGCCCTAACTATAGAATCTAGGAGATAGATAGTGGAGTCTTTACATTAGGACAGAGGGATAGAAATACTAGGAAAGTATATTATGTTAAGAGACTGACTGACTCCTTAAGATATCTTAAGTAGACTTTATAAATCTCTTTAGTAAATATAATGTATATCTTATGATGTGTAGGATATATTAAGTATTAACAGGAGGAAAAAGATAGAACTACATCTATTACTAACCATTCAATCTATAACCAAACCCCTAACTAACATAAACCTCTTACGTATAAATATGATAACCTCGACACTAACAAACTCATAACTAGCTAGGATTCAATATAACTAGCTAGGATAGGATAGATATAAATGTAGGAATATAAAGACCTCACCCCCATATTAAGTATGCTTGTTGTTCCATTACGGAAAGGAGAGTAAAGTTTGCCTTGTGGACCGGGAAGGAATGCAGTTGAAAAGCTTCCCTTAGGAACTCAAGGTCATTATATGGTCCTTCCTTCATAACATGTAGGGCAGAGACCGATCAAAGACTTAGCCCTTAGACATTGACAGATACCAAACATTGCCAATACTATTCTATTTTTGTCCCTGAACTACAAGCAGATACTAGAACAAGGAGATAAGGAAAGAATAGTAATCCAGTAGACAAAAAAAATAGAAATCAACGATAACACCAGCTTGTACTCGGACCTTACCATCTTCTACACACGCCTTACCCACTACTATTGACTATTTTAACCCTTACCCCTTCTGTGCTTACGAAAACTACCTTCCCACTTAGACACCCTTGACCCAACTATACCACTGAATTAATTAAGTGATTAGGATGTATCGTTATTTACCCCTATAGGATCCGGGCTGAATGGCATGGCATGGAGATGGCATGAAACAACCTCTTACCCTTACTTGACTTGATTACTGCTTTAACCCTAGTCAACAGAGAGAGGCCCAGGCGAGTATATATAGTATTCCTAGTGGCCAATTATAGTAAGAGTAGCCAGGCCCAAGTAGCCCAGCCAAGTGTGTCTTTCTTTCCAAGCCAAGTAGGTGAGCTATCCCAAGCAAAGTAGGTGAGCTAGTCCCGGCCAAGTGGTAGTGAGCAGAGTAGGGGAAGGTGTTAAATTGCCTCTTAGAACCTGGATAAATAGGTTGAGTTTACCCGGCAGAACCATATACATAGCCATAAATTATAGCTTTTCTGCCATGTTTATGATTCACAGTTTGAAGTTTAAGCCTTCTTTCCACATATATGCTAAAGGAGCACTTTATAAGGAGAAACCCTACTAAAGCCAGTTGAAGACCCAGTTCCATCCGTTGACCCGTAACCCGTTTAAGAAGCACCTCGCAAAGCACTCCTACCAACAGTTAAAGAGTCCGCGGCATTCCTTCTTCGCTTGGGTCCATATCCAGATCCCGTTGTTCCACCCGTTAAAGACCCGGCATATTACGGAGCAAAAAAAGAAGCAGAACCTATTTAAGTGGTATCAGTTGAACCAATTGAAGTTTATAAAGTAAAAGAATACGTTTTAATTCCAATTATTCGAATGAATATACTTTTTACGGAGAGAGGGGAAGAAACTTCATACATCCATACATCTCGGGTTGTTCGGCTTATCTCATTTGCTAGTGGATCATTCGTTCCTGGTTCTGGTCTCGTGGTTCTGGTGATTCCCAACTGGTATTGAGAGCTCCCTACTTAGAGAAAAGCACATTGTCAGTAGCTCCATGACATCTGGGCCATTGGTTTGATCGGGGGCGGGGGCAAGTGCAAGAAGATTAAGTTCTGATCCCTTTGCTGAGATGATAAACACCATAGAAAGAAGCATAGGCGCTGGTAACAGATTGAGTTCCATTTGATCCAGTTGGAGTTTAACCCGTTAATGCAGAAGTTAGAGATCGGGATCCGGTTAAACCCGTTGATGGACCAGAACTAGTTGACCGAATCCCAGCTTCCCTTCCAGTCGTTCGATAGCCTGTTTTATAAAAAAATATGATGCCAGCTTACCTTTGCCTAGTTCTATATATAGTTATTTCTGCAGTATACCCCGCTAGCCAATAAGAAAGGACACCACATAACGTGTGTGAGCTGACGCTGGCCGAGACCGGGGAGAGGAGAGAATCATGCTGTTCATGCTGTTCCATTATAGCTTTACCACTATATGTACGGAACATAGATAATGGGGTTCCACAACCGGATAGGGTAGGGTAGGACACGAACGAGGTTACACAACCGATAGGGGTTGGCACTAGATTATGAAAATTATATCTATGTTTCACTTGTCCCATTTGTTGAGGTAGGTTAAACTTATGCACCCATTCCATAAATAAAAAACCAGTTGTTGAGATCTTGCCCAATAGCACAAAGAGCTATTAGGAGAGCAAATACAACAAAAATGTAACATGTTGGCGTCAGCCCGAACAGCGTTGTCAGGTCAGCCCAATTAGTAGCAGCTGGAAAAGATCATGCATTCAATGTTTCCGATCCAACTTACTGATTCATGGTTTACCACCTGATAAGGTGCAGCGGAGGGAGGGAACAACTGAATGGTTTAGCAGAGGAGCAGCGGAGTGAACAACAGGGATGACTTCCTACTCATGGGGTTGCGGAGGAAACAGCAATTACCTTTTATTCTATCTTTGGAACAACAGGAATTACCATTTATTCTATCTTTTATTATAGCAGCTTAGGCTTGTTCCAGGCAGCAGGGGAAAGAGCAGGGGAGGACCCAACCAACAACTACTACTACATTGGGTTTTTATCTTGTACCTTTATAGATTGGGAGAGTTGGAACAACAACAGAGGGTTTGTTATCTTCTTGTAGCTTTATTGGGAGAGTTGCATTAGTCTTTCCTAGTTTAGTTAACCAAGGCAAGGGAAACCATGCCATTAAGTTGGTGAGCTTCGTTAGGAAAGTTAAGGATTTAACCCTCAAGATAGGCGGGTTCAACACCCGGGGTCGGCTTGGCGTGGGAATTGTAACATCGTTCATTCCAAACAGAAAGGGGAAGGCGCCTCCATACCTTACACTCTAGACTCTAGCTCATATACTTATTAGATCCTTGTGGCTAAGCAAGTACCATGATTCTTTCTATTACTAGTGCCCATCATTATTAATTACAAGTGGTGGGAACTATTCTGAATCAGGAGTGGCTACTAGTAATTTAGGAATGGAAACAACGAGTGATAGTTGCTTGGTTTACTCCCCGGGGTTGCTTGCTTTTATTCCTGGGTTGAGGTTTTCATATCAACAAGTAAACTCTAAAAGATCAGGGTCAACTCAATCAACAACAAGATCAGATAAGATAGTAGTATTTCTTTTTCAGATATAAGATAGGAAATAGGAAGTAGAATATGTAAATATATGTATTTCTTAGTATATAGATAGGAATATAGTAGAGTCTAGGAATAGAGTCTAACTCTGAAAGAACTAAACTACCTCTTTAGTGAGTCGGCGAACCTCAACACTCAGACCCAATAAGACTAGAATTACTCTTTAACTTGTCTAGGCTCTTAGTTACTCCTTAGACTCTTGAGCGAAGGAATAAGAACTATTTACTAAATATAATCTAAGATAGAGGATTTAGAGATACAAATAACCTATAACTCTTTCTTAGCTTTGTAGGCTATAACTACAGTGCCTTTAACCTAGAACTACCTTTTCATTTCAGCCTACAAGGTATATTCTTACCTAGGAGAGCTCCTGATCTTTGTATTGGTTATATAGGAATTTAGGAGAAGATGATAAGTTTAGGAAGTATGATGAATAATTAGAAGAAGAATAAGATTTTTATTTTGTTAGTAGATTAGATAGATTGAAATACTCCTTATGGTTTAAAGGTTGAAATAATATATCTTTACTTAGATAGTAATAAAAGATAGTATAATATTAAGATTAGTAACTGTATAAGACTAGATTCTTTGTTGTATTTGTCTAATTTGTAAGTATAAAAAAAAGTAAGAATAGGAAGGAAACCAGTATCTATTTTGTAGCTTTGTAAGGTATAAAGACTCCTTAGGTACTATCATTTATATTTCTTAGCGTTAGATACTTTATTTTATATAGATAGATATATATTAGGATAGATTATGATGCTTAGGAAAGAGATAGTATTTTATTTGTTAATAATATAAAGAGATAACTCCTTCTATTATTATATGTAAGTTGTCAGTAAGTCAGGCAGGCTTTAAGATAAAGGAGCAATAGACGCTATATACAACCCTAACCTATTTCTATTTGATCACTTATAACCTATTACTTAGGCTTTTAACCTATAACTATTCTATATAACTTAAAGATAACTTAAGAATAACAAATCTATAACTACACTTTTTATCCACAAGATAGGCTACTGGCTAAACTACCACCGGTCAAGTTAATTCCATTGCCTGCAAAAAAACTTCTATTTTATGTCCAGGAAAAAAACAACAAGTTGGATACGTCCAGGACCAATCACGAGGACCGCGTAGCCCATGCTACTTCCTAGGCTCCATATCCTTTCTCTTCTATTTAAGGGTGGTGTTACGAATTATTAGTAGCTTTATCTGCAGGGGCAGGCACTCAGGCGCTAGACCAACCAATGGAACTATGATTACGAGGAGCTCATGCTTACTTATCTTTCTATGCTTACTCATCTTATTACTGGCTGGCTTACATAGAGACTTCCTACTTAGAACCAACAACAACCACCACCGGGACCATACATTATCCTTGAGCGGGTCCTGCCGCCGGAACACAACGGGAAAAGAAAAGGTTGGTTGCCGATCCCTTACTCTGTGAGTAGCTGTCCCGATGTGAATAGCAGCAGCTGTTTCCTGTGCTTTGACCATGTTGTAAGGAGTGGATGGTAGCCCAATGGTAGCACTGGTAAAGAGTCCATGGTAGTACGAATAGCTGCTTTAGTTGTTAGTAGCCATCTTTGCCCAGCTCTGTTTAATGTTTGTAAGTATTCTCTGCAATGAAAGAGTAGCTGTTAGCACACTACCCTACCTGTAAATGTGGATGGAGGAGTGTACCACCTCTGTAGCTGTATGTCTGAGTGTACCTATGCTCTAGTGCGGGTATTCCCCCAACAGGAGTTGAAACGTTGCCATAGCCTATGTTCTAGCTGATTCTTCAACTGCCAATGGTACAGGATCTTTTGCTGTCTTTGTCGCGGGTTAATATGCGAGTGAGGCTAGGTAAACAGGAATTGGAACGGATTCTTCTACTGTGTCTGGAACTTTCATTGATGCTAATGCTATTGAAATTGGTGTTTAAACTATTGGGTCGAAGGTCAAGGTGTAGGGCTAAGGACCAACTAAGCACTGAAACTGGTGAATATGAAACAAGGTCAATTACTTATGCAACGGATGCTTCAACATGTGCTTCAACCGGATCTATAACTAGGATATTCGAAACCGGATCATCTGCTAGTGCTTGCTATTGAATCAAAGCTTTATTGTTGCGTACGGTAGTGGTGAAGCTTAAAGAAAATAATTTATATGCAAATGAAACTTAGTTGTGTCTGCTACATGGACGATTAAAAAAATGCATTCAGTGAGTACCAGTGGTTAACAAAAAAAGAGAAGTTCCTGGTTGCGTCTGCTAGTACCAGAGAAACATGCATTAAGTGAGGGAAGAAAGCGTTAAAAACTTAGAAGTAGTTCCCTGTAGTTCCATAAGCAAGTCCTAAGGTAAACAACAAGCATTCTGTTAGTTGTGAGTTAAAAATAGAAGTTTCATGCAATTGCCGTATGCACATTCAGTGAGATGTGTCCTTCCAAGTAAAATAGCTAAAAAGAGTATGATTCATACTATATCTTCTGAAAATTAGGAAGGTGGTGATTAGTTGTGTCCTTCCCTTAAGAAGCTTTTAATTAAATGGGTTGGTGGCTGCCTTTCCTCCTAACATGCAAGAAAGCTAAACAGAGCGATGATTATACCAATATCCTAAAGCAGTAGGTAGGTCCTAACTTTATTGTTTCTTTGGCAGTAGGATTTCCACCACACGACATTGAATGGTTTTTTATTTATGTTCCGGTTGCCAGGCACACGATTTTTACCACACAGGATTTATATGTCCACACGGAATTGGTATGTTCCGGTTGTCAGGCGTATAATGTTAAACCACAACTTATTGTATTTTAGGCAGTAGGTCGAATGGTAAAGGATAAACCCAGTGCCTTTTCAAAAATGATTGAATGTTAAAAAGAGGAGTTCCCAGCAGTTTAATAAGCACATTTAGTTACATAGAAGTTTCCCACTCCACTGTTCCAGAAGCACATACGGATGCTTGGCAGGTAGGAGCTACAGGTTTCCACCAACTTGTTGAAAGGATCAGCTATATTTGGCAGGTACAATCCTCACCTCGTTGGCCCTTGAAAACACTCACTCATTAAGGCAATAAGTCCCTGACCAAAGGGAAGGACAATTCCGTTCCTTGAAAACGCTCTTTTGTTAGGCGGTACCACGTAACAAAGCGATTGAAATGCTCTTTATTTCTTTTAGGTAAGTGAGGCCCAACTTAATCTATGTTCAATTGTACCATCCGTGGCTCCTTTTTATAACACTGGGGTGGTCATTTAAAATAATATACTCTTAGAAGGCCCCTGCCTGTGAATCAATCACTATCAAGCATAGCAACCTCACCTTGCAGACTGGCACTATCGGAGACTAGCACTAAGTGTCTGGCGTAAGTTTTTATAGAAGAGCACAACCTTTACGGGCTCCATACTACTATTATTACTTTTACTACCTCACAGTTGGTACTTTTAGTCCATATCCATTCTTTCAGTAACACTACTACCACTACGATCTTTTTATTACCTTAACTACCCTATTAAAGTCCTGCTCTTTCCTTGGGTCACTAGTACTGTCCTTGGATAAAAAGTGCTTTCCTTGAATTATCTCCTTGGATAACTAGTCCCTTAATGTGCATTACCGCACATTACCTTAACCTTTCATTACTTTTCATTATCTTCTATATAATCTTATATATATATCTGCTGAGGAAGACCGCACCAGACCTTTCATTACCAGACTTTATCCTTATCCCAATAGCAGCCTCTTTCGTTTCAGATCCCTTAAAGGTATGCTCATAGTGGATTCGAAGAGTCCCCCCTCATCAATTAGTTCCGGAAATACACCCCTATCCATTGATAGAATACCTACTCCCTCCAACGGCGGGATGACGTTTTTTGGACCCAAAAGTGCTTTCTTTCCTGGGTCAGGGTTCATTCATTAGTAGAACGAACATTAGTAGAACGAAGTCAACCTACCCCACCATCATAAGCCGCCTGCATCGTTGATAATAAAAGAATGCCACGTATTGATGCTGAAGGTTCTGAACCGAAATATACTGCTATAGCCACTGCCTATGTTACTGCCTATCTAGCCATATGCTGAGATACCTGGTAACTGAATCATATATAAAGAGGACGGGCACTTATATATTTAGGGTATTTCTTTTCCAACCGGGGTAGACGACTCACTCACGGTCTCACAGTATCACGGTATCAAGGAAAAGGTAGACGGTCTCATTATTAGTTCACTATTTAGTCCACAGATAATATACTTTCACTCACGGTATCACGGTATCTTAGTTTGGTCTAACCCGTTGGTCTAAAAGGCAGATAGTAATGAAAAGATATTAGTTTGGGATAGTCATTCATTCAAAAGCTCTGTTCCCGAACCTGTTCCCATGCATTTTTTCCCCAACCCGCCACCATTATAATTATATATTGCTAAAGGCTGCTTTGGGTAAGGAAGATTAGATATACCTTTGAATTTAGTACGTCATTTGTATCTCCAATTAGGCAAGCGGTACTATTACTTCCTCTCTAAAACTAGGTAAGGGAATAATAAACCTAACCCGCATTATCAATCTCCCTCGTGGGGTAAGAAACAACTATTTAATACCCTTTTAATTTGCATTATAAATTTTATATCCTACCTATTAATTTAGCTTATAACCCTTCTCTTCAATTTGGCCACTTTAAGGACAGTTTTTTTAAAGACTGCTAGGTAAGCGCAGGTAAGGAATAATTCATACCTAGTTAATGCTCGTTTTCCTTCATTAGGGAAGGAACAATTACTTCTCCTCTCCTCCAACTGGTAAGGGTCCTACCATCTCTAATTAGGCAGGGTAATTCACACCTACAGGGGTGGGCAAATACCATCAATTCCTGCATCAGGGGGAAATTGAATTATTATCCTTGTTAATTCGGGAAGCAAGCGGATTATCTCTTTCACGAGATTATTAATTCATACCTTCTCAATCAGGGCGGGTAAACACTACCACCTTCCTCATTAGGTAAGGGATACAATTACCTTTCCCCTGTCTCTAATGGGTAAGGGTCCTATCATCCTATAACCTCAAGTTAGGTAAGGAATCACGCCTTTAATTAGGGCAAACCATCACTTTATCCATGTAAGGGATAGTTACCTCTCCCTCGTCTCTAATTGGTAAGGGAGAGTATCCATTTAATGAGGTAAGGAATAACTTATACCTTCAATCAGGGCGGGCACCATTACTACTTCTTTATTAGGGAAGGAACAATTACTTCTACTTGCCTCAAATGGTAAGAGATAACTACTTATCCTTTTGCTTATTAGTAAGCATTATCACCTTTAATTAGGTAGGGAAGCCTGACTCAACCTAAACCATACCTTTTGAATAACCATACCTTTTGAATTAGGGCAAACATAATTACTTCTTTATTAGGTAAGCGATAATTACTTCTCCTGGTCTCAAACTGGTTGGACTCTCCTGGCCTCAAATTGGAAGGATTAGGTAAGGCCGACTACGACATAATCGTTCAAGACTGCCTGGCCTCTAATTGGTTGGAATATCTAAGAGAGAATTACCTTCCTTGTTTCTAATTGGAAAGGGATACCTCTCCTCGCCTCAAATTGGTAAGCACCACCCCCTCCAATTTGTAAAGTAGGGAATAACTCCTTTTTAATTACGTAAACAATATAACCTCTTCCGCAAGGATTTATAGTTTCGTTAAAGACTGCTCCCTCTGTTCTAATCTATGCCCCTGCCTACGATGCCTCTGCCTTTGTTGGTGCCCGATCGATTGGTGGTGCTCCTTGAACTTGGCGAAACTGGATGGGAGATTTGCTGGCTGTGTGATTTCATTGCTTTCTGTCCGGTTTCCTAGTCTTCTCTGTGTTTCGAGGGAATTGGTGCCTTAACTATGTGAATGTACCAGCAGTCTAATCAGTAGCAGCGTTGTTGATCGAGATGATGCGAACTTGTTGATTCAGTATCAGAAGCATTTGACCCTTTAATTACCCATCATTGTTTGATGTTGATCCCCTTCGTGGGCTGACCAGCTCGCTATCCATCCTATAATTATAGTTCGAAAGCCGCCAGCCTCCCACCTAGCCAAAGCAAAAGTCAGCGTATACATACCAGTATAGCAACGGATGTTCATGATTGTGATTCAGAAGATTAAGTAGTTCCACATCAGTATATAGAGAGCGAGATCCAGACGACCTTCGTCCGGATCCAAATCCAGCACCAAGCACCCCGGTTGCATTTGACCAGCTATCTATTGCAAGGTGTACGAAGTATCGCCAGCAGCCTGTCCCGCCGATAATTAGCAGAGCTAGAGGTTCGGTTGACTCAGCAGTAGTAGTTGACCCCCGTTGTTTCGGATCCCTACTCCTGCTTGCTTTGTGGTTCAACTCGATCTACCTACTTTTAATGGCCTTACTCCTGCAATTAATTAATAATCGTTCTGGCTTAAAATTATTAATTAATCAAAGCCGGTGTTTATTCTTTGAGTTATGCTCGCCAATGACTATTTAGTATTCATTCAAGACTGCTCTTCCACGATTTGGGGCTGATTTTATAACCCTCCAATAATCCGCTTTCGATAAATGTGGGCATCTTTGGGGCTTCCGAACTACGTCGGGCTTTACTTTGGGCTTCTACTTCAGGCTTTTCAAATTCCAATACTTCATAATTCCAATAATTCATAATTCCAAACTACATCGAGCTTCCACTGCATGCGATACATCGGGCTTCCGACATGCATAACTCCCCTTGTCTTTGATAACATATGCAATCTTCTTTTCAATTATTTCCAGTAGTCTTGCAATCTTCTTTTGACATCAATGACTTATGTAGTCTCCCTTTCAAATTAATAATAACATTTCCAAAAAACACATGGCATCCTCACATAAGAATCACATCACACTACATCTTCACTTCATGTCACAATGATATGTGTACAAATGACATACACAACATACCCTAAAAGACTCTCCTTCACTTCTATTATATAGCTAGAGGTATGGAATATTTACATCCCATAATAATGTGGGATAATTTATTTTCTACCTCTCTTATATAAATAAGGGTAATAAGATATTTTATTACATGATGCATGTGGGATAACTCTATTTTATAATAATACATTTTTTATTCCTTCTTAGAGAGATACAACCAACAACACCTCACAAGTTCTCATTACATATTCTAAAATAAGGAAGGGGCTGGAAATTGCACTTATAAAAGCAAGGATAAAGAATAAGGTTCATCCCCAGTGTGGTTGTCAAATCTATTTTTGGTGTTTTATTGTTTTATCACCAATGTGTACCAAAGTACCTACTAAGGGGTTATTTAATTCTGAGTACTAGATCAATAAGGTTGAGGGAAACAAAAAGAAAACACAATAGGTTACTTTGAGAAATCCCTCTCTGGATAAAAATGTTGTTGGTGAAAGAGGGGTTGCTGCCTTTTAAACCTGTCAATTAAACCTGTCAATATGGCCAAGTATACACCCTATACCACGAGGGGTGGGTTACATGGTGCAGGTAA
>Ga0233342_1000323_pt1 | contig 13759 bp, 9 predicted proteins | sample GEONDECOMP273_FD_180706 | JGI IMG/M metagenome (GOLD analysis project Ga0233342, IMG submission 180706) | Leaf litter microbial communities from Shasta-Trinity National Forest, California, United States - GEON-DECOMP-273 | ecosystem: Environmental > Terrestrial > Plant litter > Unclassified...
GGGTGTTCATCAATCAATGTTCAATGTTGTGGTGCTAAGTGTGCAGGCATCGATCGATGTGCTCGCTGTGGTACTACGGGTGAGCAGAGCTCTTCAGGTTAACAGCTGTTGTTTGCAACGGGTGTGCCCGCTGTTTCCTCCTTTCCGGGTTCATTGTAAACTCTGGGGTCCCGTGGGTAAAGGCGGGTTTCCAGTGTTCCTCCGGGGTTACATGGTGTCCCCGTGGGATGTCAAGCGGGGTCAATGCATAAGGACAACAAGCCAGATAGGGGGGGAGGCAACTCAAACAATCAGGCAATAGCCAGAGCAGTGAGGAAGCAGAAGCCAGAGTAAGAGGAAGGGAAAGATAGGAATAGTCCCCCGCACCCCGTACCGTAAGTGAGAGAGCCGAACGCAAATGTGGATGGAATCGGCCCCGAGATAACCGTAAGATGCAATTCTTTAGTAAATAAAACCTAATTACTTATTGGGTGGAGGCGTACCTCGGTAAAGGCCTGACGGCTCGTCACTTTCTAAGTTCAGCAGGTTCTGTACAAAATAAATGAAAATAAGAGTTTTCGAGATGTAAAAAAAGTAAATATAAAGGATTTATCACGTCTTCGTCTTCCTTCTCCACCGCCAAGTTTTTGGGTGAGTCCCCGATATAGAGTCTTGGGTGAGCCCCAGCACAGGAAGGAAACTTACTTCTTTCGTAACTGCCCGGTTGGTTTCTCCTTCTGGCTTGAGGAGATGAAATATTGGATATTTTGATTTCGAAAGGCGGGGTGTGGTGACCTGACCTCCTTTGTTTTATTTCACTGTTCCGTTCATGTTAGCCAGGAACACACTCATTCCTATCTTCCCAGTCCAAGAAAAATATATCTATTTATAAGAAGGGAAGAAGGGATTTATCTATATAGATATCGAGCCGTAATTCTAACTCCTTGACGTAAATCTTTGCTCGTTCCTCCTCCTTATTAGGTCTAAGAGTCACTTCGTACCTCGCCCCTCACCTAACGACTTAATCCATGGGCGCCTATCTACTACGACTTTGAGGCACTCCGTGTTTCTTCTCTTTGAGAGCCTCTAGTTACTTTATTATATTTAATTACTGAGCCAAGTTCTTATAAATAAGTATTGTGCACACCTCGTTAAAGATTATGGAGTCATGGCTTGCGCCTTATTTCCTTGGGGCTTACTTATATAATTACCGAAATGAGATGGGATAGGGGATTATGGAGTCATGTAAGGGGTTTTGGTATAGAAACACTTCGCCAACTATGGGCTATTAAATAAATTCCTGAGGAGCTTACTTACTGGCTTTAAATATGCTTACTCTTCCCTCAATACTTACTTCGTTACATATGGCTGGATCCGTGTTATATATGCTGTATGCAGCAGGCCTTATTTTCCAATTCTCCCAACGGCGGCCTACCTTTATGGAGGATTAGCTGATGAGATAGCATTCATTTTATGTAACTAAAGAAAGAAATTTCATTGGTGAATGCGGGCGGAATTGTTAATTCTGGCTTAATTAGCCTGAATCAATAAATAATACTTTATGTCTGCTGTTAATTATCAATCCCACCTTTTTGGTGGACTCTAAGGTTAATTAATATGCAGCATTTGCATATGTAATTTCGATTGCCCTTAAATAGAGTCCCTTCACCAATGTGAATATGGCGAGTGAGCAATGACTCGTATAATTAATAAATGTAAGGTAACTAGAGATAGCGTAAAGAGGGTAAAGTTGTAGAGCCGCTCTAAAGACCATCGGGAGGGCGAGTGTAACCCTTCCTTAGACCCTTACTTATTATCTCTCCGCCCGCTATTTAACGCCAATTAAAAGCATGCATTTTCCTGGGGCTTGGCAAGGAAGATCCCACAATTCCAACTTATATTTATTTCCCTAAAATAAAAGGTGTTATGTCGCTATTCACCTTTTATCCGAACTCTTTATTTCCTATCCTATGTCGCTCGCTATAACGTTCGTGGGAAACGGCATTACATGAAATACCCGCCGGGCCCACCCAAATTATCCTTATAAAATGATCTGACAATACGATCTCAATTAGTGGGGGTAACCCTTGCTTTATTTTATGATGCACATAACTGCAGCGCTAAAAATAAATTTTACCATATGTTTTCACATCTTCTGTTCGATTGGTTGACCTCGTGCTTCTACTGACTGAGAATAAGCCATGAACTGGTAATAATTTAACTAGTAAAAGGGTGGCCTATGAAGGGTATTAAGGGCAAGACCTATCAAACCTTTAAGTGGTAAATTAAGTAAGCAATGGTGGCATGGGTAGATCCAACAGCTGGTCCTGCCTGGCAGCAAGCATAATATAGTATACAAAGATATATATATCGAATTATAAATGTAATTTTACCTCTTCCTTATTACTTTCAAATTTGTATGTCACTCACGTTAAGTTAGGGTGATTCACAACACGTACCTCAATATTGAGTATCATTATAGAGAGGTATAGCTAGAGGAAGAGGCTAGAGGGAAGAGATAGATAGAGGATAGAGTGTCCCAAGGATGAGGTATGAGGTATGATTATGAGGGTCCCAAGGCTGTATGGATGAGGCTAGAGGGAGGAGGGTTATTCACTATACCAGAGCCACAAACACACAGGGAGGGAGGGGCTAGAGCCGTTCAGGTAAGGGAAGGTAGCCATTCAGGGAGGAGCTAGATAGAGCCAGTATTCCGGGAAGGGGCTATGCGCAGTGAACAAATATGTGTGCTACGATAAGGTGCCACAATGAGGTCTACAATGAGGTGATACAAACAAATATGTACAACTAGGCGAGCGAGACCTTCTTCACCAAAGAAAGTCGGCACAGATAGATAGAGAACTGAATGTGCTGGCCATATCGGAGCAGCCGGGGAAGCGTTCCATTCCACATTGATCTTCTCGCTCTTAAGTCTTTCCAGTCAAAGTGTCAGCAATTTGTGCTGCTTGCCTCCTTTAAAGAAGAATAGTTACCCCTAGTGATTTCCCCCACTTGAACTGGATATACATCTCCCCTTGAGGAGCTTTGAAAATGAGGAATATGAGGAATCCTTTAATCCTTGAATCGTTTAATCGTTTGATCGAAATGGGAATGCTTCATGGGCCCTTACCTTGTTCATACTCAGACAGACATTCTATGTACCAGCCCTAGCTATACCATTAGGGTCTTACAAGCTTGAGGAGGAACTGCTAGAAAACCTTAGAAGCCACGTTTTTGTGGGATGGACGGTAGGAAAATATAACAAGCTATCAGGAATCGACTTGCCTTTAGCCAAATTATACTTCGAGAACCCGGTGGAACAAGATCCTACGAACTCCGATAAACAATGGTTTATTATAGCTCAAATCGCTTCTCTTAACGTTTATTAGATTCACCGGAACCAACCCGACTGGGTGCCTTTCATATGGAGCCCACAATCACACATTTGTTTACAGACTGATCGGATCGGGTGGGCCTTTACATACCGGTATTTAAAAATATCAGAGCAGATATTTGAGTATGGAATACCTCGGGTCGGGCTTATACGCTCCTTCTATTTTAGCATTTTTCATTCCCTCTTATTACGTATATAATATGGAATGAAATGGAATGGAAACACTTTTTGTTAGCATCGCTACTACCACGAACCAACCGAGCAAGGAACATCAGATCAGTGCTTCTTCAATCAACGAGCTTCAACTGAGTTGGGTACCCTATTTACTTTTACTTCGTACCTCACCCGCCAGACACCTGCACCTTTATGGTTGGATGGAAGGGAAGAACCTGAAAGCCTCTCAGGAATCGACTTGCCTATAGACAATTGAGAGTTACAGAATCCGGTGGAACCATGCCTCAACCCATGGAAACAACGGGAAAAAAAGATAATAAACACTCTGAAATGGTTATTAATCTGCCCCTAATAACAAATTAGGCATGCCATTGTTTCCAAGTATTGGAGCACCAGCAGATAAAAGGGGATAGAAAAGATAAGAAGCTAAAAAAGCGAAATCAAAATATACCTGCGGGACAAGCAGATAAAGGATAACAAGCATGAACCTCCCATAGAAGCTAGACTACTCCCTAACCCTGCACTAATAAAGAAGGTTCCCATAGCAGCAAACAAAAATGGTAATGTTATCTCTATCCTAACTGCTACGATTCCTTGTCCTGATGAAATACCTCTGCCCGTGGATACGCCTTTTTTCCAAGTATCAACCAATTGATGGCGGCTATTGCCCCGAGCCAGCTAAAAAGAACTGTGTCTCCTTTGGAACTCATGATAATCCCTGAGTACAGGGAAAGGGCATTCATATATCTCAGAGCCAGATTGAACTATAGTTGAGGAAGGAACCAAGGAAGACAGCCGCTTGTGATGAATAAGAAAGAGAAAATATAGAAGTATACCTAGTAACTGCCCTGGTTGAGAGTCAGATTGATGTAGACCCATTTTACACTGATAACAAATTATTGCATAATTGTGTGCTTGACTCAGGTGCCTAAAGCAACATCATTTCGTTAGAGGTAATGAATCAGTTAGATCCAAAGCTGACCAAGGCATATGGGAAGTGCTGCGCAATGGATTCCAGGGAGGTGCTTCTTATTGGAGTAGTAAAGTCCGTGGACCCTTATCCATAGAAGTCTTCGACTTCATTTTCCCCGCCAAATTAATCCTCAGCTCTGGGGAGCTGAGAGGCAACATAAAGGCTAATCTTTCAAGCTATGGCTAAAGCTCATTCTTGATAGTATAATTATTTATGGGGCTTCGGGATATAATTACATATATAAAAATGGATTAATGAAGGGTATGAATAGATAAAGTATTTCTTCTTTTCTTCCTTAAAATGAATAAAGATCTTCCTTTGGAAATAACGAAAAGAGAACCCTCTTAATATAATTAGCTTTATACCCCCCCTCCCAGATGAGTCACTTAATAAATATAGGCTCTACCACGCGCGACTTGTCTTGGCCTGGCTAGTGACCAAAATGAGATACCAGTTTACGTTAGCCAATGTTAGCATGTCAAAACACAATACAGATATCTAAGCCTGATATGGTATAGGATATTATGGAGTAATGTAAGGGGCCTAGTACCTAGTCAGGACCAATCCTTATAATGAGTTATGTTGTCGCACTATATAATGCGTGCCAAAAACTACCGATTTGATCATCAGGTTACTCTCTCGGTGAAGTTACTTGGTTAGATCAATTTGCTAAGATCCCAGCTTGAATAAGGCATCAATGTTTTTGAGTTACTCATATATAGACTCTGACGTTTAGAATAACCATGCGCCTGCCTATCTATATTAACAGGATAGGGGAGATCTTAAGACGGGGAGAGGTTTAGTAGTTCGCTCCATACAGACTTATTTCGGCACCCTGCCAATCAAGCCAGAAAGTGCTTCCAAGCGCAATCCCTTAGGGGGCTAGTATTTACTCCGCTTCCTTCTGCTACTGCCCGCTACATCCACTGCCCCCGGATTAAGAATTAGCAACGGTTGAGCCATTATCACGCCAACACCCCCGGTTGATTAGGATTGATGGTTTGATACCCCCAAACCCTTCTCATTTCTACCCCGCTAATAACTCGTTACCCTAGCAATCAACCCCAACACTAAATGGATAGTGAATAGATAGACTATGTGGATAGATAGACACTCTTGTATTTTATTGTAAGAAGGTCTTATCCTGTGAGGAGGATAGAGATCTGGTTAGTGAGGAAGCGAATTTCGATGGACGCTACCGCTAAGGGGAGGACACATGTGCCAAAACCCAATAGACTCATACCGCATAAAACGTAGTAGAATACCCCTGGCAATAGGTTCCGAGGCATCTACCAGTTATACCTGGTTAGGCCTCTTTGGGACTAGGTGAGGTGGGTGTGAGTTGAAAGTCTCTTGGCTCTTGGCAAAGGGTGATAGGTTACAGGCAGTTACTGAGTAAAGGCTTTTGTAAAAAGGGAAAGGAGTAAAGGCCCCTGGTAAAAGAGTTTTAAGGTAAGATTAAAGGCAAAAGGGTTAGAGATTAAAGTATGAAGGCTCCTACTAGACCTGTAGTGTCAGATTGGTTACTCTACTTTGTTTTGTAGGGTCCCTACTAGTTTTAATATACGATATATTGCCATATCTACTTCTTAAAAGAATATACTTGCATGGATACGTTTCCACTTGGACTCGTATAGATACGTGTTACTATAAGCCAGAATGAAATGAAATTTCAACCAATGCTGCTCCTAGCTATCTATATACCTATCTTTGGCTGGCCCCTCAAGGAGCTAGAAGGTGAGGTCCTTAAAGGTCAACCCAGTAAGGTCCTGCCGGTCTTACCCGAGCGAAGGTAAGGTCTTTTTTATGTCTTCCCGAACTCTAACTCAGTAATGATCCCTGAGATTGACATCTTGATACACCAATTTCCCATAATGATAAATAGAGTCAATGGTGACTCCGTGGGAAGAGCCGGGGGCTTCCATCTCACCAAAAATCTAATTAATCGGATCCTTGCGAGGATCTTCCACATATAGTAGGATACTGCCTGGAAAGCAATACTCAGGATCAACAAAACCTTCCATATCAACAAAAGTTCTTTCCCATATAGGTACAAACCCAAACTGGTTATAACCCCCCAGACCACCTTCTTTTTGCAGATGACGAAAACTCAAGATCAGTTCAGTCATATATCCAAAAAGAGTGGAAAGAAGTAGATCGGCCGTTATATTGAACTGATAAGGTAATAAATTATCTATAGGAGCAACCACCAAGCACCTTTTGAACCGCCAATGATGCAGCCCGATGGGGATTTTTTCACCCTCGCAAATGACAATAATGGGAATACCACCCCTCTTTCGGAAAGTAAAAGATCCATGGGGACCCCAGCTAAAACAAATATCTTCCCCACTAAGCAAGCGTTCAAAGGTTATTCCTGCCTCAGATTTGGCCTATCTCTTACTAAACACAGTAGACGAACACTTCTCAATGATCCATAGATCACAATCCTCCGGTACACCCAGGAAGGACTCAAAAGTGGGATCAACATAAGTGATCCTAAAGAAAGAAGAGAGCAGATTAAGTATCAAATTTATGCGTGAATCAAAGGGCCCCACCAGTAGGAGCTGAGTTTCTTCCCCCGGTTTGTATAAATCAAAGTTGTGTTGTTGGGAGGGGGTCGGAGGATGGATTCATCTGGGGTAAAGAACGCAATTTGTTCTATAGTAAAGTATTATTTACAAACTCCACAACCTTCCTAATTAGTGTCTCTCTCTCCTGCCCCAAGGCAATAAGAAAGGTATTACTATAGGCTGAACCAGTCCCGTCCTTCTAATCAGAGTCTGTCTAGTGGGACCTATAAGTAAGTGGATCAGCCTGAACCTAGAAAAAGTGAGCCTGTATTATATCCGCATAAAGAGAAGATTTGCTAAAAGCTCTGAGTAAAAAGAAAGGTATGTGGATAGGGGTCCCTAACAAAAAGGGTATGGTCATAAAACTGCTCTATCTCAACCACGTTTGGCAAACAGTAATAGTAATCAAGAAGAGCGGGGGTGTGGGGGTGTCAATTTATATCAAGAAAATGAATGGGCCCAATCGGTTTAAGATTATACTCGCCTTTGGGGCGCGTGCTAAACCCTTCATGGTCGAGGAAAGAGATAACCTTTGATCTTAATGAATGCCCGAGCAACAGAAACTACAAATTATATCCTCACCTGTCCCACCACTAATCGAGCGTACCCAAAACCTATTAAAGGAAGGCAGGCGGAAAAAGAAAGAAAGGTAGTGCGTTCGAATGAATCCACGAGTTTGTTCATCGATGCCCAGCATCATTCACCGAATAGAGAAGCTGGGTTAAATATTGAGAGGTCCCTATTCATTCACCAAATAGGGAAGCACCCTACCCACGTGGCTACTTCTGGTGCAACCCTTCAACCAGTAAGTACCTTCCCTAACTGAGCTACACGCCCTTCCTTATTTTAAAGCGAATGGGTGTAATTTGGAATGCATGGATGCTGGGGAATAAAGGGTATAAGGATGGAATGGATATGATCGGTACGTGAGATGGGTAATGATGGATCAGTGGGAACTCACTCTCCCGGAATACTCATCAGTTGAAAGAATCGAATCAATCTGGGAACTTGGCTCCCCGCAATACTCATCATTTTAGAGAATCACCATGTGTTTTCAATCAATCACTAATTATCCAGACAAGGTGGCATCACCAAACTAGGCTTTTCAGTCGTCATCCATAAATAAAGCGATTGGCTCTGATATGTATAAGCGTTTGGCTGTTTGGGGAATACTAAATCCAGGGAAGTTCATTTTATAAGTTTGAGTATGAATAGGCTGAAGGTGGTCTTGGCTAATAGGCTTCTAGAAGGCTTGGCTTGGCTGGTAAGGCTGAAGGTGAGGAGGCTAAGACTAAAGGTGACTGGCTCTCCTAACCCACCCCTTGGGAAGACTGGCTCTGGTATAGTTCCTCATCCAGCTCTAACTCCTAAAATCAATTGGACTCTGCTCTTCAACGTGTCCTATATCGATTTATTTGGACTCACTCTGCAAGTCTAAACATGTCTAACATTGTGTATATATACGTAAGTATATCGTAGGTTAGGCTTAGTTTTATAGTAGGCTAGGGCTTTAGCGGGCTCCCGGTTATCCCCTCCCTTAGGTAGGTAAGACTTGGTGGGATCGTAAAAAGGCTTCTTACAAAAAAGGGTTAAAGGCTGATGGCTTATTCCTTTCTTCTGTTGGACTTGTTGACTGGGCTTCTTTCTGTTGAAAGACTAAGGGTGAGAGAAGGCCCTTGGTGAAAGGATTGCTTAATTGCAATGCTAAAATCTACCTCATTGAGACTGGATGGATAATCCCTCTCACTTCTCTTGGCATTCCCTTTTCATCCACACATTAAAGCACTTTGTTATAGCAGTCTACTCTGGCTCTATGCTTTTCCAACCAGTCCATACCAATGAGGGCATCATATGATACCAATGGTAGGACATTCAAATCTGCTGCAGTGAAGAACCCATTCAGCTCTATAGGGAAGTTTATCACTACTTCACTTACTTTTCTCTTTTTGCCCGTGGCTAACTGAACTAGCCAATATTTCATGTGCTTCTCTTTATAAAGAAGGCAACCTTCAACAATCTTTGGAGTTACATAGCTATGAGTGGATCCTGGAGAAATCAGAATAGAAATGGATTTCTTGGCAATCTTACTTTCAACCTGAAGCACTGTTGATTGGTGGTATTCTTGCTGATCCTCCAATGTGGAAAAATCCTGGGAGTTTCTCTTGCAATGTTCCCCACTATAGCTGCGCTCTAAGCGTTGTATCTTTACTCTTTCTTCTTTTATATAATATACATATATCAATAGTTCTAAGAACTTGTGGACATACTTGTCTATGTGCATTGTGCCTAATTTAAGCTCCTGAAACTCCTTCCTCCTTCTATCATAATACCTAGGCCGATAGGTATTTATCCTTTAAGCATTCCTTTAACTGCTTCCAATCGATCTTCCTTTCTTGGATTCCTTTTACCTCCCTGAGGTGTTTCCACCAGATTATAGCTCTGCCATGGATATTTCATTTTTCATTATATATGGCAATCCTGGCCATCTCATTCTCAGTTAAACTGTGGAGCTGGAAATGGAAATGGGAAATGGGTAACGTCTGTCTAGCTGTCTAACAACGAAAGAAGAAACGACCCGACTACTGCTTCTATCGCTAGCTATCCCACCTATCCGTTGTCCAAGAAACATGGTATAAACTCATCGATGGGACACGAACAAATTGGTTTGGGTCACAGCTTATCCTCATCGATGGGACACGAACAAATGGTCTAACCGCTAAACAGAACCATCGCTAGCTAACGAACCTGCCCAGCAACCTAACCTTCCTACAGAGATTGACTGATTCACTGAACCAGAAACATTAGTACTCCCTATCGGGAGGAGTTAATAAGATAAGTCAAGGTCAAGTTCCATCCCACCACCAAAGGCAAAGGAAAGGTGAAGCTACTATGTGGATTGATAGGCGGGGTGCCTTATTCTTCTTTATTTAGGGCGCCCTACTATTAGGCCTTATTATTACTGCTCATTCAAGGCTCGGGGAAGACGCGGACGGGCGGTACCACTCCTCTTCCGTGAATTCAGTCGGGTAAATCCTATAGATCCGATAGACCCAATATTTCTATTTATCTTATATATTATTTTTCATATTTACATCTAAAATAACCAATCCCGTATTATCTATTATGCAGGGTTTTCTTCTAGAGTATGGGAGAATAAAGGCTATATGGTAAGGTCTATGATGTAGAAACGTTGGAGTTAATCAAAACAGGAAAAATGGAGTTGGATTCGGAAAGATTGGACAGAATGTTCATCAATAGTCGGGATCATAAGCGCTGCTAATGATGTTAATTAATTTGGTGAACCACTTGTCTTTGCTCCCCCATAGTGAAGCAAGCTTATTAGATAGGGTTTTTTTACGCCCCCTCAGCCGCCGGGCGCTTATAACCCCCCGCCCTCCTCTATTGCCTTTCTAGTCAGTTCCGGGTTTCGAGCTTTTGCTCGGCGGCCTCGATAACTTCGATATTTTCACTTTGTTGTGCTGAATTCTCCAGGTCCCTCACCACCTCCCTGATACGGCGCAGAGGGGTAGATGGAGAGGAAGTAGAGGCTTCCCCATAAAATAATAAAAAAAAATGGGTATGACATATAATATATTGCATAAAAAATAATGTACATTATCATAAGTCTCCAAATATAATACACTGTATCGGTGACTGCTCATCCACATGTTGAAGGCTAGCCATGCATATATAATGTATACATCCTAAATATCATAAATCATTATTCGTAAGGTACCCCTAAGGCTTATCATTAGGTATGTCTGGACCTTGCTGCTACTGCTACTGCTACTGTGGTAGAGGTGGCATCAATGCTACAGGTGGAACCCGTGCTGGTGCAAAAATAGTAATCCTCACTCTGACCTGTCTCGTCACACAAGTACCTTACATAGAAGGCTGTCTAGCATAACTCACTGCCTGATAAGTTGTCTGACTATGAGGATTGCATACACGATTGCTCGATTCGAGTCTCTGCCACCCTGAGAGCCATATCTAACCTATACATTTCCATATCCCTTACCAAAAAAAGCAGCTGTTTTCTGTGTTGTGACAAGCTAAAGACTCATCCATTTTGGGATGGATATCTCTAAAATAAGCTGTGGTATTTGGGTTTAATAGCACAGGATAGACAGGATGATGGTAATCTAGTAGACATGAGTCTACACCTCTAGTATATGAAGGATATCACGGTCAGTTTCAAAGGCATAAAGACTATTCTATGCCGGAGGCATCCTCACTAGGTTCAAGAGTAAAAGGTAATTACAGTGAAGGAGGTAATTGTGGGTATGACAAATGCTCAACTGGAGTTTAGGGATCAGTATCCTAGGTGTTTGTATGTAAGACAAGATGAACAAAAAGGTAGTAAAACTTATGCACATGTAGAGGATGGATTTATTCAATATGAAAATAAGAAAAAGAGAAGTGAAAACTATCTAAATGAGAATTAGAAATGCAATCCTAAGAAGAACTAGCATCAAACAACAAAGGTCCAAGTGACAATCCTAATGGATATAATAGATTATGTGAAGGGCTACTTTCAAGCTCAGGAGGCACTAAGTCAGTAGCTGCAATGTGGCTTCCAATATTAATAAGATTATTACCTATAAAGTGAGCTAAAGTGTATTTAGATATTGCTACTACTGGGTTGCATACTTTCAGGGTTAACTATGCAAAACTCTCCAGGGCCTGTAGGATAAAAAGTGAGGTTCACGGTAAGTTCATCGACGATCATAGGTCCATGGACTTGATATTAAGGACTCTCAATAAATGGTAATGGATTAGGTATGACACTAGGTCCTTTGACTTAAGTTTTACCTTTTTGGCATGGTTACAACATTGAAAGGTGCTTTGGGTAAGTTTACAACTGAGGTTGGCAACAAATTTAGATCGAGATGTAATACCAGTGGAAAGTGGGCTAGTATTGAGTTTAGGCTATGACGCAACATTAACTAACGGTGGTGCACTAGATGACTATTTTGGTAATGGATGTGTTGTTGCAATATGTGTAGCTACGTTGGGAGAGCTAGTCGTGGGTGTGTTCAATGATAGAAGGATACGATGGTCGTGACACTCTACTATTGCAGGCTTAAGTGGACAATACGTCAAAGGATCAATGTCTCTAGGAATAACATAGATTTGCCCCTTGTAAAGGTCTAAGTGGATATTTTATCTACACCAATGCGCGCTATGGAATTGAATCTGGTAATTGTTTGAGTACGAACGTTGCCTAGGTACCTGGTAATTGTTAGAAAGTTCACATGGCGATTGACTGGAATATTGAACATAAAGAACCTGCCATTATTACTGTAATATTTACATTAAAAAACCTGGCCTTAGAAACATACGCTGGGAATTTATTTGTAAACATAGCAATATAGTTGGGAATTGTACTTTAAGAACGACGCACCATACTTAACTTATAAGTTTTACAGCGAGAGCCTAGCATTTTATAAGCTGGGAATTTCTATTGCCATATTAACAACGGTCAAATCACCAACGATAGGTCTTAGTAGAGATATGTAATCAGGAATTTACCTAAAAGGCTTTCAATATGTGCAGCCTTCCCTTACTGACAAACTTGTTTCACTCCGTGACGTGGTTTGTTATGCCTAGCTTTCAATACGTGGTTTCACCTTCTGTAATTGTGCCCCTAAAATAGTGTAGCGAAGGGGCTGCTGGGTTAGTCAATTTCATTACCGGCTACTTACATACGCCCACTTGGTTGACTTCAATTCCCATCCGTCCCACCTAGTCGTACCATCTCAGCCAGCAAGACCAACCATTGGAGTCCCATTTTTGGCATCTGAAAAGCGCATCCCTATCAGAGTTCGCTCCCCATTTCTACTAGGTAAACTCAATATTCCGGCGGGAACATGGAATGAATGTAGGAAGGAGTTTGGAAATGGGCCCTACATAACCTCCCTTAATGGTAATTAAGATTGTGATCGATTCAAAAGAACATAAAAAGGATAAAACATCGACACCTTCCATCGAGTGCATTGAAAATTGGCATTGACTTCTTTACCTCTCTCATAAGATGTGGCAGTTGTAACGCCTCCTATTTAGGAAGACTCATAAGTCATTCCCTGTGCCCACAGCTTACCGGCCAGCCTAATCATAAGAAAAAGAAGTTTGAATCAAATCTGTATAACTTAATGGAGATGCTCGTAAGTAACAAAAATGTGTTCTTCCTTTTTCTAGGCAAGCCTAGTATCCAGTAAAGGTAGTAACTCCTGCTCTGTAGTGGGCCTAGGTTAAAGGGTATAGGGCTGTGATTCCGTCGATTTCGGGGTTGAGTCGTAGAAAGAGGAAGCTATTGTTCCGTTGATTCATAGATCAATTTCCTGACCTGCCAATCTTTTGAAATAAAAAATCATTTTAGTCTTCCCGATGAGGATCCTTGTCCCATCTAAAAAAGATATTTCTATAACTCAAACGTTTGAATGATAATGTGTTTTTCAATATGTTCCAAGCTGCCTTGGTGCCTTTGCCAATCCGGGTGGGCTATCATTGATTGAAACTAAATCAATCCAGCAGCATCCCACTTGCCTGCCATTTATTCCTCCAGCCGTGATAACCACCTATCTATCGTTAGTGTGCCGTTGTCCCGTCCGTGGGACCCACTTCAAGCGATCAATGAAATAAATCACTATCGGGTGCAACTTCCCTTCC
>Ga0233342_1000324_pt1 | contig 13695 bp, 4 predicted proteins | sample GEONDECOMP273_FD_180706 | JGI IMG/M metagenome (GOLD analysis project Ga0233342, IMG submission 180706) | Leaf litter microbial communities from Shasta-Trinity National Forest, California, United States - GEON-DECOMP-273 | ecosystem: Environmental > Terrestrial > Plant litter > Unclassified...
GAAATGAAAGAGCTCTAAAAGGTGTGGTTGGGATGGGTTTGAGTCATAAGTCTTCCCCAACCGGGTATTGAAATGGCATTGTTATTGAGGCAAGTCGATCTATCCGGGGCAGTTCTTCCGAGGGTCCCACCCACTGAGTATTCCTGGCCTGGCTTCAGCCTACTATTTTCTAGGGCGAGAAGGTACAAGGTTCAAATTCCTGACTCGTCTCAGCAGGGCTCCGTCGGTGGGAACATTATACCCAGAAGAATATATGTCCCGGAAGAATTCATAAGGCAAGGCACAGTAAGTAAAGTCTTGGATGCTCATAAGCGTAAGTAAAAAGTGTTATGCCTCGTACTTCCCTCCTAAGATTCATAAAGGCAAGTGTGATAAACAAAGCATCTCCTGGCTGTCTGAAGCCTGTCCATCCAACGAGGTTCTCTGATGGACCATAATAAAGGCAAGCTATCTGGCAGTAAAACGATATCTGCTAACGGGAAACTATATTTTGACTAATTGACCCATCCATCTGGTGCTGCTTCTAAGAGAAAGTAATGGGTACCCGGGGCGGCATCCATCACTCCATCTCCTAGGGTGACGGTATAAAGAGGTAAGAGTAAGAAGGTTGGTTTAATGCCACCATCCATACTGTATTACTTCTATTCCTGGTGGGCTGAATGGGTACCCGGGGCAGCACTCAATCTCTTTCCTAGGTTGAAAAAGGTAAGGGTAAGATGATCCGGTCCTGAAAGGTAACTAGCAGTACCCCACCACTAAGCGATGAATTCCTAAAGTGGTCTAGGGCTAACATATATCGGTCTTCAGGCCCCCCACCCAATAAGTAAATTAAGAGTTGTTGGTAAACCAAAGTAAGGTATCTAAATAGTGCCGTCCCCTCCAGTCTATTCCAAGCCATACCAGCCAGATTATATTCTTCATGCATGCCACCAGACCGAATGCATGCAATTGATTGAGCCATTGGCCCAGCAAGAATGCAATTTAGATTGATAAGCCAGTGATTTATAAAGCCTTAAAGAATGCCAATCGAGTAAGCCTTAAAGAATGCGCAATAGATTTATTGATGAGCCATTGAGAAAGCCATTGAGCGATTGACAAAGCAAGAATGCAATTGATTGATGAGTCATTGAGCGATTGACAAAGCCAGTAAGAACCAGCTAGATGAGATTGATGAGCCAGTGATTTATAAAGCCTTAAAGAATGCCAATCGAGTAAGCCTTAATGCTGAGTAAGCCCAGCCTTAGATTGATGTGAACTGAGAAAGCCATTGAGTCAAAACCAGCTAGATGAAAAAGAATTTATTGATGAGCCGGTGAGTGATCGAGTAAGCCAGCCAGATGATATGAATGGATTGAACAGCGATTGATGGACGGATTGCTTGCTTTGAGGCTTTAAGAAAGAATCCCCGGCTGGAATGGGAATGAACCCCTGGCTGCTTGCGAGGAGGCTTGACGAACTAACCCGACGGACGATGATGCTTCGCTCGACAAGAGCACCTCACTGAAGGCATTGACCCGCCTTGACATCCCACACTGGCACTCATTGTTTCACAGTTCACCCGTACCAATCGTAGTTACCAACAGCGCATGGAACCTACCTGTGATCGATCGATCTCTACCTCCTTATAGCTTCTCTCTCCCTTCTCCCGCCTTACTTACTTCTTTTACCTTGCTGCTTACTTACTGCTGATCTCTATCTTGCTGCCTGCCCTGCTTCCCTCTTGCTTGGAATTCACTGCTTGCTCTCTCCATTCACTTCAAAAGATGAAGCGGACCTTACAAAGATGGGAAATTGACTAAAAAGACTGGGCGTCTAAAGATGATAGAAAGGGTTGAACTGGCCTATCGGAACTGGGAAATTGACTACTGAAAGGTGGCGTAGAGTAGCTGGACAGGTTCTCCCTTATTTCTTCCTCGCGATCCCTTCCTTCCTTGAAGCAATAAATTGAGAAAGCGACCAATTCCTCCTCGTATTATCAAGCTGTGGCAATCCTGGGGGACCGCCCCTCTGTGTATGTGGGGAATCAATCATTCACTAACCGGTGCTACTTCCTTCCCATTGCTGACTGGCATTATCTGCCAAGCGTGACTGCAATCGCCTGATCCTCATCACCGGGTGAATCGTAAGTAATGCATTATTATTAATCAAATAGAGTAACTTAAGTTCGTAGGGTGGTTTGTAGGGTCTAGGTCGAGTTCCGTATCAGCGGAGGTCAAGGTAAAGGGTTGAGGGCCAAAGTGTAGAGTGAGGTTTAAGTAGGGTTGTGGTAAACCTGTCTTCCTTTTAAGATGCCTGGCTTATCTATCCGAGCTGGCAAGCCATAAGAGCCGGATATACACACTCAGAGAAGGAAGAGGTTTTTCACTACTGGTTTAGTTTAACCCCTTCCCTTGAACGTTAGTTGTAAAGTCACTCTTCCTAAAGCAGACAGACAGTTGAATCAAGTTCCTTTCAGTGCTTTAGACATATAGATGGGAAGCCTGTCCTTCATCGCATCGATCAAACACCCGTCGAGTGGGGAAAAAAAAGAAATAAAGAAAGAACGAAGTGTCAGCAGCATGGAGTTCTGAGTTCTGTAACTGATGTTGCCGTGAAATTCAAATTCAATCTCCATCCATTTCAATAAGTTTCATACACAACTAAGACACTTAATTAGCATTAAGGTAAAGCGAGTGGAACAAGCAAGCGTGGTACTTAGTAGTAACAGAGCCCCCGCTCCCGGTGATGTAGGTAGAATCAAATTGCGGGATCAACAGGATTGACTGCTTTATTGACCCCTCAAAATGAGGTTGTTGCAACTGACTACTAACCGCACACTCACTCATCACTAACTGGACGTGTGGCAAAGAAGAACAGGTAACACACTTTGAAAACCACCTGCTTCCTGGGCATGATCGGAAATATCTTATAGTGAATGTCCCTCCTGCTGTTGAACCTCTCCCTCCTAGTCCGGAACCCCCACTATAGTTTAAGAGTAAGGCACATGGGTTACAGAGGCTAAGGCATAGGTAGTATCTCGTACAGATAGATACATATTACTAGCACCCGTTGTTTACCCATGAGCATGAGCATGAGCAAGAGTAGCTAAACGAGTCTCTCGTCCAGGTATATACCTATAGCCATGGGCAGGAGAAGCAAAGGCACCAGCCTACAGAGCCATAGTGTACAGTAGCAGAACCATACCCATACCTAGTTAGTTGGGGTAGGTGCATAAGCAAGGGTAGGTGGTGATCGTATGTCTAGATTTAAGCGTGGTAGGAAGGGTTTCTCTCTTTCATAGGGGAGGGTTCTCAGCATGGTAGGTCTCGGGCAGTAGAGTAAATTGGGCTGAGGGGGCTGGACGTGGGAAGCGGTATCGATCCAACCAGAGCCAACCTATGACTCTATCCCTCCCATCCCACACTATCAAGAATAATCAATCCGCCGGGGGATCGAACCATTATTTCCATATCAACCCAGCACCCGGATCAAACCTACCAGCGACTTCTTCCATCTCCAACCAACTGGCCAACCAACAATCTTTCAATTACCACCTAAAGGCCAGGAAAAGAAGATATAACCCTGCCAGTCTCACCAGGCCAGTAGTTATCAGCAGTGCATACAAGGAAGGCATAAGCCTCACTTACTATTCCCTCCATTCTCTCCATCTATCCATTTAAAACATAAGGGCTTTCGAAGCAAATAAGAAAGGTTTATTATAATTTTACCAAACGAAGCCTTCCATCTCACCTCTACCCCACGAAATAGAGATAGAAATGCCATGATCTGCACATAAAATCCCATACTGAACAAAAGTTGCATTAATAAGAAACCCTTATAATAATAAGCAAGATCCCTGGGGTAGAGAAAGCCTTATTTCGTGATTCCAGCCGGTGATTGAGATACAGGATTTGAGGCGCGTTGGCTCGAACAAGAAAGAAGTGCTGAACACAAAACTGAGCTACAAACCGATCCCGGACTGAGTTATTAATGCATTGAGTGAGGCCCAGCGAAGCTCCGAGATAGTAAGCAGGCAGGGTGGCATGGTGAATCAAGAAGGGGCAATAGTTTGCTAACTAAAGCTATTTAACCCAAGAAGCAACCTTTCTACGATGGATGATGGATGTAGAAAAGAATAGATTTCTATATAATGTATCTATTGCTAAAGCGAAATTACACATATAATGAATAACCTAAGCCCACCTCACTCTGAAAGGGCATCAAGGAAGTAATATAAAATAGGGCGGGCATACATGGCCGAAGTACAATAAAAGAAAAGGCGGACAGGCAGATAGCATATAGGCAGGAGGAAGGAGATAAAGTGAGGCATATGCCGGGAGAAATTAATTATATGACCATGTGAGCACACTGGAAACTAAATTTTCAACCTGATTTTTCGGGACTATTTTCTTTTTCAAAGAATGGAGACAACTGGCTTCTATTACGCTTTCACTAAAAGTCCGTATGGATGTAGACAACCAACCTACCGGAGTCTTTATAGCTAGTACTTATATTAAGGCTAAGGCGGCTAGTCCATACCTTTAGGCATTTACCAGTCTTGAACTCTTAGGCGGGGATACTTTTGCTTTAGGCTTCGCGGGACCCTGGATGCTCTTTCTTTGGTTTACAAGCACTTCCTCGAGGGCCGGTTGAAGAAACTACACGGTTTGCTTCTTGCTGGCTGCTTTACAAACCAACCCACCAAATGATATATTTTTTGCTTCCATCGTGACACAGTGAAACTGTAACTAACACACACAGCGAGCGCACCAATTATTGATTGTATTTATTGATGAGGAGTTGGAGTCTTCCCCAGACAATAGCCAACCGCTTATACAAACAAAACACCAATTGATCAATTGATTGGATCCAACTCGATAAGGAGTTTAAGCAGGCAGCATTAGTTACTATACCAGGTAAACCCATCTATAAGGAGTTGGAGCAGAATGAGTCACTATACCAAAGCCACGGGCACAAGTTAACAAATAGGCAATACACAGAGGTGCAGAGGTGCTACGAACAATGAGATACTACGATGAGGTGAGCAATTACACATCCCATTCCAAGTTGCCAACATATAATAAGATACAAGGAAGAACGGCCAACATTTACTACCTAGCGGAGACGTGGTGGAGAAGGAAGGGGAAGACTTTTACGTGATAAATCAATTGGATTGACAGACCTACAAGAGGCAGAACAATAATACCTGGGGACCTATTTATTTTATACATAGTAAGAACCTTGAGATCCTTATAACTTCAGCAGGCACGGAGTGAGAACTGCCGGATGGATGGAAGAGTTTCAGATAGGAGAGTATTGTTTGACGGGCTCCCATACAGCATTGCACAGGCTAACACTTGCTTACTTATTCTTAGGAGATAGAGGCAGGCAGGCACTCTTACTATTCAACTTTCATCTACCTACTTGCTTTAGACCGCTCAGTTTTTGGATCGTCAGATTGTAACTGCCCCCTTGATAAGCTACTGCATTAATACTTATATGACATAGAGGTCGGTACTTTGATGACCGCAAGTAAAGGGAAAGTAGGCTGATCAATTTAATAGGAGTGGTCTTCTTTCTAAGTGTTGCCTAAGCAGCCCAGCCAATTCAATAACTAAGTATCGTGAGGCACAGCAGTTCAAGGTCAAAATAATAGTTAGTAGCAGGTACTTACATTAAAGCAAGTAGGCAAGAGATTTATCGTCAAGTTTAAAGTGCCTGAAAGCTGCCCATAAAAAAATATATATATATATAAAGAAGCCACTTTCCATATAGGGGGACTTCTGACCACCTCCTTATCGGCGGACCTCCTGCCAATGAGACTGGTTTGGCATCCCTTCAATTTGCCTCCCTGTGGTCCCCAACGACGTAAACACTTGGAGCAACATCAGGGACCGGACAAGAGAAACATCATGAACTAGAGTCATTATAATAAATAATCGAAAGAGGTGGTAGGTTACTAAAGAAAGAGAGCCATGCTTAGTAGCGCAGCTAAGGCCAAGGGCTCAACTAGTTGGACTCAACCCTGTTGAAGAAAGAAAGCTTTTCTCTATTTTAAAGATTATTGCAACTAACGGGACTCAAAGTTTTAAGCTATATGGGCTTTACTCTACAGCTCAAGCAGAGAGGTAGGAGGCACCCAATAGCAGATAGTTTACATAGGCCGCCTTCATAGAGAACATAGTTTATAGTAGCAGAGTACCAGTAAGTCAAGGCAGCACCCCATAAAAAGTCAAAAGAGGTTGAGCAGCTTCTCAATAGAGTGTTTGTTCCAATCTTATGCATGCATGGAGAAGTTAGTTGTTTAGTTGGTGCCACCTCACACTGTGGAGATTCATCTATATCTCAGTGTTAGCTAAATCAATTATCTGGCAGAGACAATATGGCTTTTTATCTATGACATAGCCCCCTTTCTCTACTTATTTTGGCAACGGAACTTCCTTACCTTTTTGGAGGATACATACTTACTAGTTATATTAGAGCTTCACCTTACCTATACATATTGCCTCGTAACTTTCCTTGCTTGTGCCGGAACTTCCCTTCCTTCCCTTCACCCTTACAAAGCTCTCGAGCAAGTGAGAAATACCGAGGAGGGACCAGGCAATCCCAGACTTTTATGCTATTACTAGCTTTGCGAGAGACATAGAGTTAGGCGCAGCTCTTACTACCCTATTAAGAAGCTATGACCATAGTTAGCGTTAGGAGATAGTACAAGGGATGGTCGCATGCTAAAAAGGGGCTTAGCCTTAGAGAATATAGTACAACCCCGCTAATCATACTATATACCCACTCACTCACTTCATAAAAAGCTACACCAACAGACAATAGATAAGGGAATCGCCGCCTTACCGCTTAAAACAATCTCACCAGGCAGATGGTCGTTACTGGCTTATCGTTCTTTACCATTTGGAAGTCAAGTTCAAGGTAGGACGGACGCTTCCTCTAGGTCTTATATTCTTTGTGAAGTTACGACCTTTGAAGAGAAAGGAATATTTTCACTTTAGGTATACCACCTACCCTTTAATCCACCTTCCTCCTTCTACCTTTAGTGCTTCCCTCAACTAATTAAACCCACTTTTACCCAACTACCTATTGTTAATACCCATAGCCAGTAATACACAATAGACATATTAGGCGGCGGTCCAACCAATCCGGGACTAACCAATAAAAGAGCGGTCCTGCTGTAAAGTATGAGGGATATATATGGAAAGATGAAGTATCCGGTAGATGTCGAGCCCACCAACTTACCTACCTATTACCTGGCTTCTTACTTAGAACTTGAATGTGCTTGCCCTGATATTACTTATACGAATTCAGTCCGCGTTCTCTCTCTCTCTTTACTATTATTGCACCCGAATACACGCATCCCACCATTGCAATTCTCCAATCAATCACCAAAAATGGATTCATTATGATTCACCAAAGGTTAATACCGCCTATATAAAAGCTCCGGAGCTACCTTGTTTTATTCTGTAACTACGTGGTATTAGATAGTCATATCAGGCTCAAAAGAGTGGTGTTTCCAGGGGGAACAAATGGTCATATACTTAATTTCTCCCAGCATCTGCCTAAAATTTTATCCTTCCTGTCTCTACGCTCTATGTCCGTCCAACCTTTCATCCGATCACTAGTGTAACCCCCCCTAAGGGGTATATATACATATAGATATCTTCGAGTATAAAGAAAGCTGAGCATCAACATCAACACTTGGATTCACACCTACCTGGCATTAACACCTGGATATCCTCTTGGGCTCTAATACCAGCATCACCATCTGTATGACAACTTGTTACGGAAGGGCAATTACTCTGGGTACGGACAACCTCCTGGGCATGGTGGATCTCCAACTGGTGAACGTATAACTCCTTCCTGGGGACATACAACTAGGGACAGGAGATCATAAACAGGTGTTTACTTACCGCCCGAAAATTGATACCTCTTTCCTGGAATCGCCACTTGTCATCAAGTGCATTGAACCCGGCATTGACACCTTTATTGACACCTGACGAGTACTAGCTATTGTAGACCCAATAGCTGTAACTAACTCACTCGGTCCCTTCTCGTCCTGTCCCGTGTTGTGTGGATGTGGCATGTGTTGAGGGTGACTCGGCTGGTATAATGGGGCTATATCGGGCGGATATAAATGTATATAAGCTATGTTGGATTGTCTATGTTGACTAGGGTCTATGTCAGATGCCAATTCCGCAAACGCCGATGCAAGTTATGCTGATAAAAAGCCTATAAAATTGAAACGAGGTGTGAGGGCTAAATAGCCTTTGTATTATGGGACTAATTATTAAAATAGTGCAAGGGCTTAACGGTTTAAGAGGACGGATCGAGTAACTGATAAATATGATCAGTTGTAAACGGGCATTCCCATCATCAGTCGAGCACGGTCATCATTCGGGGTTCTTTGGACATGGGATTCCCATAAGCATTGAACTAGCATAATTCCAATCAGCATCATTCGAACCGGATCATTGCATCATAATTGTTTTAAGAATCAACCGGCAAAATTTCCAGCATAATTACCATAATACCCAAAAGCGGCATCACGACCAGCATCACAATAAGTAGAACCGGCATTCCAGAAGCATTTGGATCATTTGAAGGAGTTATTCCTAACAGACTCAATTGAACCAGCGGATTCACATATAATATAATATAATTCCCAACAGTCTTCCCAGCGTCAACAGTTTAACCAACGGCATAAAGAGCATTCAAAGCATTATTCCCAGCCCATCAGAACCAGTTGAACCAACTTTATTATTGGCAGCAGCAGCCGAAGCATCAGAACGACCAGCAGTTCCATAAGCATTTGAACTAGTAGATTCACATATTATATAATGACCAGGATAATTTCCAGCACCAGTTGTTGAACCATTGGCAGAACCTGGCAAAGTAGCGCAAGCAGCATCAAAACAAGCAATCCCAGTAGCAGCAGTACCGGTTCCCGGATCAGTTATAATAGCATTTCCACAATATTCCCGGCAGTATCGAGAACATCCTTAGTAATAGTTGAACTGGCAGCACTACGACTATCATTATTACCTGGGTCAAAAGTTCCAGCCCAAGCAGTAAAAGTAGCTCCATCAGCAGTGGAATAAGCACACCAGGATTATTTCCAATACATTCCCTTCCTCAGTTCCAGGATCATTTGAAATAGCATTGTGTTCCCAGCCTAAGTTCCCCTAGCAGTTCCAAAAGCAGTCCCCATCAGCGATAAAACCGGATTTCTTATAAAGGGGTGGCTTACCCTTTTGAAGCTTCAGGCCTAAACTAAACGTACCACCACTATACAACCCCTGATATTAGGGACATACTGTAAAAAAGCCTACACAATAAGAGTAAGCTGGTGGCACAGAACCACCCAGTCTTGGATCCTTGGAACTGCTTGGACTTTGTAAATACTGCACATCACAAAATTTAGCGATTGGACCGGCTGGCTTGCTTAGTTACTGTCATATTTCATTTTTAGCCTACATACTTTGTTGCTTTTACTTACGTGCATGCTATAAAGCACCTGTTTTCTTTTTTCCCCTGCCTTATATGTAACGTGCGTGCTTGGGATCGTCACTTTGAGCTTATATACTTGCTAACTTAACCTTAGTTATTTATTGATGGAATTACCCTTACATGCCATAATTCATAAATTAGGCTAAAGCCGAAATGCAATAAGTTATTGACCCCGATGGAGCAATCCTGCTCGGCCCCCCTCTAGACACAAGGTTTATCCTTTTCAAATAGGCGGCTTTGAAGCTCTTTGAATTGACTGGAACAGCTAAAAATAGCATATTACATCAAATGGGACTATATTATTTCATACTACTACCTCCATCTTTCGGCTCTTCTTGGGCAACCCGCAACAACCTTAGTTCAGTTTCATATCCGACAGACGGGAGACTATTCTTTATAACCTTCCTACCTTTGTTGTGCCAGGCCATACTAGCTAGGGTAATTTCTTTATAAAAAGTTTATAAGCTATAACTGCTTCTCTTGGAATAAAAAGAACGGGTAAAAAATGAGATTCTTTCCACCCACACCTTAAGATTGATGAAAAGGCTATCCCTCTTAAGAGCACTAACTCCACTAGAGATTAGATCTACCAACCCCCAACCAAGCTACACCTAGACGAATCCATATTTTCAGAGCGCTGTTTCGCTCGAGGAATCCAAGTGGGCGCCGCATGCAAGTCAAACGGATGCCGCTTGCGCTTCAGAGATCCCGGAATCGTGAAACCTTTTTTACATCTTTGAAGTAATAAAGCCGTTTTCAGTTCTGGGGTCATTTTGAGGAGTTCCTTCATTCGTTGCGTTGTGGGGAAGAAGGTTTTTTTTGTTGAGCAATACCTGGGCTTATAGGGGGAGCGGGTTTGTACCTCACCCTCTTTCTCGCGTAAGGCCCATTGTTGACTCGGATCTTAGGTCTGTTGTACTCCCTTTCTCAGGTCTGGTTCTTCTGTTCCTTCATGGCTGCCTGCTTTTCCGGGTGACATTTCACATAGCAATTCATTGGTAAACATCAAGCATCGGACATCCATCACTTGGTTGAGTCAGTCATATTGCGGACATACATTACATAATAGCATGGATCCGGTCCCACCCGAAAGACAAGGAAGGCGGCTTCAAAGACCTTTCCAATGAACTCCTCCGAGCAAGACCTCCTAGTAGCTAGAGGGCCTTTAGGCACTCGATCAAAGAGGTAGGTAGGGATAGGAATTCCCTATTCCTGTCTTTTCCATTAGTAAGGTTTTCAAAAGCTTAAAGTTTGAAACTCCTTTCCCTTAGTATAAGGGAAAATTGTCAGTAGGAGTAGAAGCGGAAGAGATTTCAATTATAAACATTCATTCACTAGTATGGTATGAGGAGCGGAGAACATGTTCAGTATCAGATGGTAGATGTTTAGTATAAATCAGTAGGAATAGGATGGCGAGATGTCGAGTATCAATCAGTAGGATCCTTCAATCGCCGGGTGGGCTCAACCAAGCCTCCTCGGGTGGGCTTTTTATTACGTTGTTGGTCATTCCAAATCCAACCAAATCCAAAAATAGCAGCAGGAGGGAGCTCAGTAATAACATTGACTTTGCATTATATACTATCAAATAAACTAGACCAATTGAGTAGACGGCATCGTATAAGAATATAAAGTACCATTTATCTATATGATACTCTGAGCATATTCAATATGCTATACAAAATATTCACCGCCCTTTTCACTAAGGAAAGAACATATTGGAGATAACACCAAGAATCATGGGAAGGCAGTACTGCATCAAAATAAAGGATAGAAGTTGGTAGGTGGAGAGAGAAGGCGGGAACCCGGATCAATCACCAATATGAAAGCAGGTAGGGGCACACAAGGGAATAATCCACCGGGGATCCACTAGGGGCTCTACCAGTTACTCCACAAGATACTTTACCAGGACCTCCACCAGGGATCTACAAGGGACTAAAGGAGGGTCTCGATTTAAACCGGTGACTCTACTAAGGTTTATACCGAGGCAGGCAGGGTCTCCACCAGTGACTTATTCACCCACTGGGCAATTGAAAGTCAGGCACTCCAGGCAGGTAATATCCATCACCAGAACATCTACCAGGCAGGGCTTCAACCAGAGTTTATACTAGGTTTTATACTAGCCTCCCCCAGGGCAATCCATCCAGGCGAATCAACTATGTGCAGTGAGTGGTGAATGGCGCTTCTGTGAACGGCTTCGTGCAGTGAATGACCAGTTTCTTTTCTTTCTATGTGATGTGAAATGGCATGTTATCACCAGAACAGTTGGGTACCGCAGGGAGGGGCTTTGAATGGATGCCCAAATAAATAAACTCAAGTTTATTGCAGGCGACAAGTAAAGGGCGGCGGCTGTCTTACTTCCTGGCTTGCCTAGCGGGTTTGGACAATAAATGAAAACGCGCGCGGGCTCGCTGGTTGAATAATCACCTTACTACATTGTATTAAGGAAGTTGGATAGCGACTCATTTAGGTAGGATAGGCCCCCCTTCTATGTACAATTTTATTTTGTGATTTTCATTATATTTCCAGTGGATATGTCATCATTCAAGATCAGGATTCGTCATTTTATATATATGATTTATAGCCTTTTATTTATAATAAATTTGACTGGCAATCTACTGCCCTCGACTAGGTTAGCCCTTCTTGAATGTATCCCTTTACCTTCCTTCTGGGATAAGGCATAGTAAGGTACTGCTGCTAAAGGTGTAAGAACTTATAATACTTAGAAATAAACTATAGCCTATACCCCTCCCTAATAAGGAACTGCTAGAGTTTTGGACACTGCCTCATGAACTGCATTCATTCTGTCTCTTGCCTGCTTCCTTCTCATTAACTGCTGCAAACCAGCAGTCATTCTTTGAACTGCCAGCAGAGTTATTTCCTCCACTAAATGTGTCCAGGCCGTAGGCGCTTACTTACCACGTACCATTTCTGATCTTCCTTGCCCTCCCCTTTCCTTCTTTATTTCCCTTGGCTTTTAACCCATTGTTTTAAGTGGCCTTAACTAACCTTGGAAGGGTACCATGTTTTAACATGTCATTTTAAGTTGAATGAAGCCCCCTTCCTACTAATGGTACCTCTATGGAACCATATCAGACCTGTTGTTATCTTTAGCCACCTCCTACCTGGTAGCGCTTTATCTCCCTTGTATAATCCCTTTTATTCTTTTTATCCTAGCCTTCCATGCCCTTTCATTTCCTATTCTGCTTTACTCATCCCTTAAGTGCTCGGGGTGAAAGCATCACCCTTTTCCATAGTCCCTCTCTCCCTTCATTTACAAGTGTTTAGCCCCAGAATGGAAGGAGGTCCCACCGCTACCGCTAGACAATACACGGGAGCACACAGTGAGCTGCCGCTAGCCAAAAATTCCCACATGGTCATCACCAGTCGGCCTTTAAAGACTCTCTCCCTATAGGTCGAGTGGCTCTACACCTCGCCCCTTCATTTCCAGGAGAGGAAGTCCAAATTAAACATGGCCAATACCTGCGAGAACATCCTAGACGATACCCACAATACACTATTTCCACACATACTCAATTACTCATATAACCCGCATACACACATCGAAGGCTATTATCTACGTATATATAATGCATATACCTGCCTTCTATCTTGCTGCTTGCCCATTTATATATTGCTTCTTGGGCCCCAGATACTCTTATTAATTAATACAGCTATTATAGGGACGCCAGTTGCTTACTTGCTTTACTTAAGTGTTTTCAACCGAGCACCCTCCCTGTTATCTTCACTGCCTGCCGCCAGATAGAATGAAGCCAAAGGTTAAAACTGAGTATTGCCTGCCTCCATCCATGCAATCTGGGCGGGCATGTGTTTAAGTAGTTGGATTCTGGAAGCACTTATATAATGCTGGGGTTGTGCACGCACGGTAAGTCGTGTCGTGGAGAGGTTAGAAAGAAAGGGTCGAAGAGAAAGCTAATAATAAGTTCATAAGTAATATAAAACATAATAACAAGGTTAATTACTATAAAATATCCTGGAAAAACAATAAAGGGTAAGGGGTCAGAAGGTAAGTGCGAGGATAAACCCTTACATCCGGCACTGTAAGGTCTAATATTATTGTGTGGGGAGGTAGGGAATACTAGCAATAGGAAGGCTCGTAGAGACTGCGTTCCTCCCGTTGCATATGAAACTCAAGGTGAGGTGGCTAAAGAATATGATTAAAAAGAAGGCATAAGAAATAAA
>Ga0233342_1000325_pt1 | contig 13547 bp, 12 predicted proteins | sample GEONDECOMP273_FD_180706 | JGI IMG/M metagenome (GOLD analysis project Ga0233342, IMG submission 180706) | Leaf litter microbial communities from Shasta-Trinity National Forest, California, United States - GEON-DECOMP-273 | ecosystem: Environmental > Terrestrial > Plant litter > Unclassified...
CCGTGAAGAGCGAAGCGGGCATATCATATCGGGATTCTCTAAAAGCATAGAAGCGGGCATATAAGGTATTCACACCGCACCTATTTAAGTAAAATGATGTTCTTGCCGGTAATCGTTCTAAATAGGAATATGGATCGAATGGCTCGCATCAGCAGGGCCTCCCCAAATTCCTGGATAGAAGCTGCGAGGTGGGACCTTGGCCGGCCTCTTAACCCAAGCATGCGCTGGAAATGAGCATGCCTACTCTATTTCGTTGTATCGGCGCCCCACTATTCGGTATTGGGAAATACACTCTAGCGTACAGGCCGCCATCACTCCATTTCGGTGCACTCCTATCCCCAAAACCATATTATAATGACCGGGATAGTAGGTTGGTGTCATTTCCTTTCAACGCAAAACAAGGGGCGGAGCCGCTCGACCATAAGGGAGAGGGTTCTGTCTACCTTCCCATTCTAGACCGAGCTCTTTGTAGGATAGCGTTATAACACGGGTCTCTCGCTATGGGGAACAGAAGTAACTCCGTGGCGAGGCGTTTGATCCCAACCTATAGTTAAGCCCCCTGATGTGCGGGCGTAAGAGTGATTTGGTGCCCGAGGCCGGCAAAAAGCAGCTATCAATGAATAGGGGGGCACTGCTCCGATTTAGATTAAAGGGCGTAGCTCACCCCATATTCTCGATCGGGGAGGGAGGCTGAAATTACCCCTAATTCCTTCCCGTATTAACCTCGGGAAAGTCCCTCTCCCGTATGGTCGAGCAGCTCCTATTAACTAGCAGATGAAGGGCGGACCTCCGGGTCCTATTGTCCTCACAAATCTGCTAGGGTAAGGCATCGTTAACCCACTAGTTGCCCTCAAGGCTTGTCCCCACTCGATACAACGATTTGGTCCTTGTGACGATCGTGCAATGCATAGATTCCTAATTAGGTTATTTAAAAAGAGCCATAGCCATATTTCACTACATAATTTGAGTGTATTGCTTTTATTGGGTCTTATCACTAGTCTTGCACAACATGTCCCTAAAAACCTCCATGATCTTGCTTCATGCCTGTCTCGTCTTATGTTCATGGCTTGTTATCCTTCCTCGTCTACCTGTGCCTAGGATAGACACATAAGATTGGACAAGAAATGTCTTTCTTACCTTTTAGGTATAGATCCATTGCCTTTTGTCCCAGATTGGATGATCTCCCTAGCCAATTTGTGGCCATTACACCTTTTACTCTTGCTCGTCCCCATTTCTTTTCCTTTTCTTTTTTGTGACAACGGAGGTCCGACGGAAGGAGGTCTCGACTAAAAGGAGAGGCTTTTTTTTATATTCGTTCTTCTTTAGGCATGCCCCTTGGGACTCTATTGTGGTGAGTCCAAACCACCCTTATTTCCCTAATATTTAGAATACTCTTAGTTCAATGCTTGTTGTTTCTATAGGATCAATGGGTCTCATAGTGGTTAGAATCCACAGAAAAGCTTGTACATTATTGAAATACCCATGCTTTTACATGAACTAGTCGTAATTATAACATAGCCCGTATCAACCTTAATAGATTACACCAATCAATGGTAATCAATTAGATATGAGTACTAGTTACATCACATAATTCTACGGGTTCCATGCTAATCATAGAGATCGTACTAAGTGTATTCAATATGAGTGTTTAGCTTATACAATAATGGTAATCATAAAGTGATGTAGATTCCATAATAAGATGATACTAGCTAGATTACAGTATAGCTACCTAACCAAGCATGTTACTAATAGTAATTAATATCATAGAAGTAGTTATTATTCATAGTACGTAAGCACACATGTTAGAACACTCTCCTTGTCTTTATTTATATCAATAGAGGTATAAGCTGTTTCAGATACAAGTGATATCCTTGCTATGTCAAATTTGTGTGTTCAATAAGCTCCTCGTATTCACATCATATCTATGGTTCTTAGTACTATCATCTGTAAGTAATAGAAACAAGTAAACAGATAAGGACGTTTATTAAAGTTGAACCATTGTATTCATATAACATAGTATAAAGCTTGGTGACTACCATATCATCGATACTGTTGATTATGGTTATATCGAGGTTACCCTTTATACAAGCTATATCATAATTACAGCATATACCAGAGTTATATTACAACAAGCGGGTGATACGAGCTAAGATAGTATGAGTGCTATTAAGCTGAGCTATCTATTAGATATAGATATAACGTGTAATGAACAAGTGATCGAATCAAAAAATGTATCACCTAATTAAGTCTCGATTCAGAGAGATAAATGCACTTGCTGTTATTATACGATGCACTATTGATTACTTGTGCTGCAATCATTCCCCTAGGCAACCAAGCGGACCTATGAATACCGATTTTCTTTCCTAATTCAATGTTATTACCTCACGCGGACCTACCCATATGCAGTAGAATCTCCTAATTAAATAACACGCAGTGGACCTTTTACATTCTTCACAGCATCGTATGAACTTATACACATCAGCGCAGTGAGGCAAATATAACCAAACCTAAAGATCTTTTGTGTTGTATCTTTAGCCTTATAGTGTCCCCTATCGACACCACTGTGCATATGCTTTATCACACGCTCAACCTCATCTTCCACCATGCATCTCATAAAGGATCTATTTCATTTTAAGCGTCTCCCTTTCGTCACTGCTCAATAACCGCCTCGTCTCCATAGCACCTCTTCAAGGATCTATATCTAGGCGTTTCCCCAGATAGCTGCTTTTTCACCACCTCGTCCAGTTCCTTTTTTTACCCTAGCTTTATTTAATCTAGTAATCAGTCGGGATTAGAAGGAGGTAGTAGTCCGCATAGTTGCAGTGGTAGAACACAGTCGGGAGTTAATCAGGGAGGTAATAGTTCGCCCCAGTCTAAGAATCTTAATTTAGTCAAATGGTGACCGGAATTATCTTTATTCATTGTTTTGAGAAAAAGTGGAATAATATGCCGAACAACATTGGTTTCTTTTTGAAGCCATCTGGAGGGCTAAAGGTACCACCGACGCCAATAAGTTGGTAGAGTGAGTATATAGAGTAATAAGTTATTACCACTCTAAGCAATCACGTAATTGAAAAGGCTTATATTACTTATAAGGATACGCTAGTTACATAAGTTACAGCTAGTTTAGAACAGTGATCCAACACAATGGTTATTACTCTACCAAATAAATGAAGACAAATAATCACCCTTCATTATTATGGATTTAAACTACTCTTATTGAGTGCATGATAGCTTCTTTTACTCATTACGCTTATGACTAGTACTAAGCCCATATTCACTTGTTAGTTATGCTATCCTATTCAAGCTAGTTGATACGAATGGTGTTGGCAGTGTCATAGATAGTAATTATTATGGAAATAAGTATAACCATAGAGTAGTAGTTACTAGTCAACACATAGCTCTTAATCAACCTCTTGTTTAGCTCAGTTATAGAAGCTCATCAACATGTTACTTATGTAAATACTTCTTAAAAGTATGATTGAAACAGAACCGATCTCAATACTATAGATGTGGTATAGCTTAGGTATAGCTCGTACTTATTAATAGTATAAAGGTTTCAGTAATCTGTATAAGTTCACACAGAGTAATGGGAATTTGACTGCTTACTAGTATGTATAAGCTTAGTCATGTAACAAGGATCAATGGTTATAGCTTATTCTATTCTGTACTTGATGATTACAGATATGCTCATCTTGGTTACTATTACTAGTTTTATTACAGTTGAATCACAATGCTAATACTACTAGTGTTATATGAGGTTAAAGCTGATCACCTTATGAATCATAATGGTTGTTATCATCGTACTTGCAGTAATGACTAAGCACGAGATTAGATTGGTAAACAAGTAAGCATATGTTATACTAAATACGCTTTTATTACACTCTATTAGTAGTAAGAGGTATGATCACTAAACATATGGATATCATAGACTAATCAGAGGGATTACAGTTTATGTAGTATGGTGCTTACAATGGTTCAGCTTACAAGGGTAATGTAAGAGCTTAACACAAAGACCAGTATAAAAATGTATACATATTAGTATGAAGCTGATACTATAGATTACCTATATCACGATCTTTCCATAGTAATGGCACTCACTTAGCTTATAACAGCTCTGTACTTACTATATCACTGTATTTGCAGCTTTTCGTATACCTTATAGGTTAGACAAGCTGAGTTTGGTTCCATATTACACTACCTGTATTTACTAGATAGAAGTAATTCCATAATGATTACACATAGTATGATGATCTAAGCTAACTAATAAGGGTACTGTTTACACCTTGTTGAGTCTGATGAGTATAAGTATTAGCATAATATATGAACACAATAGGGTTAAGTATGAGCTTGGTTCGAATCCAAGTAAGCAAATTAAGCTTAAGTGATACCGTAATATTAACACGACAGCTTATAGGGGTAAAACATGATAGATATTCATATGTAATTGATATTACCTCTTGCTTGGTGAGTAGTATGAATCCCATTAGTATCATAAGTAGACAAGCTATGTAGAAGCAGTAATAACTACTACTAGTAAGATATCACTAGAAATAATCCCATAGATCTATGAACATGACTAGTACCTGTGTGATCCACGGTTATAAAGCTTGTACTAATATGACGTAAGTAATTATGAGATAAGTATGTGCATAATCTCTATACTTATCATGCTTGTTTCCTGTACTCTTGTTTATGTAATAACTTTTTTTAGGAATGTGATAGTTATGGTTATACTTCTATGTATTACTGTTCATGAATTGAATCAATGGAAGTAGAGCAATGGCTTTCATGTTCTGATTCATTACGATTATATAACCTATTGAATATGGAGAATACTTTCAACATGTGCTGGAATCTGTAGTATATAGCTCCAAGTAATCCCATAACACTCTGATTACGGGACAGTGATCTAACTGCTGACTCTGTATTATGGAAACAGCTTGTGTTTACGATATATTATAGTTACAGTTTATGAGCACTGTGCATCATGTTGGTAAGATCATGTTACAGCTCTAATGAATGATTGCCATTACTTAGCTTGATATGAACTAGCTCGTATTGATTACATGGATCACTTCTATTCCACTGATTATGGAAATAGAGTATTATTGGTCTAAGTATCATATATGGCTAAGCTCTAAACGGTACAACAGAGTGACACCTAGATTGGTTAGTTTACCTCTTCTATGCATCATCATTAGTGAAAGCTTTAAGACCATTAATATTACTCCCAAAGAATGGTAAGTTAACACAGAATATCTACTCTAGTTCTGTCAATGCAGCTTAATACAATATTTACTCCACTTTACTCCAATGGACGAGACGGCTTGTTTATCTGCTGCTTGGACCAATAAGATACTAGAGCTAGTGTCGGCTCCAGGCGGAACTAACTGAACTAAGCTAGTCTCTTTAGGCGCTTGTTTCCATGGCACTACTGGGGCTTAAGGATAATATGTGGGTAAATTCAATATATATAAAGGTGGTATACGGATTACGAGCATGAGCCAGCCTATCCAGATAGGAATATTTAAGTACAGATACGAAAAACAATTGTTGATCAGGTCGGATTTAATAATCGGTATGTGTAGCTTTATGTGTAGCTGAGTAGGCCCCTGTAGCCCCTGTAGTAGGCCCCTTGGTTAATAGGCCAATTGAGTAGGCCCTTGTGACCTACCTATAGCCCCGTGGAGTAACCCAATTGAGTAGCTGTAAGCCCCCTGTGTTCTGTATCGATTGGTAACCAACGCTCAAGCATTCGTCCGTCCTTTCGTTCCTATCGGTCGGTAGATGTGGACAATAAATCACTAACCGGTGCCACTTGCCATCGCTGACTGTCCTTCCCTGAAAAGCATTAAAGGTACCCTACCTGACAAGCGTGAATGGCTTTAATGTATCTGTCTCCTTGGCTCTATCCTCCTATCCTTCCTGCCTCCTCTTGCCAAACGTGATAGCAGCGGCGCTAAACTTAAAGGCAACTTATTCCATTCAAAGCCCTATGAAGGACAAGCGGCTTCGCTCCAATCTTTAGTAAGAAAATATTTATTTTAGTACCCATGATGACTGCCTGGGACCGCCTAAAAACGAGATTGAAAAAAAAATATTGAATTAGAAGGTCCTACGGTGCTTGTCCGCATCGGGCAAGGTACTCTATAAAGAAATTATTATTCCGTTGCTTTTAGGTTTACCAGAAACCTCCCTGCTTCTTGATTGATAGCAGGCAAAAGGTGCATAGCTCTTTCCCGACAAAGGAGGGGAAGGATATTCCTCCCTTAATCAATCATAACTATCCTTCAGCTCCATTCTAAGCCCACCTAAACTTCCCTCATCTATAGCGACCTCGTCTTGCTTGCTTCTGGTTTCTTATCTACCTGTCTGCAGAAGATTTGGGGAGCACATAATCAGCCTAAAGTTCAAGAGTCCTCTGCGCCTTCCTTCTTTTCCTATCCGTTCCCGTTGTTTTCGGGGAGCTGGGCAGAAGGAAAAGAGGCTCCTAGCTAAATTGTTTTTCTAAAAACAAGAAGCATGGAAGGGCAGCAATCAAACGTAAATAAAGTGAAAAAGCTCTTTTTTGATGCAAAAATCCCGTGTATGTGGTAGGAGTAGTCGGAGTTCTTGTTCCTTACCTGGGATCGCACCTTGCCTTTTTATGTCTAGTTCCTCCTGCATAGCTTTTTGCCAACAGTTCACGGAGGTTGTTTACTTAGCTCAATCCCTTGCTTGTTCGGAACCGGTATTGTCAGACCCAGTTCCATGTGGCCGAATCTTTCGTTTTTGTACCCTTTGTTAGCTCTACGATTAGGGAGTACGTCACCTTCCCTTCTCTTGAGGAGCCTCGTCGTATGTTGAGTTTGTTTGTTAGTGAATCGGGAAGGTCAGGCGAAGCCGTTTAGTGTGGAAAGAGTGGCGCTTTGATTGCTTTTTATGTGTAGTACCATACGAGGTAGTTATTGCCTTACCTAACAAGGCAATAACCCATTTTGGTGTGATGCATTTGTCGAGAGTCGGCTTCCTCCTCCCCCCAAGGATGTTGACTGTGTTGATCTTAGCGAAATGGATCAGGGTCTCTTACTCTGTTCTGTATAAGTAAGTGTACGTTGCCATTAGTTCACTGCTTGTCACCTCAGAGTAGATATGAACATTGTCTCATACACTAGACCCTATGCCTTTCCACTGCTGCTGCCCCAAAATAATAAAACTTGTAACTTAACAAGTATCGTTCTCTATTGGAGTAGGGCAGGACTAATGCCTTTAGAGAGGGGAAGATAACTCTCGAGGAATAGATAGCTAAGGAGGAAGTGATTCAGAGATTCTTTTGTCAGGCTGGGCGTTCCCGACATCATACGCTCTACCCGAGCCTTCTCGCTGTGGAAGAAGAGAATAAAGTTTCAGGGTATGTCCGATGAATTGGTGTTTTGAGTTGTGAGAATGGGTTATTTTGTGCTTGGTTTAGCTGCGAGCTCTACTGAAGAAATCTGGATAAGTTTGCATTCCTTGACTTCTTTGCTCAGTCAAGCTTCCTTGTTCACGATAGTGATTTCCCTGGGTTTGGCTGCCCCGGAGTGGTTTTTCCCCCTGATGTGTTCGTTGGGGGTTCCACTTCGTCAACAACTTTCGGTGTTGTGTGCATGTGGTGTATTTAGCCGTGCCTTAGAAGTGTCAAGGAATTGACGAGTTGGGTTAAATAGCTCGACCATAGGTTATGAAATTTACTTTCTGTGCATCTTCAGTTAGCTCGTCCTGAATTCGCTTTAAAGAAGCAATGTCACTCTTACCTATGATACCGGACTTGCCTGGGGGGACTGAAGCTTTCATTTTAGAGGATGTCCTTACTGTTGAGGAAGGGAGATCGTCTTAGCCCCCTTACCTAAGATATGTGATAAATTTCCTACCCTTAGCTATCAGATGGAACCAGATGCATAGGGAGCATTCGGAGGGGTCAAACTCTTGCCCCTGGTGTACCGCTTAACACCCTCTATTTCCGGTTTGGTATAATCGCCAGGATTTCTTTCGAATGCTTGCTGGATCAGTTTATCACTAAGATTATAGCAGGGAAGGAGTTGTGTTATACCTGATTGATTCGCTTCTTTCACCCTGCCCTATTGTTAGCTGGGAAACTAGCTTCAATAGTGAGGGGGAGATTCAACTGGGAAACTGATCAGCGGTCTCAACGAAGTCACGTACCACTTATTATTATTAACTTCGGGAAGAGCGGAGAATGCCAAACAAAGGGAGGGACTTTCTAATCTTGGATTCAACCTTATCCACATGTGTGCTTGAGTTGAGCACTTGCACTTAAACCATTGGGATAGATGAGGATTACTTGTATAAACGGGATTGCTGGCTTGGTCTTTATAGTCTGTACCAGCAGAAAGATCATCCCTTAAGCCCAAAAGAAATAGAGAAAAAAAAAGAGGATGAAGATGTACTCCAAACAACAGAAGTCGTATGCTGCATGCTTCTGCTGAGGATTCCAATATATAGAGAGTGAACCGTCTACTTGGCCCCATTGTTGCTTTAGCGAATGCTGAACCAATTCTAGACCGAACGTGTTCCCACTTTGCTCCCAAGTATAGTCAGTCCTCTATCTCATGTTTGATGCTACGGTAATATCCACACAAGGTTTGGTACAGTACCACTCCTTTTCTGGTTAAAGACCAAGATGCTCGCGTTCTAATTATTTGAGTTATATCTTCTTTTCTTTATTTATAGGGGCTATCTTTGTCTATCTATCTAGGGTAGGAAGGTCAATCGACAAAGCTGCTGGTCATTATTTATATATGTTGTAATTACGCTTTTCTTTTTTTGTCTCTCTCTTTCATAAATACATAAAGTAAAGTTCTGTTAGGTTTTTAGGTCGCTCGCTGTCTCAAGGCTAACGTAGACCGGGTTAATATAGAGGAATTTACCACATGCTTGCTCTCTTTTTTAGGCTGGGGTTGAGAACTATCATTTGGCTTTAGGTAAATCGACGAATGCAAATCATTTTCGTTTTTCCCTCCATCCCATCTCCTAGGTCTCCGCGGTAAGTATAAGGATAGAACAGGTGGATAGCATGGTCGTAGTAAGTAAAGGGTGAATAGATGCTGTACCCTCCCTTGTATTCTTGGTGGTACCCAGTATAATTATTAAGTAAGTGCTCTGTAAGCTGTATAACTAATCTATCTAAGGCATCATATAGAGGGTACTACGTGAAGGTGATACGTGTTGGGTCTAACTATAGGAAGGGGGTGTGATCCTGTCCTGCTGATAATAGAATGTAAATAACAGTACCTCTTAAGGTATTCAATTCTCAAGTGGTCAAGCCAGGGCCGGCTAACAGATCTAGGTCTTCTGGTGGGTAACTAACTAGAAGGTTCAGGCATTAACTGAGATAAAGGAGGAGCAGCAGATAATAAGGGAATAAGTCAAATTCGCTTCAAATTCGCTATAGTAAAATAACTATATGATTTGGATGCTGTAAAATTGAATGCTGAGCATATAGATATTACATATGCATTTATCTATCGTAGTGTAGGATTTAGAGTCTATTTATTATGTTTCTAAATCATCAATATATTACTTTCTCTTCTCTCCTTGTTGTCTGTAGCTAGTTCTATATCCTATGCATACATATAGGAATATTACCTGTGTTGTCCACCAATGCATAGAGTCATATCCCAACTTAAGTAGATGGACTCTTAGTATTCAAAGTAAGTGAATTGGCTTCTTCCCGCCCCTCGTCCGATTGCCTCCCAGGACCAATAAAAAGGGGTTTCCTATGAGTACAATTCTTTCAGGAAGTGTTCTCAAACGCCCGTCCTATGCTCTATTTGAAGCCCGCCCCAAATGACATATATAAATCAAAAAGGTGTTATGGATACATCTGTATAAAGTTTTCCGAAACCGTAAAGTAAAGGGACGAAGTGGCACCAGTTAGTTACTGATTGAGTCCCCACATATACCGATAAGGGCGGTTACCACGGGCGGACGAATAAATGCTTGAGCGTTGGCAGCCTTACCGATCGATACCGAACAGGAGGACCTACAGCTACTCACAGGAAGGGGCAATCACTGGGGGGGCTATTCAATGGGCCTACTCAATGAGCCTAATGGGGGGCCTAATAAATGAAATGGGGTTACTCACAGGGGCCTACTCAATACGAAAAATAGCATTTCAGTAGATTGGGGCCTACTCAATACGAAAAATAGCGGGGCAGGATGCCATCAATTGTTTAGCGTCTTGATGCTTCTGGCCCTTAGGCTTTACGAAATCACCCAACGAAGCTGGTGTTGAATTAACGGATTATAAGCTTAACCCTTACCTTCATAGTTGAGCATTAGTTGCAAGTAAGTTTGAAGATTGCATTAAGTTGCAGAGTGTAGAGAAAAAATGTTTATGAATTCTATACATTCTGTGAGAGCACAGTGGGGAGACATTCTGTGAGACCACAATGATAATATGTGTATAACATCAAGCATGCCAATGACTCCCCCTACCAAAGCGCACACAAAAGCAAAGGATTCCAAGGAAGCTCAGATGCCTAAGGTAAATATACCTGCAGAAGTACATATCAGATAGCCATTGCTGGGGAGGGTGCCCCTACTACGGGCATTAGAATGAAATATACAGGATGAAGCCCAGTTCCTAGACCTCAGCTTCAAGCATTATGCATAGATCATCTCTACCTTTCACTAGTGCCTATTTATTTCCATTGCCTCTATTGACGTGTTAACGTACGATACTCGCATCTCTAGCTAATTGACACGGACTAATAAGGTGCGTAGCGCTTGTCCTTCCGAGGGCAAGGAACTCTCTGGTTCTCACTCTGGGCTTAATTAGTTCCTACACTAGAGTTCTGGTCCCTACGTTTTAACGTATGATATCGCCATATATATGTTCAACTTGGACTTGTATATCTACCTTTCAAAATACTATACTAGCTAAAAGTACTATAGCGTTGCGGCCCTTTAGCTTTCATCGAGATTGAGATCTCTATTTAGTAAAGTTCTAGAGCGTCAAGTTCGTATAGATCAAGTCGTCCTCACAACAGCCATTATCAGAGAGAAACGAGAGGAAAAGGGATAGTTTATTAACCGGATAATCCAGTTGATTTAACAGATGGAAATATATATTATCCTCGAACCCCCCCCAAAAAAAGGCAATCTTATTATATAAAAACTAGTTAATGAGGAGGCCCGGAGGAGCACTAGCTTAATATACATATTATTTATTATGTGTTCTGCAAAGCCTGGACCTATTTGTACATTGACTGATCAACCATTCGTACATAAATGCAGCTACACAGATATATATGCACAATGGACTGATTGCCTTTGTGTATGTACTCCCTTTGCTCTTGGCGCTAGCTTTGTCACTGCTCCTATCCATGCTCCTGGGTATGCTTCTGTAGGTGGTACTACTAGTGCTGCTATGTAATCTACTGATGCTTCTTTCGCGTGCCTCTGCTCCTGCTTATGCTAGTTGTTATTATGGTGGTTCTGGATATGCTGAGTCATAACCTCGCTCCCTATGCTCCTACCTCCGCTAGATATGCTTTTGGAAGTAGATATGGATCTGGCTATGGCTCTGTATCTGCTCCTGCTGCTTAAACTCCTAGTGCTATAATCAATTGGTTTTGAAGCTACCACTACTGTTGGACCTGGAATTGGACCTGTTTCTTAAGCTACTGGATATGCTTACGGGTATACTGTTACTGATACTGGATCCACTGGTTCATATACAGAAGTAACTGCCACCTTTGCTTATGCTCATACCTCCTATGATCTACTGGCTATAGGTATGGATCCCGATCACGATATGGATATGGATATGCTGCTGGATATGCTTATCTATATGATGCTACTAGTGGTTCTTTGAATGGATCAATAGGATCAACTGCTTAATTGACTAGAGAAACTCCAACTGCGTTTTTTATCTCCAAGACTTCCTTTATCATTAGGGGAAGGAGAACACTGCAAGGCTGGCTTGAGCTCCATAGATGTAAATCTGAGGGATGTTCTGAGGCTATGAACCATGGAAATTTTGGTAGGGGTATGCCAGGGGATAACAGAACCACGTAATGACATTCCATCTCTGGTGTTATTTCCAACTCATTGTTGGATTACAGCGTGCGTTTGCATTTTTTCCAATGTACTCTGACTGGGATGGCTGCCAAGTGGTATATTTAATTGTCACGGGCCTCCTACAAAGATTTATCATCTTTAGCCGTCGTATTCTTAATGCACTTCCAGTTACCCACTTGGTATGAGACCGGCATGGAACTCTTGACCTCATCGAGGCACAAAACCTCCACTAACATCTCTGATCACATTCATGAGTGGAGGCAACGCCGTAGGTTGATTAGAGTTTTTATTCCCGCCTCTTAGCCGACATGTTTGTGAAGTCTTTACTGCCTAGCATAGCCAAAGACGTTGCTCTAGGTGCAGTCACTGAAGAGTATGTGATCCTAAAGGCTCAGCAGTTGGACCTGGTATATTCACAATCTTGGATGCTCTATGAGATGACTCCCAATGCACCTCGATCCAAGACTGATGTTGCAAAGCCAATGCCAGGACCGCACGCTTACAACGTAATAGGATCAATTGGAAGTGTCACAACCAGGCAGTGAACCAAGTGGGACAAATATTACTATATATGAATCCGCCTGTGGCTGCGAAGTATAATCAATTGGCCTCAGCCCCTGCCCAAAAACCTTCGATGTCCATTCAGTTAAGTTAAAGAACCAGAAGGGAAACCAGTAGCCCAAAGGTAAAAAAAAAACCAAGTAATAAAATAAATAATGGACAAGGTGCGTAGCTCTTTCCCGACAGGGGAAGGGGCTGCAATGACAAATTCTGGTCCGAACAATACTGCTGGGGGAAAGAAGGAACGAAGTCGCTTGTCCGCATCGGGCAAGGTCCTGTCTTTAATTCACAAATTAAGGTAACAAATTCTGCTGGTATTACCTATTGATTGATCGAGAATCGTATGAGGAAGAAGGGAAGCAATCCCGAGCATTCGGGGAATAAGCTAGAATGGGAATTCTGCTCATCTCTTCTCGTTGCTAAGCTAAGGTCCTGGGTCTCCGAGTCAGCCAGCGGCTTTTCGAAGAATCCTGCACCCATGGGCATACGGCCTGGCAGGCCTTCCCTTTCAGCTTCATGGGCGTTGCCCCGTTCCCCAATCAGATGTTTGGATGTGAGCTATACTCCGCGAGGAGCCCCACGAGCGTATGGCCTTGCCATTTGACCTCTCTTCCCGTGTGGCTAGGAATGCTCAGTGACAACCTCTCAATCGTCACCGCCTGGCCTCTCTTGCTACCAGCAGGTCCCCTAGTCTAGTGTGGTCAGCACCAATCGCGTTCGGGCAACGAAGCTTACACTCATTCACACACATTGGTTCATCCTGCTACGCCCCGGGCCTTTTGCTCCTGTAACGTCAAGGGTGGCCGGCCATTCTTTTGTCAAGGCCCAGGAATCAGCTGGGCATCCCAGCGGCGGGATTGGATACCCGCATCCGATCGAAGTTCAATTACTTGGGGTCGCTTCGCAAAATACATTGCTTA
>Ga0233342_1000326_pt1 | contig 13492 bp, 2 predicted proteins | sample GEONDECOMP273_FD_180706 | JGI IMG/M metagenome (GOLD analysis project Ga0233342, IMG submission 180706) | Leaf litter microbial communities from Shasta-Trinity National Forest, California, United States - GEON-DECOMP-273 | ecosystem: Environmental > Terrestrial > Plant litter > Unclassified...
GAGTGATTCCGGCCAGCAGCTAAAGGGACTAGAAGCTAATTTGCCCGGGTATACCTCAACTCGATGAAGAAATCTGTCTGTCTGCCCGCCTATTTGCACCAAACCACCAAATGAGCTATGCCCTGTCTCTCCCAGCCATATATTTGATAAGGAGCTAAAAGGGTAAAAGTTTAGGTCAACAAAGGTTGGCCCCTGTATTTTGCTTCCGCCAGGGGGTGAGCGTAGTCTGTAGTATGACCATCTCGAGTTATCCCGAATTAACCAATCAATGCTGGTTCAATCAATCCATGCTTAGTTCTTGGTGGAATGAATGGGGACTGTATGCGTGATGTGTGATGGTGTGCCGTTGAGTTCAAGGTTAGCTGAATAAAATACTATAAGGTCTATTGAAAGCTCTGAAGCAGTTCCTGAAGGCAGTGCTCTAAGTGAAAGGAAGACTCCCAAAGCTATGCTATGGGCGACTCAAAAATTCCACCCACCACAAACTGTAGGCGAAGAAAGTAAATACAACCAATCAAAGTGCCTAAACACAAGCAGCCAGTGAACTCACTAAGTTTAGTTAGGCAAAGGCTGAGTCAAGTAAATAGTTCTGTTCAAAGTGCCAACCCAAGTCCATGACTGCTCAAAGTTGAAGTGTCTGTAAGCAAGTCAAGGAACGGAGTGGTTCCGGTCGATCTTAAAAGCTTCTCAGATGCAATTTGAAATAAAGCGAACTCACCCTCGTTTTGAGGAGTTTTGAAGCATATTGTTGCTCCACTGGGATTGACGTTGGGATCTCGCGTTCATTCAGCATTTTCGTGTTTCCCGATCCACCTTTTTACCTACTCTCAACTATGGAAAGGGGTGGGGCTCGCCCTGTATGCCCAACACTGACTACCTTCAATAGCTTAGGCGTTCGACATTGATGGGGCCCACCCTCTCGAATTACAACATCCTCGCTTTCATTTAAACATCCTTGCTTTAAATGCTTAGCCCAGCTGCCAGGTTGAGTGAAGACCAAACCTATTATTATATTCATGTTAAAACTTTATCTGGATGTTGTAAAGAGGGCTTGCTGGCTCGCTCATGACCCACTAAATGAGCCATAGCGGGTGTGAAACCCGGTCCCGCTGGCAGGTGTGGAAGGAAGTAAAGAAGGAGCCCTATGAATAGGAACACCGGAACTGTAAACTGGGTATATATATTCCCCTGCGAGCCAGCCCGTTGGGTGCTTAACCCGAGCGCGTTAAGCCAGCCTGTGTGTTCTTTGAATTACTCTTACCTTGAGAGTCTGTCTGGGAAGTAAATCCCCAGGTCAGAATGGGAAATAACCCAGTGAGACGTACCTGGAGTTCTAAGTGCGACCTTGGCCTTCCCACCTTATACTGTGGGAGCCTTCTGACTAATTAGGGACCTGTAAAAGCATAAAGCCAGCATGGGGGTAATCCCGCCCATTCGGGCCTTTCATTTATTCTCCTCAAAGCGCAGGTGTTATCATACTAAGGGCAAGGAAATTTGCTATTGGCAGTCATAGGGAGAAGTAAGGATCGTGGCAGGGTGACTGGTTAAATACCCTTATGACCCAATCAGTGTGGGAGTGAGTGACTGTGTAGAGGGACGGACAATTATAATGAGATATATCTTTGTATACGATTAATTGGCTTTGAAAGGAAGAATAAATCTAGTTCACTTACCTATCCATGAAATCAATTCTTTGATAAATTCCATTATATATGTAATTATGCAAATTTATTTTAGTGATCCAACTAATGAGTTCACTGATCCGGGACTGGGCAGATGGGTGCTTTATATACGTAATTATCCGTCTCTCTCCTTCCTATTCTGGCTGGTATTATCTGGTATTACTCATACATGGCCATACAGTCTCTTAAAACACTATCTCCTCAAGTGACAGAAAAACAAGGCGTTTCATTCATTCAAGGTCAAGTGATGCTTTCCATATGTCATAAAGCTGCTCCATTTTCCCTTTCTTTGCTACGAGGTTGGAGGAGGGATCTAGGCTTCTCTCAGCTTCTCTCACACTCTTCTGGCAGATTATTTATATACGTAATAACGCGTCTCTCTTTTTGGGATGTTTATCCTTCTTTTGCTTGCTAGCATTCCATCTCCTCAAATTACTAGGAACAAGGCGGAACATTCCTTTCAAGGTCCAGTTATGCTTTATGTATGTAATTACGCCTTGTCCATCGACAAACTGGGAATAAATTTGCTTTGGGTGAAAAAGCATCAATAGCCCCTGGGGCGGGCTTGGAAGTAGTTCAGGGCGAATGGGAGATTCAGCTGCCCCGATGCCTGCACTTGTATCGCCTCATTGGTTATCGCAAGGGTCTTCCATTAAAACATTTTATGTTGCCCAGAAACTAACTCTGCCCGAGGGCTCTTTCTCTACTTAACGACATGGCGATATAAGCCTTAACCTTTAGTCAGAAGCCGGTAACAAGGAAGTAACCTTAAACCTCCAAGCCTTTTGCCAGGGTGCCTTTTGCCTGTAACCGAGGGCCTCTATCACACCTTGAACCTCACCTTGAACCTATAGCCTATCACCTTAAGCCTTCATCACCAGCCTCACCAAGTCCCACAGAGGCCAGAAGCCAAGTACACAAAGGGAGGAGTGAGTGATTTATATATATAAAATATTTTATTTTTGTGCACCGATAAGTAAGAAAATGACTTATTGGATAATGACTTATTGGAGGAGGATTCTTGGATTTATTATTGGATGGTAACCGATGCACGATGCTTACTTACGCATCTGTTTTTAGAAGTTGATGAGCCAATTGGTGCTTAATTACATATATATATAATGGCAAATAAAAAAACTGAAACATCTAACAATAAGTTCCCAGCGCTACCCATCTCCTTAAAATAGCGTACACAGATGGACCCACCCTACAATAAAAGCGTTCCCCAGATTACCCAGTTCGCTTTATGTCCACATTATGCTCAATACGCATTCAGTTCGCATATTCGTGGGAGGGTGAGATACAAGCAAGGCTTGGCTTGATAGTGAAGTGAGTTATTTAGTTGATTTATTAATAACAACAGAGTTGGGCGTGAGGCGAGGCCCGTAAACTTCTCGATTGATTCAATTGATGGATAACAAACATAGTTTGGGGTTAGGTGGTAACCAGATGGAATACACCCATAGTTTGAGGTGAGCCCGGACACACTGATTTATTAATTTGCGAACATTTTTGGAAAGTATATCAAGGCACAACGCACAGAGGATTATAAGTACAGGCGCGCTGCGCGTTAGAAGTTCCACTGTAGTCATCCCTTCGTACTTGGTCAATCCAGTACTACAGGCGGGGAACAACACGCTTCGCTGCCTATTCACGCTTTGCTTCGCTACGCTTAAGCCTTACAACACGCTTCGCGATTCATATAAATGATACCCTTCCCACGGACTCCATGTGGTAGAAACATTTCCTTTACCCCTCCCCAGTGAATTGCTAACGCTCCTTCCTAATGATTTAAATAAAGCTAATCATTATAACTTATATAATGCCAGCACCTTTTATTTCCTTTTTACCATGTGTTCCGCCTTTACGGCATGAGGTTTAATCAGCCTCCACTATTTTGAAGGTTTCAAAAATAGAATTTATAGCTAGTCCTGTCTTTAGGCCATGGGAAAAAAGACCAGGTCCTATAGCTAGTACATTAGGAGTGACATTGACTAATTTGTGGTAACAATCAGTAAACCATGAGCGTAAGCAATTAATAGGGGGTTAGTCGAGTGAATGATGGAAGGACATATCTACGGCAAGAGTACATGGGACCATAGAGAGGGCCAATAGGGCCCTACCTCTTTCTAAGGGACTATTAAGCTTAGAGGTATGGGACTAAGATTAATCCAGTACCTTAGGGCATGGGAAGTTGAAATAAATATATAATTCACTACAGAGATAAGCTAATCATAACTAACTATATGGCAAGCTTAGCTATACTGCTGCTTTCTATCTCTTCCTTCTTTAGCGGTAAGCGCTTTTCTCTTTGTCTATGCGCTATGCGCTATAAGTCCTTTGCTACGCTCTTATTGGTCCTCTCTCTGCGCTCTGCTTTTCCTTCCTTCCACACGATCGATCTGTTGGTTCTGTTGATTCCTCTTGTCCTTTACCGTTCTTTCTTCTGCGCTCTGGGCACATGGATCCTTAGAATAACCAGCATAAATTCAATTTTATATATTAGCAGTGAAATAGAGTAGTTGAACCTGCAGTTGAAGGTAATTAATTTGAAAACTGACTGGCGCAGTCAGTGACGTAGGAGTTACTAGTTTTTCGTTCAACCAAAATACGGGTAAGATGGTATCAGGCCATTTATATGCTATGCTATGATATGCCATGCCGGGTCTATAGCAGTAGTCCCTCCTGAGCGCTTTATTCATTCATTCAGTGTATAGGGTAAGAGTTCTAGGTCTTACAGTGGAGAGGTTGTATGGTAACGCATAATAGGTAAAGGCAGTGTTATAGGACTATAGCTCTTAAGATGTACAGGTAGTTTGTAAACATTCAAAGAATAGGTCTCTAGGTGGGCAGGTTATAAGTAAACACAGAAGTCAAGGTATAAGGGTAAGAAGGTTGGTTTCATGCCATCCATACTGTACTTCTCTTCCAGGTGGAATGAATGCTAAATGAAGGGAATGCGTGAATGTGAGAATGCGGTCGACTTGAGTAATGCGAACTGAATGCGGTAAAGGGGGAATGCGGGGCGTATCATCGAGCTGTAGCAATCCTTTGACTCGTAATGGGGCCAAGCGTTATCGATCATTCATCACGAACACTTCAAGCGCGTAATGGTAAGAACAGAAGGCCGAATGGAGGATTGTTTCCAGAAAGCGGGTGAGTTAATGCGGGGATTGGTAGGATTGGGAACTGAACGTTAATGTAGGATTGGGAACTAGATGGGTTACTGAAAGCATAAAACGTAATGGGATGGGTTCCAGCATAATATAGGAATGTTTCCAGCGTGGTGGGAAAGAACAGAAAGCGTACGTAATAGAGTATTGGAAACTAGATGGAGTAAAGAAAACATCATAAATAACGTAATGTAATGGTTAACAGAAAGCGTAATATAGTATTGGGAATAGAAGGCCAAATGTTGAAGAACTGAAAGCGTAATGTATGGATGAACAGAAAGCATAATAAATAACGTAATGGGATTATTGGGAACTGAAAGCGTAATGGGTATTGTTTACAGAAGGCTTAATGTGTCTTGGTGATAGGGCTTGAGGAAGAACTCAAAACTAATGTAGGATTGGATCCATATGGGGTGTTTCCATAAAGCGTAAATGGGTATGGGAAACTGAAGGCATAAAGTTCTTGGTTATTGGGGAAGAACTGAAAGCGTGGGGGATTGGGTCTGGGGTCTGCGGCTTTCCCTTAATGGGGGGTCTGGCTTCTCTGTTCGAATGGGATAATACGGGAATGCTGGGTGACGTTGGACTGGACCTTTCTGGTCTAGTGTCTGGGCTTCCTTCATGCGGGCAGATTGGTGAATGTGAAATGTTGAACTCCAAGCAGGTCCAAAGGTTATCAAGTAAGAGAGCTAATTATTTGGTACGGTAAGGGTCCTTTCTTGTTCGATGGGTAAGGTTACGCTATTCAGTGGAGGGGCCAATGGGTATAACTTTTACGTGAGCTGGGTAATTCAGTTTACGTGCTATTGGATCATCAGTTGTAACTTGTCTCCCTCTCCCGTGAGCTGCAATAAAGTGAATCAAGTCAACTCAATTACTGCCTATCCCGATGGGGCTGTATCGGATTAACCTGAATGCGTACTTAAAGCGTATTGAACGTACTGTGGGGATGGGAGCGTATGTGGGAATTATATACTGTTTCTGATGTGTACTGGGGATTTAACAGCCATTAAACAGCCTTTCTTTATCCTTCCTACAATCCTCCATCAGCCTAATTGATAACTGAACAGAAAGCATACGGATTGAAGTCTTGAACGGACAAGCGTTAGCAATCCTTCTTTTCCATTCAACCATGAGCGTAAGCGATTAACAGGTGACCACTCGCATCAACGATGGCTTTCTTTATAGCTCGCCCTATAGTTCTTTATCGCTCTTTCAGCGCTTCCGTTCTGTTCTGTTCCGTTTTGTCCTCTGCGCTCTGCGCACACGATCAGTTGGTTTATTATATTATCCAACCAACCATTTGCTAAAGCTCTTTCTTAGAACGCTATGCCCCTCTTATTATATTAGCGCTCTGCTCTTCTTTCTTTGCTCTGCGCTCTGTCTGCTTGTTCCCACTATCCGACACTATGCGCGCTTTACGCTCTTATGGGTTCTCTGCGCGCTCTTAACCGTCCTATGCGCTAAGCGAGCGCTGTTCTTTCTCTCTATGCGGCGCTTCCGTCCTATCTCTGCGCTATGCGACATATAGTCCTCATCTATCTAACTCTATGCTTTAGTTTTCTATTTCTTTTATATTAGCTATGTAGCACTATAGTTTATTAGCGCTTAGTTATTAGCAATTCACTCTTAGCTTTCTCTATTTATTAGCTCTTCTTTCTATTAGCTCTTTCTTTGTTTCTATTATTATATACGTTCTAATGCTTTATTAGCTTAGTTATTCTTATTGTTTCCACTATCCACTATAGCCCATTTAGCTGTAGAGAATATAGCCTAAGTAGGATACAATCTGTCAGTCAGTCATGAGCGTAAGCGATTAACTGGTGACCATTCGCCTCTACGATGGCTTTCCCCCCATAGCTCGCCCTATAGTTAGTTCTTAAGCGCTATGCTCTCTTCTTTCTCTACGATGGCTTTCCCCTCCCCATAGCTCTGACTCACTCGCTCACTCACTCACACCATATAGTCCTAAGCTCTATAGCTCTCTGCAATAGTTTAGCTGTTGTTTTATTTAGCACTATTAGCAATCTAGCTCAAGCTGTCTGACCCACACTATCCTAGAGCTGCGCATAGTCTTATAATAGCATAGTATAATAGAGAGCATTGTACCTAGTTAATTGCTAACGCTCATGGTTTACGCTAACTGTTCCTTCCTGTAGTGGAGCGGTGGTGTCTTTAGGCCCTTTCTTTCTTCCCGACCCAAGTTAGGTCAGACAACGAGATCCCCCCCAACAAGCCAAGAGCCAAGGGTAGCGTAGAACTGTAGTAGGTCCCGCCTTGGGCTAACCCAGTTGTATAGTCTATGTCTGTATGTTGTAACCAAAAAGGTGTAAGCCCACTGCCCACCTAACGTACTAATGTGTTTCTCTCAGTGCTGTACTCCACGGACTCATCCAACTGACTTCTTCACATTGCGGATAAAGGCATACGGGGCAGGCACAAATAAGTTTGGTTGGACCTGTATGAGACACAACTTAGTTCTATGATGTTGTTGAGCAATGAAACCTCTTTTTAGGGAGGGGTTTGGATGTGACATATCACCACCAATCGGAGAAATAAATAAGTGTTATCCATCTAAGACCCATTCATTAGAGCAATAGCATAGGCAGCTAGCTCTCAACAGGCCTTCACAACTCTATACCCACCTTTGGAGGTGGTTGTTACTGCTTTTATTTCCACCCTGCCTAGGAGGTGGTTGCCAACCAATTTGAAAGTTGGATCGCTTCTTTCTTGCAGCACTTTCACCCCGAGAGTAAGGAGATTGGGGGTAGGTATGTCCTTCCAGTGGGGCACCAGAGTGGGGCAACGGACGGAAACCACACAAGATAGGCGTTGGATTGTCTAAATAGGTTCCGCTGTGGTTAGGTTGGGCCCAGGCCAGAAGTTTTCTTGGGACTTATTAAAGGTGCGTAGCGCTTGTCCTTCCGAGGGCAAGGAAAAAACCTTATTATTTCATTTGCTTTTTTGTCCATTCAACTCTAATCTTTTTGGAGGGAAAATTATATATATCTATCTCTAATCGGGGTAAGAAAGCTTAGTTTTAAGGGGCGGCCACCGGAAACTAAAGAATGGGTATAAAGGCTGATAATGCTGGGAATGCGCACTGAATGGGGAATGGGATAATGCGGGCAGATTGGTGAATGCGGACTGGGTACTGAAAGCGTGAATGTGCCTTACTGGGATTGGGTACTGGGTGGCTGGTTCAGATGGTAAGGTCAGGTGGCTGGTTCAGTTGGCTAGTCTGTCTTTTTTTTCCGGTGTACCTCCTATCTTGCAAGATGTATCCTTTTTCCGGTGGAGCGCCCCTATAAGAAGACTGGCCCTCAATCAATATAATCTAAATGATAAATCAATCCCTATATTAAATTAAGAAGTAAGACGTTATAAGAACGTATATAAGCAGCTACGTGTAATAAGCGTTATCCTCCCCCTTTCCTGAGTGCCACTACCCTAACCGACCAGCGTGAAAAAACAAAAAACTGACAAGCATGAAAGAGAGTACCCCTACTTACCCGACGCGTGAAAAGCTAAAAGTACCCGTATTCTGGGCTCTATCCTTCCTGGCTTCTTTCTATTGATTGCCAGTCTTTTGAAAGTAGTGAGAGCCTGGAGCCAGTTACCAGAACTTCTACCAAGGGCCTTATGCCTTGAACCTGTAATCTTTTGCCATAAACCATGAGCCTATAACCTTTAGCTTATCACTTTGAACCTTTAGCCAAGCCCACCGCTATAGATCATACCTCCAATAGGAGGGGCTATAGAGAACCATTCGGGGAGGGGAGGTCAAATTTGTTGGCGGACTTGGCTTAAAGTTACAGGCTTATGTATAATTCGTTGTAAAGCCACTGTAAGTTGCGTATGATCTTTCAATTTATATCAATGAAAGTAACATGTTTTGAAATATTGCTATGAATACTCCAGCTCCTCAAAAATGACTAAGCTCCTCGAAGGTATATAAACATATATAAGATCTATGCCTCAATCAAAGCACGGCACCCCGAGTTCGAAGCGTCCACCCCGTTTCGGGTTCATTGTTTGTGTGCACCCCTCTTGGCAGGTGTTGCCTGTTGCCCATGGGAACGCCTTTATTGTAATTTGGGGCAGGTGGCTACACTTTTATCGTAATATGTTTTCAAGTGAATCAATCAAGTCCAATAAATTAATGAAGTAACTAAAAGCCTGTTACACAGGGAGGGCCTTTAACCAAGAGCCTTTAGCCCACCAGCCAAGTAAAGTACCACAGATGCCAGCCTTGAAAACCTTTGAACCTTTTCCTGTCAACTTTTTACTGTAAACATAAGCCTTTCACCTTGAGCCTAGAACACCAAGCCATGAGTCATTCTCGGCATTCCCAGCGTCAACAGTCGAACCAACATTGACATAATCAGTTGAAAAAGAAATTGAACCAATAGAATTCCCATCATTTGAATCAGGATCATTTCCATAATCATCAGTTGAACCAGGATTTCCAGTCTCAGTTTCTGGAACAGTTCCAGTTTCATTTCCAGCATAAGCTGAAGGAGCAGCATTACCAGGGTTATTCCCAGAAGCGGTTGAAAGAGCCTCATTCCTGGCATAACCAGTTTAACAAACATCAATTGAATATGGAGCCGCCCGAGCATAACCAGCATTTCCAGTTGAATCGGCTTCCTCATTCCCAGGATCATTTCAATAAGCTGAACCAGAAGCAGTTTCAATGGCATTCCCATGAGCTGTTGAAGGAACAACCTTATCAGCGCGGAAATGGCAAAAGCAGTTGAAAAAGCATTTACATCAGCAGAAAGAGCAGCGCTATGACCAGTCAAACCGGTATAATAATTCCCAGCCTATTTGCCGTACCAGTTGTTGAACCAACATCATCATCATTCCTTGCACCAGTTGAACCAAGAGCATTACCGGCATCAGTTCCCATAGCATTTCCCATAGCATTTCCAGCAGCATCAGTTGAACTGGCATAACCACCAGCAGTTGGATCATCATTCCCAGCATCCCCATACGCACCAGAATTACGATCAGCGGTTGAAGGAGCTGAATTCCCAGCCTAAATTCCAGGATCAGTTCCACTAAGCATTCCTAAAGCAAGTGGTTGGGAAGGGCAATAAGGAATTAGGGTAAGGGAGTAATTAAAAGGTGGGTAGTTGGTAATAAATCATAAAGGTAAAGGTAAGGAGGTGCGCAAGCAAGAGTGCTTTGAAATAAGTATTCCTGGCTTCAGCAATGGGGGATCCATCCATTCCATAATAGTTGGGCAGGGGGAGGGCGAAGGTAGTTAAATTGAGAGGGTAACAGTAAAGTTAAAGTTGGGTAAGGTGGTAGTGTCTTTCACGCTAGTCAAGTAGTGGCAGTCAGGGAGATGCAGGATTTTTCCCAGTTTCAAATGCACCCATTCCTCTAAATCTTTACTCCAACCATTTAAAGTCTCCTTACCACTGGATGATAAAGAAAAGTATGCCAAGTCTCCGCTCTGTACTTTGCTATGTGTCATTAACAAATCTTGGGAGTGATAAACATAGGGAGTCTGTCAGGGGCCAAGTATGTCCCATATATCCCGGGGGCGAAGCGAACTCGATTTTGGCTTTAAGGGAACTAAATGAATTCCTAAAATACCCTCGACTGAGTGAGGATGCTTTGCAAAAACGGAGTCCTTCTTCCTGTTTGGGAATGTTTCGTGGCACAAGTATGGGTTTACATGTGTTGCTATATCGCTTAGACTGGCGGGATAAGGGCGAGGGTTAAAGATGGATCGGTCCAGCAATTGACCCTTCGGACCTTACCTGATAAATTGTCCTCTGCTCGCTGTGCTTGCTTCCCTAAGTCCGCACCGACAGATGAATGATAAGTCCGCCATACAAGATAAGTCCGCCCATGATACCCAATAGAGAGTGCACCATCACAACATACCCGACTGATAGAGTTTATCCATTGATACAACGAACAAGATTTCTTAGGTTTCCATGTTCCAACCATAGGAGGTAGCCATGTTGTTTCCATATTAGCATGATTGAGACATGTTTTCAACATATGATAGAAGTATTACATAACTAGCCAACAGGATACGGCCCCCCATGTTACCCACCAGAAGAATAAGATTGAGCCAAGTTGACATCATAGCTAGATTTACCCTTTGGCCAAGAGGATAACTTACCATATTCCCCGGGACGGGGGGGGCTTACTGCTATGGAACATTAGTTCCTACAGCACTGACCCATATGGAAACATTCCTCCTACCTTGATCGCGACTGGATGCAATGATGTAGCATTATATATATATGATTCACCTGTTAAGCATCATACATTATTTATAGCCCCTAACCAACAGTCATTGCTGCTAGTCATAGCCATACATACAGTCATAGACAATCAGAGCTGCCAATCATAGTCGATCATAACTGTATAGTCGATGCAGGAAGCTCTGGTTGGTTGGTACAGCCAGTCAGCGCTTTTCAGTTCAGCTTGTTCCAATCTCATCGCTTAAAGCAGTATGTGCTCCCCTAATTAATATTATTGGTTGGTACTAGAATGACCTTCTGGTAGTCGATGCCAGAAGTAGATGCATCTCATTGTTTTGAAACCGATCAATGCCATTCTTGTAATTGCCTTGTTTGCTTTTATTATAAAGTGCCCCATGTTCCGGAAGAGAGAGTGTTGCTGCACTCATGCTTAGCTTGAAGTTATATCACGTCTCAATACGAAGTATACTCTAAGATATCACCCCAACCCCGGCTCTTTACCTCGAACCTGGAACTCCACCGATATAACTCTCCACCCTCGAGATCACTTTAAAGACAGACGTTATGTTAAACATCCATACTGATTTATGGAGGGATTTTGCTGATCCTGGATATATCGCTAGAAAGACTGCACCATCTGGCTGGTTATGCTACCGGATTTGGACCTGCTACTTACTGCTGCTGCATATTTAACTGCTTGTGCAACTTGTGCTGCTTAAATAGAATTCTTTAGCTATATCGACATCTATCCATCGATCCACCAATCACTCGATCCATCCTCATCATATCCTTAATAATCATGCCCGGACTTATCACGCGCGTATATTTTATTATTAATTTTTCTGATCATCATCCAAATCATCTGATTATTCATCATTAGATCAATCAAAATATCATGAGTAGGTAGGTCTATTCCCACAGTTCCTACAGCTATTATTAAGCAGTATTATTAATAGTAATATTAGTGGTACTTATTCTTCGCGCCGCCATTGTTTACAGAGAGAGGGATAACAGCAAGCAAAGGTCACGGAATGATACCCAGAACGAATAAAGATCGGAACAACACTGCGCACCATTCATCTAAAATAACCACTTAAATAACTACACAATGTAATCTAATTGTAAAAAAAGCCGAGAAAGAAGGGTGAGTCCCGCCCACCACCGCCACCAAAAAAAAGCAACAGGAAACTGGGAATAGATAGAAGATAAAAACTGAACAGAAGAGTATCAACACCATAGGGAATATAGAAAAGAGATAGAACAAGACTACACGCCCCAAGCAAGCAAGCAATACAAGATAGGACCCTGCGAACAAGCGAAAGCAAGAGCCAGGCAAAGGAACGAGAGAAACGCAGCTAAAGTACCTGGGACCAGGGGAACAAGAATGAAAAGAAAGGAAATAGGAACCAGCTAAGAGTAATTAAGGGTTGGATAGTCAAGAAGCCAGCAGGGACGGGGGTATAGGTAAATTATACTAGCTAGGTAGACCCGGGATAAGGTATCAAGAAAAAGGCAAAAAAGTGCCGTAAGCAGGCAGGAGTGGGTGTCAGGAACAGTAACATAAAATATATCAGGAATAGAAAAGAAAATGTAGGATCAAGAAAAAGAAAGAGAAAGGCCACCCTTTATTCCTTTTATATGGATGTGGCTGGTCGGTATGGGTAGAAGGTTCGGGTTATCCGTCCGTCTTTCCTGAGGCGGTTTATTGCTTCTTATTATGGGAGTGTGCTTCACCAGACGAAGGAAGAATCTATGATATGTTTCGGAGTTTTAAACCGTAGTAAAGCCAAGCAGCCGGGTATCCAAGCAATCCGAGTTTCTTAGGAGGCAAGCAGCCAAAAGCCAGCTCATCCGAGTATTAAAGCCCAACCGAGTAGCCTAACTTAGCATTCCAACCGTGTGCAGTCCAGCCCAGGTAGTAACATTTCATTGTTCCGCAGCGAGTATGTGTGACTCACAGTGTAACTCATTCTATACCGTGTTGGGTCAATGTGATGTGATATGATGAAAAATCTTTTGGTTATTGTGTGATAGAGAACTCAATCAATCTATCATCTGGTGGCAACTTGGGAACGAAATAAATATATAGATGGGGGGGGCGAACAAAGAAAGAGCAAAGAAAGATCTGTCCTCTGCGCTCTGCGCACACGATCAAATTGTTGGTTTATTAGCATCCTTTTCAAATAATATCGCACAGGATCCTTCGTCTGGTGTACAAACTCCCCCGCATCAATCTAGCAAGCAAGCAATAAACAATCCCTGCTGGTTCATCAACCAACCGGGGCCAGCAAGCCGCCCAAAATAAAGAGGTAACACAGGTATATAAACGTAAGTAAATTATGTGATATGATCACGGGTATTTGGAGTAGTTATTTGTGGAGTGAGGTAGGTGGAGTAGTCCCCAGTT
>Ga0233342_1000327_pt1 | contig 13453 bp, 8 predicted proteins | sample GEONDECOMP273_FD_180706 | JGI IMG/M metagenome (GOLD analysis project Ga0233342, IMG submission 180706) | Leaf litter microbial communities from Shasta-Trinity National Forest, California, United States - GEON-DECOMP-273 | ecosystem: Environmental > Terrestrial > Plant litter > Unclassified...
CATCCAGCTATTTAACAAGAGCCGTAGCCAGCAGCACCAAGAGCAGATCCGGGCACTGATACAGCACGAGATCGAGTAGTTTATCCAGTCAGTTGGTGAAGCAGTTCCATACCCCATAGCACATCCAGTAACAGAGGGGAAGGTAGCTTACTTCAAATGTATAAGGGATGTTTAAATGGAAAGTACGCTGAGCGAGATGAAGAGTCTGTTGATTCAGTTGCTGGGGTGGGATCATAACCTGTTGATCCATAAGCATAACCCGCAGCATACCTTCAAACACGTCTACTTCGGCGATTAATTTAGTTGTTGTCAGTAGCATGATGAAAGGTTAAAGGTCGAGCCATGTTACCAACAGACGAGACTGATTGAGTTAAACAGATTGATAACTTAATCTTCCTCTGCTTCTGGCCTATGTGTGGTAGCTCTTGGTAGGTGTTTCGTACTCGTGGCATCCCGGTATCTAAGAAGAAGTCCTGGATGGCTGTAGCTAGGTGTGCAGTCCCGTCCTGGTTTCGCGGTTGGTGGGCTCGATCAATCAATGGATTTCATCTCCAACAACCCCTTCTTCGTGCAGTCAAGTATTGACCTTCCTCTTTGATTACTTTGTAGCTCTATTATATATTCTATTATTATACATACAAGACCAGCATGCTTACCGCATACTGGACTTCTGTCCTCAGTCACGCTCATCCATAACTAAAGTAACCCCTTTCCTTAGTTTTATTCCTAACCTTACTTCTTTTCAAGTCCTAGCCCACTCCAAAATGGGTTGCGACCGTAAGACTCCACGATCTCTGAGAAAAGGGCCGTAGGTATGAAACTTTCAGAGCTTATTTGAGAGGAAAAGCTTCAGTGTATCGGGGGAAAACTACATAGCCGTACGGAGGCTCCACCTATTTATATCCCGATCGAAGCAAGCTTAGTACGACCGGATTATCTCCTTGTTCATCACTGACCCCCAACTGGAACCATGAAATGGAAAGTGAACTGCACTGGTCACTACGGGTATTATCCCAACTAGAATTTAGCAGAGGAGCGGGAATTTGAAATGCATACCCATGCACCAAGTTGTCATCGTCCTCACCGAGGACCCGGGCGAGCATTGATACTGAATCCTTGAACCACGGTTTGAACAAAATGATATAGTAAGGAGGTTCAGCATTCTCATCTATTTTGGTCTCCTCATGAGTAGGCACAGTATCAACCTTGGACTTATACATGTTATTATTTGTTGTACAAGCCCATGCTTTTTTATCAATATCTATTTTATTCAGTGGACAGCCCGGTTGAGGTGTTGGCTGACGGAACATTGCCTTGATGGCATACCTTGATCCAATAGTTTATTCTCCTCCTATACCCCGTTTTATGAGAGATTGGTTGAGCTAAGCCAAGCTAAATCGACTGTTGAGAATAAGCCTGCCTTCTAAACCATACCTTGCTGCTCCGGTAGATGAATGAAGTGAATTATTAGCCCTTCCCTACTAATAGCTATAGGTAGGGTTATCGGGGAGAGGTGTGGGCACTTCAAAACGATAGCCAGAACTGGTCGAGCGCAAGCAACCTTTCATTTTGATGCCGTTATCAGCCCTTCTGCTATTATTCCAAGCTTTATACCCAGAATCCAACCACGACGGCGGCTCTTTGCCTTTCAAAAACCTCTTACAGCTTGGCCGACTTAATCAACTACTATAATAGGTGTAACGGTAGGCGTAGCGATGCCGAGTGAAAGCGGCGCCTCGTTTAATGCTCCCAAGTTCCCACCTCGATTTATTACCTCCGATGATATAGCTGATCCACTCTGTCATACCCGTGTTTCAAACGGTTATAACTAATTCCCTACTATTAACATTTCTATTTCCTCCCGAGGGCCAGTAGTGTTTATAAATGAGATGTTTATAAATCAGCTATAGTAAGAAGATTCGATTCTACCCATTCGAGTAATAAGCGTAACCGTTGCACTGATAATTGATAGATCAATATTAGGGTGATTGACGGCACCTCTCCATCTAATGTCCTCTTGCAGATACTGCTCCAGCCTCGGCCACATGTATTTCCTTAAAGTGTGATTGATGTGATATTGAATAATGGGTTTACCCTCTATGTGTGGACCTCTGGTTGGGTACCATCTAATGAAGTACTCCCAGGCCCATACACTAAGAAATCCATAGCATTTCAGCTCCTATCCACGACACTCGATCTATGTGTCTAAATCATCATGTACCTGTGCTAATAGCACCTGTCTAAGAGCCACCTATCTAGGCCTCTCCCGGAGGCTTATAATAAAAGAGTATGCATCTCTGAGAATCAAGTTACCAGAGTGTGCCCCCACTAAGTATCTAAGTAAAGGCTCGTGGACTAACTGATCAGCATATTTTTACCTGTATGTGCTTCTGTCTCACCGCGCTATCCCCCTATGCCTCACTCGCTCATCGAACATGAAGAGAGATAGTGTATGTCGCTCATCAAGTGGGATAGTGTTCCATCATTATATTACCATTGGCTCTCCGGCAACTGGTAGCCCTGTAATGTGGTATACGTCCTTTTAAATGGGCCCTAGCTCTCCTAATTTTTATTAGTAAATTGTGCCTTACTGGATTATAATGGCTGAGTAGCTCTCATAGTTATGTGTAACATGGTGTCACTCTATAAATATCCATCGCCTCTAGTAGCCCGCAATTTGTATAAACTCTACATAAGTAAAATGTAATGTATAAGGTTCCCCCTACGCCTATACTAATCTATTACTCGATGGATGTCCTCCCTGAATACCCTAAGGAATGATCTTAGTGTGCTCGATAATAGCCTCGTGTCATGATGTGGGGGAAACAGTGGGAACCTTCTAGTACTAGAATCAACTATAACTCTACCTCAGCCTCTGGTTGTACTCCCGCGTCATCTAGGATCTCAGCTCTCTTTGGCTTTAGTCTCTCTATGAAACATCCAACCCTTGGTCCTCCTGGTTGGACACCATTCAACCCCTGATCCCATCACTCTGTTCAGAAACGAAAAGGAAATAAGAAAAGCTTGGAAAAGCTCTATGGCTGCCATGGAGCCTTCAGACCCTATTGCAGAGGCTAGGCTTTTTCCTAGCGATTCTAGTTAGAGTAGTCTATTCACTATGACCACCTTTTTCTCGAGCCTGCTAGCGCACCCTTGCCTTCAGCGGACAAGACTTCGTACCTTCAGAGATATTTTTGGTGTCCGGTATATCAAATGGAACTCTAACTTTATGAGAAAAACTTCGTTCCATCGCTTCTTATGGGATACCCGCGATGACCCTTTTTGGTTACCGCTTCCTTAAGGTATTGATCAAACAAGCCCAACTTTATAAATAAAAATGCGCTCCATTGCTTTTTTCTTCTACAGATTGGGGTGAATGTAATACCAACTATTTGCTTGAATTCCTTCCCCTCCTTTAAAAGCAGAAGATTCGATCCTGCTGTCTCTATATTATAGGTAACACATAATCCATCAAATTGCAACTCCTGTTCCGTAGGGTAAGTGATTTGGAGATCGAGGTAGAGCTCGAGGTGTTGGGTCTAGGCCTATTTCTAGACGTAGGGTCAAGTTCAAGGGTTTAGGAATAGGGTCATGGCTCCTCTGTCTTCAGGTTGAAACAATGGTGAAACTCTATTCATTCGTAGTAGGTAAGATAAACATTTCTCGTGTAGGCTTGTAAAAGTTAATACAACTGGTCATAATGCCGACCCAAGACTAACATATAATAAGGCAGTATTCCATCCAACAGGGCAGTTCCCACGCAGATCCGATCCATCCCCATCCAGTCGGACAAGGTTGAGCGATCCATCCAGAAGGTTGAGGAGGCCAAGATAAAACTAGAAGGAAGGGGCCATGGAACGGACCCAACCAGGAGTGCACCAACCCTTCCCTAGTCTATTTCTCCTCACCCGGACATGCAATCTCAGGTTATACCTTAACTACTGACTCTAAATAGGTTCCAACTTTGCTCTGTAGTGACGTTGCATGTTGATTGTTCCCAGACCTAATACTTATAGCATACATTGATCTTTTGTCTCTTTTTAACGTGAATGCGCATAAATAAAGTAGAGATAAAAGATGCTAAGGTTTATTCCTATATTGAATCCCTGATCAGATAACGTTTAGGTGCCCTAGATTCTGTGACTTGATTAACCATGCAGCAAGTCAAGAGAACCAATACAATGGTGCGGTGGGGCTTGGGCTTAAGTAATTCACTCTGTTCCAATTAATGGTACAAGGGCCTAGGGGTGTGTTTCAATAAGGGCGGACTTTGAAGCGTGTACTGGAACATCTAAATCACCTACTGCTCACTTGCGTTGTTGGCCCACTCACTCGACACATCAGCTACTCTCGGAATAGCCCATCAGTCTCATGTTTGCAGCTTCAGTTATCGAATCCAAGCTAGGCTCGAGAACTCAGCTCGCTTACCCAATGGCATAGAACTTGCTTTCAAAGCACCTTACACAAAAAAGACCTAGGGCCATACACGAGACGTTTATTCACCTTTGTGTGCACTTCAGATTTTATCGAGGATAACTTACTGGTAGCGCTATCTCTATAACCAATAGATTCTACCTAACCTCGAACCTCACGCACGACATGTCCCACCAAGAACGACAGATGCTAAAGCCTCAGTTATCAATACCGAGCAGTTATCGAATCAACCTGCCCAAATAACTTAGTTACCTACTGATAAAGGGGATCCAGTAAACCTGGTAGCTATTCACCCTGTCGATACTTGCTTTTCTACTTATGGCTTACGTTACACCAACTGCTATGTTACCGACTGCGGGTTTTTAATCACCCTGGTAGCTATTCACCCTGTCGAGCCTTGCTTTTCTACTTACGGCCAACGAACGTGGAAACTACTGGTCTAATCACGCCCAGTCCCAACAGTGAGCAGTTCTCTCTCATCACCCAGTTAGTTACTCAATGCCCAAGTGCTTTAATAAACCTGTGCCCAATTAAACGTTGAAGCAGAGAGAAAGTTGGCAGGAGCAAACATAGAGATAGACATCCTTCCTTGATCCTTCTCACTTCATTCCGGGCCGAACCCGCCTAGGCTAGTCTGGCTTTCTGTCTATCATTCCTGGGGCTTCTTGTCTCCATCTTGTTGTTGGCTTTCGGGAGTGCCTTGTATCTTGCTTCTTTTTTTCCAGCTTAGCTGGTCTCTGTCTAATTTGCATCATTATTTTTGGGATATAATGAATGCATCTCCATCATGCATGTTTGCTTCATAATGCATCGATTTTGCCATCTCTAAATGCCACATATATAAAGATCCACAGACAGATCGCAATCCAAATTACATATATATATATATATATATGTAATGACCAACGGATACGGCTAAAGTTGAGGGAGAGTAAACGTAAAGTGCCTTAGCGAACATGCTGCCCAAAGTCTTTTCCTACAGTTGAGGGGATGGATGGTGTGAATCATATTCACTAAAGGAACAACCAATTCCAGTTAAGGTTTCAATGTTCCAGTTCCGGCTCAGCCGCGAGTAGTGTTTCTATTCAAATTAATTATAATAAAGGCTGTTTATTCTGCTGGTAGTGGGTAATTGGATAAAAGAATATTATCCAATTGGAGAGCCGGAGTCCAGATCCATACGAATCCCACACACTCCCTCCAAAAATGTGTTTAAAGCGGCTTCGCACCTCGTCCGATCCTGCAAGAAGTAATAGACCTCCAGCAATTGCATCCATCAGAGCAAGGGGCTATGGTTGATCCATCCCTCCCTACTGTGTGTGGAATTCGTAAGGACTAGTTTATTAAGGTGCGTAGCGCTTGTCCTTCCGAGGGCAAGGCTTTTTACCGCAGTACAAGGCAAGACCTTAAGGACCACCTATCCGGATGATAAATTCAGCAGTAGTGGGTGGGATGTTCAATTTATCTAGAGTGTGCTCACTTGACCTATAAAAGTGGTCAATTCTCCTCTAAGAGGGTGGCCTATAATGACCTAGCAAGATGGGGAATTCACTAGCCAAAAGGTGGCCTTACCTTCCTTATCCCAAATTTTGATGGATGACACCAGACAGAGCACATTTGTACCATGTACCATGCCCAGCAGCTATTCTTCTGACAGCCAGAGACATCATGTGGCCTGGAATCCGACACCAGAGCCCACATGCAAGGGTTTTCTCCTCCTGTCATGTTCTTCATTGTACTTGCTTCATAAATGCATATGTTGTATAATCCTCATTGCACTGGATGTTAAGTAAGATTTTTTCATTGTACTGTCTTGCCTTCAGGTTATTAGGATGTAGCCATATATGCCTTATCCATACATTACATGGTCCAATCCTGTGTTGCTTAACCAATGTGGGTGGTCAGTGTTTATTTGTCTGTTCGGGCTTTTTAGGTTGTTGGTCTTTTATTATATATCTTTATCTCATTTGATGTTCTTGGTCCACACCCTACCCCTGATTTCTGACCTGTCTGTGTAACCTAGGGATTCTATATGCAGCTGATGGAGCAAGTGTTTTCTCAACACTTATGTAAGGGTCCCCTATGAACCGGAGGGAGCACACAAACAAACCAGAGTGTCCCTGTGCCAGTAGTGGGGACCCAGTTAGCCATCCTCTTTCAAGGCTTGTCCCTCTTTACTTACTGCTTAGAAAGGCCTTATGATAAAGAGTGATGAAGGAAAAAGCAATAAATGAAACAGTATATTAACGAACAGGAAAGACAGAACAAATATCGTCCTTGTGCCAGTAGAAGAGACCCCATGTGAATTTAAAGCAATGCCCTTTTATTTACTGCTTAGGGCTTGTTGAAGAATAAAAAATTAGAAAAAGAATACTGAGGCATACCTTAAAATGCGAGCACTTAATAATAGGAAAAGCAAGTGGCTCAGGTCTCCCAAATGCGAAGCACATCACAGAAAAAGCAGTGCTTCAGTGACATACCCTGCTCCGGCTGAGTTACTATACATAAGGGTTACACAGTAGGTTTTAGCCATCACCCTTTACCTACCATTTAGCCTCCATCTCCCTGGTCCTTGAAAGTCCTTGAACTGATAGATTGACCAAGTAAACCCCTGGTTGAGTGAGATAGTCCTGGTGCCATGTGTCCTTCTTACTTGAGGCAATTTATGACTTATTCTTAATAGATTTATATAAAGGTTGTACGGTGGCATTTCTTGATGGTATCTGACGAGATTTATATGCATTTATGAGGCTAACAGCGATATACATGACTTCGGATCTTTTCCTTGCATATTCTGGTGTTGTGGTTGCAGGTACACTTCCAGGGACACTTGCAGACCAGCAGGCCCAAGTAAAAGACCATAGTCCAGACTCAGAGGCAACTTCCAATGATGATGATGAGGATGATTTGCCCTACCCCCAGGGCACCTCTAGGAGCAAAACGCTTCCCTCCAAAGCTGAACGCCAGCCTTCTTTTGGGGCTTTCTCTGCCACACGTGTGAGCCCTGTTGGACCACATTTTGTAGATGTGCATGTGGCCCGCCTTTTTGCCACATAGTTATATATGCAGCATGCAGTACCATTTTCATTTTTTATCAGTACACCATGAGTTGTGATTCAGTGCTATATTTTAATGCTAGATACAGTGCTTATGCTCAGTTTTTATGTTTATATATGCTCTTACTTCATGCTCATTTAGTGGGGTTGGTCAGTTTCTGGTCCTTTTACATGATGCATTTTATGTGGATTTATAAGTTGTCTGCTCAGTTGGTTCAGAGTGATTATAGAGACAGTTTCTGCTTGTGTTGCATTGGTCAGTTAGTTAGATTTGCACGGGTTGCGGGTGGTTATGAAGCTTAACTTGCTCACATTCACCCTATGCTCTGGGACTTGCTTGCCATGCTAGAAGCGATAGGTTTTCTTTCAGACCTGTGCCATTTGGTTCCACCTTGTCCTCCATCTCCATTTAACTAGTCTTGTCCTTACCCATTGACTTGGTCAAGTTATTATTAAACCCATTTCCCTACTCCACCTGACATATAGCTAGTCTTTTGATGTCGGTCTTGTGTCTGTAGGATGATTGTCATGAGGATTCCTCTGTCCATGGTTTCTTGTGGATTCGCTACCCGTGTCTCTTTGGACTCCAGTCAGGATGACTCATTGAGATATGCTCATCCCTTAGCCATTTTTTCTGTGAGTTTTCCCATTTCCAGAAAGGTTTATTATAATAAAAGAAAAAGAAAAGGAGCGAAGCCGCTTGTCCTTCATAGGGCAAGGAATAGCGTTGAATCTGGAGAATGAGAATGTAAGTATCGTGATCTTTGGTAGTGATACCGCCATCAAAGAAGGATCTCTCGTCAAGCGCACTGGATCGGTGGGAGTACCTATTGATGGTAAAGGGGCTTTAAGCGAGCACTTACTTGAGAGAGAGCATTTTATTTACTTATTTGGAGAGGGGAAGGACCCGGAGGGACTTTCCCGAGGTTAATACGGGAAGGGAGGTGCTATGTTTAAACCAAGACAGCTGATGTGAATGCACTCCTAAATCCAATATGAAAGAGATGCATTTGTACTCACTTGTGAGCCTGGGCCTTGTTCATTTGTATGTCAGCCTGCAACATTTTGGTTTTTGAGGCTGACCTGTACTAGTAGATTTTGACTAGTCTATTTTAAGGACGACCTGTGCTATCAGATTCGAGGGCCAGCCTATGCTTTTGGGTGTTAAGAAAGGTCCTACGGTGCTTGTCCGCATCGGGCAAGGAGAACACACATATAGAAGTACGCCTGTTCTAGTATTCAGCTCTTTACATTTGTATTGGATGCTTAAGGAGCAAGGCTGAGATAGCGGATGATGCATTAAAGCATGCTGGTGTGTGAAGCTACTATAAAGGGTGGAGCTGGTAAGTTTATTTCTTGCTAAGGTCGCAAGGTAGCTGCTGGTCGGAACATGGATGATAGCTGGTCATGGCATCAGTGTTGTAGGCATGAACGGCCTCTATGAGAATGCCCTGACCCAAATGATGACAAACAGCATGCAGGAATCATCCCGATTCACTTTATAAACAGTTAATTGGATATTGGGTGAAGAGCATTCTGTTTAGTAGGTTTTTTGATGTCGAATTGATTGAGTTTTGGCTATTACATACTGCAGATGGCCGTCCCCTTACCTTTGAGGTTTAGAGCTCGTTTGGTGACCTAATAATGTGGAAACAGGATTGCATATTAGTGAGTTGACACTGTGAAATTAGAACCAGCATGCATCGTCTTTAGAGTTCATTAATGACTTAGCTCCGAGAGTGACGAATGCATTGTTTATAAGAGCAAACGCATTTCCCCGCTGTGGGTATCGAAATCATTGTTTAGGATTGTTTAGGAGCCCGCCCAATACAGTGATAGACTCGGCTGGTCACGGTTCAAGCCGCTGTTCTACGAACGACAAAACACATACATAGGGGGCCTAATATCATGCCACCAGAATCGTTTTTCTATATAAAAGCTGTACCCGGTGCCCTCCCCGTGAAGGACTATAGGAAGGGGAAATAGAGCCAGCGGGGTGCCTCTGGTTGGTTGATTGAACCCGGGCAGCATCGGGAAAGAATAGACTATAGAAATAAAGTATACGGAGGGAGGGGTCCATAACACGCCCCTAATAATAGGGATAGATATATCCGGAATGCTAGTATTAATTGCTAGTGTACGTATGTGGTGGGTCAACAGGCATGTCCCTATTGAAAAGGTAAAGAATACTAGTGTGGTTGGTTGTTATAATACTATGCACCCTCACCATGTATTTATGACCAAACGTACGGTACATGTTCCTAAAAGCTATCATGTCTATAAGTCCATCCAAGCGCATAGGTAAAGGGCTAGTGAGGGCGTGTGTAAGATATAAATATAAGTGAGAGGTCTAGGGGTTACAAGCTAATCCCCGGAGTACATGTGTTGTGGTTGTTCTAAGGCTATGCACCTAAGCTTAATTCCCATAGGTCAACACTAACAGCTCGCACTGAATACGAAATCATTAGGTATATTAGGTATATATAGTATTAATGCAATTAATCAGAGTAAGTTATAAACGGTGTTGCTCATTACAGCACCTGTACTACTATTAATCATAGTTTCCATATCTCTTATGTTACCATGTTGCTGCCCATTGAACCCAGTATCAGTATTGTTATATTATGTTTATTACACATAGTTATAACATTTATCACTCTAATGGGAATCATACTTATCTTATTACAATTCGATCATACTAGCACGATGTATTGGTATAGTAATGAAACCCATCATAGTTAGACTAGCTTAAGCTTAGTATTGTAATCATTATACAGATAGCCCCGAACCTTTACTGATATCGTAAGCTTAGTCATATTGATTATGGAATCCTCCTTATTACTATTGTCATGTGTATATACCCCGTGTGAGCTTAGTTATCATTAAACTTACATAAGCATTGGGCTTAGTACTAATCCAGTAAAGCTGCTTACTTGTACCCATAGCTCTTTTTAGAATATTAGCTTTCTATGGGACTAGTGCGGTCAGTATTGGGCTTAGAAGTAATATATAACCTATGTGTATTGAGACTAGCTAAGCTGAAACGGGTTCCATATTATTTATATACTACCTATCGTAGTAAGCGTGTCGCTATCCCTTGTTCCCTTTGCTACCGGTCTATCTTACCCTTCTATTCGGGGTAGGTATGAGTGGTATAATTAATCCCGTTGAATGAATACAAGTGGTATCCTATCTGCCTAATTTGATCAGTACCATACTGAGATTGCAGGGTGACTACGGGAACATAAGCAATTAATAGTGTGGCTACGTCTAAAATGGCAGTCTTAATATATTAGATAAGCTCCTAGCTGGTTCATAGGGCATGTAGTAATCAATCACTACTATAAAGTATACAACCTCTATAACACTCAGCTTACATAGGTGCTCATTATGAGATGAATGAATCTGATTGACCTATACAATGAATCAGATAAGAGTGTAACAAGTATATAGCTCCAAGTATTTCTCTTATACATATCGGTGCCGTGAGCTCTTAGTACGTACATATTAGTATGAACTCCATTGTTTAACTGTTATATGTTATCATGTTTTATTCCAAGCTTATATTGGACTAGTACTTTTGAACTTAACTGGTATGATGAAGACATCACGTATTCAATCACATAGGTTATACAGTGTATTGACATCATACATTGTTTATTTCTTACGGATCTCATGGGAATTGAGCCAAACCACCATAAATTTTTATGATGAGAGAGGTCCCCCTTTCAAAGAGCATACCCGAGATAGAGTGTAGTATCCCCATTTCCCTGCATTAAAGAAACTTAGATCAGCCAGGAGTTCCTTGCCTATCTGACAATGTGGATGAAACACTGGCTAGGACTAGTGGGTAAATGTAAGGAAGATTGATACAACTACAATTATTGGGGAAGTATAGTTCATGCCGCTATATATTGGTTCATTGAAACTAGTGGGCACTAACCACACACCTCCTGTCTCTGGCTCATGGGTGCGCTACTATTGGGAAGGTTAGGCAAGCCTAGTATAGTGGGCAAGGAGAGTATCCAATAGAGCTGCTAGTTGGTTGATTGAGCCATCCTCATTGAGTCTGAGCTTATACTGAGCTTCTATGATAAGCCACTAATCTATCTCTGTATGATCTCCATTCCCATTGTTCCACAATCCAATCATAGTTTTGTTAAGCATAAGCATCAGATTCCAATCAGTATCCGTGCACCTAACTCACTCTGTCGGCGGGATGGGGTAATGAATGGAACAACGTATATATGGCTTCACGTAGACTTCACTTCTATGCGGATTATAGCAGCAGATTCCTCCCCATTGGATTAGTGGAATAATAGCCTTCTATCCAGTCCAGGTAGAAACATTCCCCTATGTAGCGGTAGAAGGGGGAGGGATATAAGTAATACAACTGCAAAGTAAAAGATTGGTATTATATATGTGCATATCCACAAACAAAATAAGCAAGGCACAACCCACCCACCTCACACTAGTTCACATTGGCTACCACACCACACAACACCTTCGGTGACGCTAAATGCATGTCAGTGTCATGATGGGACACTAATAAAGAACTTAGGGCATTGGATTAAAGACAGACCTTACTTAGTAGTAGGGCCGACATGTAACTTACTGCTTGGACGTCGCTTGTCTCTTTAGGCTCTATAGGCCATAGACCTAAGACTTAGGCAAGTGTCCATAGGGAGAGCCGGCTTTCACTATGCTCTTTTCACCATACCGTGTAAATGAAGTAAGGCAGTCTCTAAGGCTTGTAGCAGAGCCCCGAGGCTATTGCTCATACCTTTCCTCTTTTATTAGAATGGATACTTCAAACCGTACCGTGACAACCATACCGTAGGGTAAGTGTGGGAAGATATGTGTAGACTAAGAGAGTCTATTATTATATTAAGAGGAGGAAAGAGTTGGCTTTTTCTCAAGCCGAGTGGAACCCCATGTTCGAGTCGAGTGCCCCGGGTATACGTCGGAACAACATGAACTGTATTAACAATCGGCCATACATAAGCAGCTTTTCCAACCAGGTGACCAGCAAAGTTTTCTATTAACTCAGAAAGTAAGGAACGAAGTCGCTTGCCCGAGGCACGAGGGGAAGGAACGAAGTCGCTTGTCCGCATCGGGCAAGGACCTTTAGGTACTCGATCAATACAATAGGAGAGGCTGGATTCCTCTGCTTCCTCACAGCCAGCAACAACTTTACCATCTTGACTTCACCTATCTCTTATGCCCGGTAAGAACACAATGCACTCACTCAATAAGACCTTACTTTAGGTACTCTCCCAATAGGAGTAGTATAATCTACTAGTTATTCTCCTTCCTATTTATTATATATATCCAACAAGAATATTTAATGAGTTAGCCGGGCCCATAGATTATATTGGATCTACCCAATCGAATAGATAAAGATCGATCCCCTATGATCTACTAGCTGGAGGGATGCAGTTTCCATTTCGATATAAATTAGTCTACCACTTCTTTAACAAGAGAATGAATGCTAGACCCTAAATAAATCAATGCATAAGTGAACTGAATGAACCTAGACCTAAAAAAAGGTACGAAGTCGCTTGTCCGCATCGGGCAAGGCACATACAAAACAAAAAAGTCCTTCTCTTTCTGTTCATTACCCAGTATTTTCTCGTTGGATCTTTTCACTGCTTGGATTTAGTATTGGATTTAGTAAATAGCTGTATTATTTATGAGATATCCTATACTTTATGTCTGACAGCAGCCAACCCACAACCTGGTGGGCGTATTAACGAACCTTTATGGAAGACCGGACCGGCTTCATTAACTTCACTTAGAGCATGGGCCTTCACATCAAGTATTTATTGTTGCACAGGCGTTCGACAACAAACAAACACACACTTGCTTAATTAATCTTACTTTGTAGGCGCTTTTACCTGAGTGTTACCTACAGCAGCTACCAACTTACAATCTAGCGTATTCAAAAACCTACCTTTTGAGAG
>Ga0233342_1000328_pt1 | contig 13436 bp, 9 predicted proteins | sample GEONDECOMP273_FD_180706 | JGI IMG/M metagenome (GOLD analysis project Ga0233342, IMG submission 180706) | Leaf litter microbial communities from Shasta-Trinity National Forest, California, United States - GEON-DECOMP-273 | ecosystem: Environmental > Terrestrial > Plant litter > Unclassified...
GCTATCTTCGATATATATATATATATATTTACAACAAATGTTCATGCTCATATCAGGAGCTAGCTATTTAGCCCCTATGCTTTACCTTCTAAGTTCGGCCTATGATGTATGCTGGCCCGCAACTTAAAGTTCTATGAGTCCACATAAATTACATGCCAAAAATTTTTAAACGCTAACAACATGACTTTACAGAGCCATGAGATATGAGCGTCGACCACGATGAGCGATCACCCCTTGGGATGTAATGGCTTACATTTAATTTTTCATTCTCACAGATACTTCAAGGCCATCTAGCATTATTATGTGCATGCCCATCAGAAATCTTTTTGGCATTTTATTTCTAGATAGCTCCATGGCCCTTTTGTCGACATTAGTTTGATGTTACCCTAGTTTATCGAGGCCCAGTTGTATCAGAAGTTAATGACAAGGCTATTGCATTTGGTTGGATTAAATACAATGGGAAATGGGAGTCCCTAAAGGATGCCTTTCTAAGATGATACTAAGATTGCAGCATCAAAATTAAGGTTTACTGACCATTCTCTTTTTCCTCACGTGTTCAGTTGACCGTCGTTAAGCTGTTTTTTTTTTTTTAAAGTCTCCTAAGTCTTCCTCTTAGGAGCTTAGGTTGTATATATTACAAGGTTTTACTGGTGGGGCCTTGGCCTTGAGCTCCTCACCAAAAACAAAATGAGTACAATATGCATTCATAAAAATTAGGGTATACAAGGGGGATATTACATCTTTTCTCCCTTGAAATTAACACCGTCCTCGGTGTTCTAGTTTCCAGCCAATCTGTTGCTTCTCATGAGTCATCTTTTCTTGCTTCGCCTTTCCTGTTCTGACCTCGGTTGAAAACAAGAACACTGAGGAAGGTGTTATTTTTAGGGGGGAAGGATGTAACATCCCTCGTGTAGACCCCTGAATGCATTGTAAAATTTTGAATAATATTGTATTTGTCTTCTGGTGAGGAGCTCAAGGCCAAGGCCCCACCAGTAATACCCTGTAACAGATACTATCTAAATTCCCTTAGGGAACTTAAGAGTTAAACAAAGCTCAACGACGAGCAACTGAACCCACGAGGGAAAAGAACAGAAAATGGTCGAAAGATCCTTAACTACAATAATGTAGCTTTGGTCTCGTCATGGCCAGGGCATCCTATAGGGATTTCTGAGTCGCCATATTTAGCCCAAATAAATGGCCAACTACCTAATATCAATCATAAGTAAAAAACATGGTCTAAGAAATTTGAAGGGAAGTGACCTTAACAAAATGGTCGAAGGGGGATAACCTTAAGGTAGGAAGAACCAAAGGGAAAAAAAACCATCCCAAAGAATTAACGGTTAAGAAACAATATGAATTAGTCACCTTATAAATCATGTCAAAAAGAGAAAGATGGATTAAAGTCATCTTCTTGACATAGAATTATGTCAAAAGGAAAAAGATAAGAGTCGGTCCTTTTTGACATAGGCTATTATATATTTTAGTCAAAAGGAAAAAAAAAAGATTGATTTCCTAAGGAAGACGGATGAAGCCTTTTTGATGTGAACAAATATATCTTAAGGGAAATAGTGATGCATCAAATATTCTTATAAAAAGAGACAAAAGAGACTAGAACGAATAATTATTATTATTTTATAATAAGGAAGTGTATGGTGTCCATCTAGTAAAGCAAATGGTTCAATAGGTATGGCTGACAATCCTTCCGTGAAACGTATTAGAGCTCGTGGGCCTTTATCCTTTTTACTGGGTTTTGATCCAAACTCATGCGCCTCCAAACTCATGCCATGTGATGTGCCTCTTACACACCCCCAATATACCTGTAATTTTCGAATATGTACTATACTTGGTTGCTGGTGAGGAGCTCAAGGCCAAGGCCCCACGAGTAAAATTATTTTTTATGTTAGAAGATTTGATTCCCCCTAAGTTGTAGACTTAGGAGAGTTAGGACGTTGATGCAACTTAATGATGGGAAACGAAAAAAAAAAGAAAAAAGAAAAATATTTAACCACTAAGGGGAAAATGAATGGTTATAGACCATAAGTATGGCAGTGCTAGGGGTAAGTGTTTGGACACAATTTCACTATAATTATCCTAAGACTATATGTCAAGCATTCTTGACCCCGACTTAAAGGGGAAACAACTTAACAATTAATTTATTAATGGGAAATGCCACCCAGTAGAAAGAGGGGGATATCGTCACGAGCATACCCCGATAGAATTTGAATGATCGTGTACCAACCTATTAGTATCCCTTAGTTAAATGGTGACACTATATATATATATATATTTATATTTATTGATAACCATTCTTTTAGTAAACAAAGTTTGATATATAATATATCAAAATGAAAGGGTTGAAAGTTAAAGCGTGAAGGGTTACTACTTGAGTAAAATAGGAATTTCTGTTTTGTTCCTATTAAAGGAGATTTTGTTGTAAAAGTTTAGACTCCTCATTTATGAGCAACCGGCTTAATTAAGGAATGTTTCCTACGATTATACTGGGGTCTTTACTATTCTGTCGGAGCTTTCCAAAATTACCTTGTGATATAGGAGGAGCACATCAGTAACTGATGCCAGCTTTTAAGCCTTTTAATGGGGGAAAAAGCATCCCAACCAGGAAGAAAAATCCACCCCATACTATAAATATAAGTCTAGCTCATGAAGTGGGTTTATAGATGGAAGAAGATATATTTTCTTCTCAATTTTCATTCGGTTATATGTGTGTTTTTGTGTTGTTTTATTTCTAGGTACAAGGTCACCCTATTTTAATTTTTAGACAATTTTGGTTTCTAAATTTGCTAGGTTTTTACTTCTTACATTATAACATATTTATATGCAGCCATCATTCTTTCTAAATGTTAACTAGTTTTATGTCAAATTCATAGCATGGTAAATGTCACCATTTCTGCTTTTCTATTAGGTTATTATTTTAGGGTGACTTGTATTGCCTTTCGTTTTGATTTAACTCTATTACACTTGATTTGATTTTAAGAACTTATTAGCATTTTTTATAAAATTTTCTAATTTTTTCTTTAAACCTAATTACAATTATTTAAGGGATAAAATTCAAATTTATGTGTTTATATTTTACTTTAATTCACTCAAGTGCTTTTAGATAATGATTATGTTAGTTTTAGTTCGATTTTATGACCTTCAATTTTCTTATTTAAATCACATAAATTACTATCGATGCACAATGTTATGTTTTATAAAGGATAAATTGATTTTGATTGTTTAAAATATTAGTTTTTTCTAGCATTTTTTATTTTGTGTAAATACATCAATCAAAAAAATTTAATCCTCTTTAACTAATTTCTTCATACAAATCACAACTTTTTCATGATTCCCATGAAAGTATGTCAAATACCCTTCTTATCAACAATTTTAATAGATTAAAAATTTATTATTAATAAGAAAAAAAACCTTTTCTTGTTGCTCTTTAGAAATTTTATGCTTCCATATCTAAAATATGGTTAGGTAAAGAATTGTGATGATAAAAGGTAGACCTTAATAAAAAATAGTTATTGAATAAATTATGTAACATATTCATATTTCATTGTAAACAAATAAATCAATGTTGTATTGAAAACAAGATACAATATGATTTTAACTACATTCAAATTATTACAACTTTCTAACATTGTTAACTTTACTTTTCCCATAAAAAAGAATTGGAAAAATGAAGATTTTATTGTATATAAATACTTAATATTAGAATTGAGTGCCATTTTACTATACTTTGTTGTAATAAACCATTTAATTATTATTAAATTATAGAATTAAGTATTGCTTCCTTTTATAAAATCTTCTTTACGATAATTTGAAGGGGAATAAAAAATAACATAGCATATATAATGTGTATATGGCTGAAAATAAATAAATTAAAAAAAATCCAAATGAAACACTTTTTATTTTATTTATTTGACATCAAAAGCATATTATCCTCCAAAACAGAGGGACAACAAAAAGCAAACCAAAGATTAGATATTTCCAACAACAAATATTTAGATGATGTCCATATTTCTTTCTTTAGGTACTTCCTAGTTTATAAAATGTTGCATGCTTACACTATTCTAGTGGCCTTCTCTCGGAAAAGCATGTTGGAATTATCTATATGCATGTCTCTACTCTCCTATACTAATCTCAATATTGTCACATGATAGTGCAACACCAAAGTAATCTTATATTCTTGCATCTATGTAAATCCTAGTTTACAAACAAGAAAATAGTAGTATAGATTGGTTGATTGAAATTAGGGCAAGCAATGAATTTATTTGTTTTATGTTATTGTAACAGATTTTGATTTGGAATTAATTTAAAACCATTCACAAACTTTGACATTCTATCTACTAATATTTTGATTTTCTTTTATTAGTGATTTAGTAAGTGTGTTGTAATTAGGCTTTCCTAAATAACAATCATGGGATTTGTGAGGGGTAGACATGACTAGTAACAAGCAACATTCATATTGCGGAAATCTACAATCATCCTTTTGTAGGATCAAAAGCTAAGGATGAATAGAAGCTTGTGACAGCTCAAAAGTTATATTCAAGGTATCCAGATAAAATTCCCTGATCCATAACTTTGACATAATAATTTCTCTAAAATATTGATAGAAAGTATAATTAAATTATTTTGCTTCACAAATACAATTTTTGCACCTAAACCTTGCATTGGAAATATTAGTTCATAGTCTCTTTCAAAACTAGGCATATTATTCCACAATTTTCTATCCTATTGACAAGACTTAGCAACGAGCGGAGATTGAGGCGTCACTAAAGCAGTGCCACCTAGCATGTAACTATGCAATAGATCTAAAAAAATTCATTGGATACTTTGTTACTAATCATCAATTTTAAAATGTTTGATGTTGAATAGGTCTAGAATCCTTTCTCATTCTAAGAAAAGAGAGGAGACAAGATTAATCCCTACCCGAATTCATGTTTCCAACCTTCGACGCATTCCTCAAGTACCTAAATGTCTAATACAGCAACAAAATAGAACACTACTACAATATACATACATAATTTACAAAGAAGTCTTTTGACAAGAATGGACTCGAAACTTTTGTAATTCTAGAGCATAAGAAACACTATCCAAATGTGATGCATCATATGGAAACTTAGAACACTTTAAAATAAGGAGAAGAAAAATAGATCTCTATTGGAAAGACACAAACTAACTAACTCCAAGTATAAATTGCATTTCCCTGAAACAATATCAACAGAGACAACCAACAACAACACTATATCCACCTCGCAGAATGCCAATAAGACAACGATAAATTCTAAGTAGTAATTGACCAAGAAGGTGCGAAGAAATGCAAAAGAGGAAAAAATGGGTTTCTATGAAGAAAAAAATATATTGAAGCAAATGCTACTAGGAGCTTACCATGCGGTTTCTTTTGAGTTGGGAAAGGGTGGCTAAATTATTATTTTTCTAAAGAATGATGTTAAAGTATCTCACCAAGATCTGAAATGAGTTAACATCACATGGGCCACCCTAAAACACTTTATATATTGAAAGAGACTTAAAAAAACAATCCATAAGCACCACCAATTTCCCTTGCGTGAAGGTCTACACCATGTTTGCAGCCATCTTTGATTGCACCAAGCAAGCCCTCCTCCCCAACTCTATCTCTCTCTCTCTTTCCACACCCCATTCGCGGAATTCCTCACACAACCCTATAACAATCCACAATAACAAGAACAACAATAATCACCCACCAATGCCAGTACCACCAGAAATATACATCACCCATAATTCCACAAAAACATGCACCAAAATCCATGGTCTCATAACATTGATCCACCAAATCCCTACTCTCACTACAAAACCACCTAGCTGGCAAAACCTCTTCTCAACGTCTCACTAGAACCAACTGATGGCCAAAACAACACAACCTCCTAGTGCTAAACTCCCCACCAAGGGGCAAGAACCCACAACACTAAAACGCAACCCCTTGAATAATTCTTCATGAGAGAGGACACGTCCCATCTTTCCACTGGATTCAAATGGAAGATGCAATCTGCTGAAATAGCTAAGCAAATGCAGACCTATGAAATGAAAATAAACCCAGGTGAGATGAACTCCTAATTCAAATGGAAGACACAATTTGCTGAAATAGCTAAGCAAATGCAGACCCAGGAAAATAAAATAAACCCACCTGAGATGAACTAGCTCGTGGCAAGAGGAAACACCACCCAATGGCATCGATGCCAATTCCCCCATATAGGAGTCCAAACATCCAACCATTCACCTAGCATGGAGTAGTGATGCCAGCTAAGTGCCAAAGGTCAAGAAGACCACTAGCTGACCTGGCCAATCCATATCCAAATAAATAACATCTATGAAAAACAAAATAATCAACCCTACTTGAATATTAGCCCTCCTTAAAGGGAGCTAATAAGCCAAAGATAACTCAAATATGTTAACTACATCGTAAATGCATTTCAAACCATTTTTAATTAAAGCCTTGAAATCAAGGACAAAGTGAATCAAAGTATGAAACACTTCAAAGAAAAGAGCTACGGGAGGGAAAGGCTTTTGCTTATGTCGGTGGAGCGGAAGAGATCGATGGTAAAAATATTGAATCGCGTCTATTAATTAGTACATGGAGGGGTTTGTTTCCTAGTTCAGAAAGCTTCCCATTTCGAAACAAATCTTCTGCTGAACTATCTTCTGCATCATTTTGGGTACGGGGAAGCCCTGGGCTGCATTTTAATAGAGCGGGTTATTATACAAAGCACAGCGAAAATGAGTGGCACAGTGAGAACCGATGGCGCGGTTTCGATTCCGGACAGCGTTCGAAAACACATACAAGGCATAAAGGAAATAACAGGGAATCACTCTGATGAGGAGATATACGCAACGCTAAAGGAGTGCAATATGGATCCCGATATGACGGTTCAGCGGCTTTTTAGCGAAGAACCTTTCCACGAAGTTAAGAGGAAGCGCGACAAGCGTAAAGAGCAGAATCAAAGAGATTATAGAATTACAATGTCAAGACCATCCAACCATAATCGGGGTGGAAGTGGCCTTCGCAGAGGAAACTATCTTGGACACAACTCATATGATGCAGGTGGATACAACTCATATGATACAGGTGGTGGTAGGCGGCCCAACATATGGAAATCAAAACCACCAAATCAAAATGTGGTACGTAGTCCTGGGATAATATGTACATCAACTGATACTATCAGTACTACTGAAGTTTGCAGCTCACCTTCTTCCAAGTTGCACAAAAGCATGGAAGAGTTGAAATTTAGGGATGGCGAGCATTTAATTATACCAAGCCATCTTAAAGTTACTGAGGAACAACTTAGAGGTCTTTGTTTTGGAAGTTTTGATTCCAAGACCATGTTCCCAGCCAGGTTGTAGTAGGGACATGACTGTATATAAATTTTGATGAACACCTAAGTTGTTTCCATGCCAAGTCCATGTTCAGAGCAAGGTTGTAGTGGGGACATGACTGTATATAAATTTTGATGAACACTTAAGTTGTGAGAGAGTTGACTAATTATAAGTTGTAAGAGAATGGATTAATTATAAATATGTGCTATTATCATTAGGCATGTTTGGAAATCTCAGATTGCACTGTTGCTTTCATCTTAGACTTTATTTTGTTTAGTTTATAGGAATATGTACATGGTTTTAACTCTGGTTAAGCAAGGCTTCATGCTGTTTCATCTAGGAAGCATGTGGATTTTGATTATTCTCCACAATCTTAACCTCATGGAACCAATTTTAACTACAGCTCTAGTTATTGACCAGTTTTAAGTGTTGCAACGTAAATGGCCACTTATTGAATCCATTAGAGATGTTAAAATTTATGGATGTCATATTGGATCCATACCAAATTTTATAGATGTATTAATATATAATTTTCGATTGATCTATGTTAATAAAATATCTTTTTTTCATCATGCTTTCTTATGGTATCATTAAGAACTAAGTTCTGCAACAACATTGATAATTAGTTATGTATATTAGATTAGGAGATTATGTCGTGGACAGCACAACAAAGTGTCTCATGCTTGCCACATCATCACTAACACCGATAATCATGGGCCTCCAAAAAAATAAAGTAAAGTAAATCCCTTATTCTCAAACTGATAGTAATTTAATTGAATCTAATGCTATTATTCTAATGTTGGTAGTAATTAGTGGTGGTATATTAAGATGAATAAAGACACCCACAAAAATCAAACCCCATCTGTGGAAATATAACTAAATTGATTTATGTGGACAGATTTTGAAAATATGATGCTTTATAATAATAATAACAAATAGTCCATGGGGATCTAGGAAGACATGCTTTTAAAAATGCATAATCACCATGTAAATGACCAAATTACTAAACATTGGAGGGGCACAACTATCCTACTAAAAAATGTTTGCATCCATAGAATTTGATGCTATTATTTATTTAGTCAATTGGAAGGGCATGTAAATATTCAGAAGATTATCATTGATACTAAAAACGAACTAATATTAAGTACCACCTTGCTACAAATATAGGTTCCTAGTTATGTGTAAAACTAAAAGTAATAGATTAAAAACAACATTTTTCTATTGTAAACAAAAGAGCTACACTATCACATTCTTGTGGTGACACAACACTACAAAACAAGCTCCACTAATGGCATGTAATGCACAAGATTCATGTTCTGTGAATTAACCATGGACTTGTAACTCCTCTAACAGTTCCCTCTTACGGATGTTCCTGTAAGCATATCTACATTTCTGTTTAGCCTCCTCACCTAATGATATTTGATCATTCTCTATAGAGATGTTATATTAAAGAATGGAACCTCCTCCTCACTTACTTTCCTGACTACGTTTTTACTGCTTACCTTATTGCATAAGAAGAGTTCTGCAAAGACCAACATCCAAAACCTGTTAGCAATTTTAAACAAAAGTAAATTGCCCTATCCTTTGGGATTTGATCAAAACGATCCAGCTAGCAAAACCAATAAGGGACAACACCTTTTCCTTCAGATCTGTTCAAACTGAAAACCCCGTTTAGCAGAGGCATTAAAAAAATTTATATCAGCATTTGTCAACTCTACCCAACATCCTAAAAATCAAGGCATTATCTAAATCGGAATATTACCAGATCTCAAGGCAGGTTCCATGCTCTATCTACAACAAAATTTTATCTGATGTGTTCCAAGTCAGCACAATGCATTATAAAAATTGGGCATGAAATGTTACCAGATCTAAAGGCAATCAAATACTTTATGAGCAATCAACCGCAAGTGTTTATCACACCTCTTCAGAGAGATCGATAATCCAATGAAAACAATGGTTACAATCACACCGATTTCAAAACTGTAATTAGCAAGTCACGGCCATGAAGTATTATTGCAATAGATATTTCAAAACTCACATAGACTTCGAAACTAAAATAGAAAAGTACAAATATGAACTAAAATCCCAAACCATAAGTAGTAATCATAAAAGCCAAGCCGATAGAGAAATTAAACCCAAGCCATAAGCAATAATCAATCAATAGAAATCCAGGCCTGCTGTGATAAACCTCCTTATAGGCCACAAGCCTAACTGCCCAAACATCTTCCCTCGTAGATTCAGGAAGCCCACGTTTAAGTCCTATTGACTTCTTTCACTATTTTCTTCTATATGGCTAGTTGGTTGGTTGTGATGATGCATTGGGTATCTACCCTACTATAATTCAAAGTTTGGATCATATCCCCGAATTAACCAACCAATAGAGAAATCAAAGGCGGGCATATGTGATCATCAACCAGTAAAATGTTATTAGTCTTTATGCATAAATTTTGGAGAAGTCTTCCTCCATTATCCAAATTTGCGTGCGCATTCAACAATTTCATGTCCAAGTTGTCCCAGTCATTTAATTTGTCTCTTTTGTTTGTCATTTGACCCTCAATCCTACCTTATTCCTTGTTATTTTTGCAACTTCCTAAATTTGTTGCAATGCCACTTTTCGACACATGCTCACTGCAAGACGGTACCGGAGCTGGTTCTAATATATAGGGGGCAAAGGATTTCTATCTTGAAGAGGTCAAATTTTTATACTAAAAAATTGGATCAAGCTGGTGTTTTTTGTTAGAAACTACACTCAGAGACCATTCCAATAAGTCTCACAATTTTTTGAAGCAATATCAAGAGAGATACACACTCGTCTCAAGTTGTCCTTCTGAAGATCCCTGAAAAAATCATCCATTTGGGTCCCTGTCTTCAATACTGTGTGTGATTAAGGTGTTCTTTAATATTGCGAAAAATCTTTCTCATAAATGGTTTGAAATGTTTTCAGAAGTATAGACTCTAGATAGAGATGCAAATTCTGAAAGGTGCTCTACTTCAGATTCAAAATCTTAGCAAAAGGGGAAATAGTCACAACTTTCAAACAGCGTAAGACAAGAACGTGTAGTATTTTCTAAAATGAAGAAGTCCAAATCTCATACTCCCGTAGATCCTTGGCTTTAGCTTCACATCGAGAAAGGAGATCCATTGAATTGAAGTTGTCTATCATATTTTGTATCAAACCCTAACTTGAAACAATAATGAAAAAGGAGCGAGGCATTAATCAAATCAGGATAGAAAAAGGTAGAAAAATCCTTCGATGCATATGATAACTTTCTTTTGAAATCATTGTACGATAAGAATATAGAAAGGAAAATAGCTGCATGGATAGATATAAAGATGCTTGTAAGGAATGGAATAAGGAGAATGTAGAACTCTTCCAAATAGGCAAGGATAACTACTTTGAGCTTCTCTTTGTGGAATCACTTCTTCTCCTTGATGAATCCCCCTTTCAAGATGATTTACTAGTAACAAAGATCTACCAACTTCTCTCTGATAAATTTCGTCCTTTCTTCAATGTATCTCCTAGAGAGGAGAGAGCAAGTGGTGAAAGAGAGTTTTCGACTTAAATCTTTTCCAGTGGAAATGTACTCCACAACTAACTTTATGCATCTATGTGAATGATTCTTTTGATCACATGTTAAAAATGTTGCTAAGGCCCTGGTTGAGCCATACTTGGATCCATGGGACCCCATTAAGCATCTTTACAGAAAGTACAATGAATGAACAATTCAGAAAATATTACTGTCAAAGCTCATGTCCATTCAGGTTACTCTCAAAGCTCATGTTCATTCAGGTGGGAGCATGCACTTGCGGCTTGTATCCAAACAGAGGCTAGATAAGCACTCTGAGAAGTCACATGGGGAGGCTACTCTTTGGCCTTTAAGCTTTGTGAAAAAAAGCTTCCGAAGGGGAAGGACATGTTGTCTATCTAAACAAAACAGCTTCATCTATGCAAATAAAGCTGTGCCCAACTTATTTTATAAGTAAGCTCATAGTTTTGCAATAATGTTTTGGAAAAGAATAAAATACAGAACTCAGCATCAACGCCCAGTTCCAAAAATAACAGTAATGCAGATAATTTTACATCTGAAAAATAACAAATCAAAACTGCAGACATTGGAGAAACTACTGCATAGACCTGGTCACAAGTATTTAAGCAGATGATTCTTAAAAATATTAAACCATGTATTTATTCTCAAACGCAGAAGCTAATCAATGGCAATGAAATCAAAACGCAGAGGCTCATTAAAAAGGGTCAGCCAGAGTTTTCTGCGACAGGCACTAAAATCGTGCATTTAGTGTTGGGCTGTAGTTGTCATTCAAAATGCATACAAGGAAATTCATATTCTAGATCTGTAATAAAAATTCAAATGTAGACATTTCACAATTGCAGACATTGGATTCTAGGTACTGATCTTCAAGTGCAGACATTGGATAAAGCCATGTCTAAAAAAACATGGAGACCTAAGTATTTATCTTCAAAACAAATACCGTGGATAAAGCCGGATCGATAGATATCAAAACGCAGTTAAGGATGGGATTCTTATCAAAATCCAGATATTCAAGTTAAGATATAATGCAGATAATGTTAAAGCGTAGACCTGAGATTTTCTTAGATCCTCTTCATTACCTCCTTCGATCTTTGGACAACTTATCCTCCTCGCTCATCAGTGTCATGCATCCAAAAAAAGACAATCCATTAGTTAGAGGTATCCATCTTTGTGCGTCCTAACAACATGTTGAACCGAAAAGAGGCTGAGCACTGCCACTCTGGCTCTAATACCATATGTAACATACTTGCGAGAAAAATGAAAAAGAATTTACCCTATTAAAAAGAATTTACAACTCAAACATAAATAAGCTCTTCAACATGGAAATAACATAATTGAAAATACTTGACCTCAATGATTGTACATTTGCAAATGCGTTTTACATCCTCTCATACCAATGTAAACAAAAACCAAAAACCATTTATAGGGTACCCTAACAATAGACATCATTGAGAAAAAAAGTATACACGAAATCATGAAGGTGTACAAGGAAACAAAGATGAGGCCTCAGTTCACAATAGACATCATTGAGAAAAAAAGTATACACGAAATCATGAAGGTGTACAAGGAAACAAAGATGAGGCCTCAGTTCACGAGGTTCGGCTACATCCACAAAGTTTGTTAGTCTATTATTGAATTATGAGAGAAAAAATTTACAATGCCGTGGCACATAAATTGCTCTCTCCTTACCTCAAGTCTCTTCACTGAGAGACATTTTCAAAGTACCAATGTTTATTGAATATTCCAGACCTGAATTTGTCCTTCGATACAAACTGAGACAAATGCAAAAACACCTAGGGTTACAATTATGCAGAACACCCTCTGCAATATATATTTTTTTTCCTTCAAAGTTTCTTTCACCCAAAACACCATCAAATTGCTAGTAGGACTTAACGCAAAGCCTTCCTTCAAGTCATAAGTAGGTATCCCCAATTACATTATTGAGGCCTTCTTTCTTTAATTAACCAACATATAACCATAGCTCCATCTAAATTGAGGTTCATTCTCTCTTATATCATGTGTGACTTAGTTTGTTTCTTATACATGGGTTAAATCCACGTATGTTGTCTTTCTTATATAGATTAACCTTATGTATTAGTCTAGGAAGGTGTCTAGAGTTTTCCCTTCTCACCTGAACATCTAAGTATGATTAGGTAAAGGACCAAAGATCTACCCTAATCTTGGTCTTACTAAATTTAATTTATGTACTTAGGCAGATTCATCAATTCAATAGTTAAGCCCTCATAGACTCTCTTTATACTTAGATCTTAGTAAGAAATAACATCAAAAATACTAAACGTATATAGTGAAGGCTTCCACTTACATCAGAGTGTATGAGCACTCTTTAAATCTTGGACAGCATTCTAATATAACATTTAAAACATATAAGCCTACAAGGGTTGCATTCCATAAGCTGAAGTAAGGAAAAAAATTCAAAGGTAAAATACCCAAGGGACAAAAAAAAATAATAATAAATTCGAGGCCTTTGCCTCTTCCACCTTTTCACGCATGACAAGATGAGGGTCAAACCAAATA